>BNJS01003030.1_pt1 | contig 60169 bp, 105 predicted proteins | sample 8540461 | NCBI WGS metagenome assembly BNJS01 (sample SAMD00202454, study PRJDB9452) | human saliva metagenome | isolation source: human saliva | place: Japan
ATCGCGATGTCGCGTACGGGGGCGATGCCCAGACGACATCGACCGTGCTGACGTCGGGGAGGGTCCTGTGCCGGGGGGTTGATGTCATCACCGGTCCTGGCAACGTTACGTGGCGCCGAAGCTCGCCGTCTGGGGCGTTGGGAATCGATGCGGGCTGGCCTCACCGAGATCGCCGTCCTGGCGACGCGGGTGCTAACCGGTACGTGGGCTTGAACTGCTCTCCGGGCGGGCACGATCCCAATGCGGCAGTGTTCTCATCACCGACTCTGGAGCTGGCCGAGTGCTGTCGACGCTGCGCTCGGCGCAGGCTCAGTGTGACCCGGTCGGGGCCGGGCGGTCGCCCTGACCGGTCCGGTCGGGCCGTGCTGGTGCGCGACCTCGGTCAGGGCGTTGAGGTTCGCCGACTTCTGCGCCGCTGAGCACCTGAGATCCATACCGCCGATGCTCCGGGGTGGCCTGTCGATCCGTAATGCCGGGTGCGTTTTTCGGTCTCTTCAGCCCGGTTCCTGGGGACTACTGGCGGGGTTCCAACATGTGCTGCCACGGGCGGTACCGCCCGTTTCGCCGCCGGGCTGAGGTGTGGCTTTCCTCAAACCAGTCTCATCATGTAGACAACGAGCGAACTGAGGTGTGCCCGCTGGAGGTTTGGCGAAGTGGAGGACCTGCCCGCTCACGGTGTGTGTGCTCGGCGCCAGGGGTGAAGTGTTTTGAGCGGGCCATCTGAGATCATTTGTTATTGTGATCTTCTGTGGTTCGTCGGGGAGGGGTGCTACCGAGCTCCTCCTTGATGTTTCAAGCGTTGAATGGCGGTTTGAGGAGTTGTGAGTCTTCCTCTAAGATTTGCCGGTCGGATGGTGATTGACAGTGTTGCTGGACGTTATTCGTTTGTTATATTTGGTTTGGCGCTTTGTTTGCGTGCCCGAAGGGCTGTTCTCCATCCCGTCACCCCGGGCACGCCGCACTGAGGGTTTTATCGGCTGGCTGTTGTGGTTTGTTGTATTCGGTGATGCCGGTCGGTCGGCCTTTTGGATCCAGATGGATGGCCTTATGCACTACTCCCATTCGCTGCCGGAACCGGATTGTTCGTTGTGGGTACGTCGCTCCGGTGTGTCTCCGCATCGTTGCCCGTTTCCTCGTCGAGCTGGCTGGACTGTTTTCGTCGCTATTCTGGTCTTCCTGCTGACCAACCTACGGGCGGCTGGGGCCTGATCCCGCGCTCGGCGCAGCGTCGGACGTCGTGCAACGGAGGCGGCATGATGAGTATGGTGGCGTGTGAGTACGCAGTTTTCATGCTTATGGATTTGGCCCGGGCCTCTGGGAATCCTCGACCGGTGGGTTGGTGGGCGCTTTGGAATGATCGCTGTCGCCCTCGTCTACACGCTTTCTGCTGCTGTCTCGAGGGTGAGTCACGGTGGGCTCGCACCGGATGCGCTCGTCTCGTCATCCTCATGCCTGCCTCAACGGGTGGGTTGGGATTGCTAGTGTCAGGCATGACCTGATTCTGGACCCGGTGTGCATCATGGTCATCGATGACGGCTCAGGCGGCGATACCGATGAGTAGCCATGGCCGGGATCAGCGGGTCGAGGTGGGTGCGACGCCGTCCACGCCCGTTTGGGTGAGGGGAGGCGCTCAACGACGCGTTGTCGATCGTGCGTTCTCGTTGCGCGTCGGTGTCCTCCTCGAGTGGTCGTGGGGTGATGGACGTTGACGGCAGGCTCGATCTCACGCCATCGGCGAGGTCCGCAGGCCTTCGCCCTGCAGGAGGTCGGTGCCGTCCAGATGGGGGTGCGTCACAACTGTTTCGGTTCATGTGCTGGCGTATGCAGGATATGGGTTCGTTATCTTCACTGAGGTCTTCCAGCGGGACGGCTTCGAGTCTGGTGTCGGTATGGGTGGAAACGCCCGTTAGTTGTCTCAGCGCGTTGACGTTTTGGGGCCTGGTTTGAGGTCCCTGACCGGGACTTGATCTGGGGATCAGGCTCGGCGCCACCAGCTGGACCAGCGAGTTCTGGCTCGGCTCCGTCCACCAGCAGGCGTGACCATGCGTCGCCTTGGCGTAATTGCACGAGGTGGTTCGGGGGGACTCAGGCGTTCACCTCCTGCGCTCCGTGGCCCGGGAGCAGAGGGGCTGGGCGCGCTGACGCGCTCTGGCAGATTTCTCGCCTACCTTCTTCTGACCGGGTCGCTGTGACCCTGTCGTTTCCTCATCACGATGGTGACCGCCGCTGTGGCTGCGGTGCGGTGAGCAGTCGTGGGTATGGCTGTGGGGGCTTACGTCATCGCCTTCGGGCCGGCGCTCATCTGTGCCTGGATCTTGGCATCGGGCGCAGAGAGGGCCTGAATTGTGTTGGTGGCTCTCCCATCTGTTCTGTCCTGTACGGGCTCCTTCCAGCCTACGGCTGGCGAGCGTGGCCAGGGAATGACCGGACGGGGTTGGTAAGACGCTGGGGGGCGGAGCGGGCTCAGGTCGATCCCTCCAGGACGTTGCCGTGCTGCTCCGGGGGGCGGTCTCGGGATCGCCGGGCTGGGCGTCAGACTGCACCATGGGGTCGTTGGAGGTCTCGATCCGGCACGTGGGACCATGAGGTGCAGTGCTTCTGGCCGGATTCTCACTGGTACGGGGCCGTCGGGGCGTCTCACCACCGTGGTGCAAACTGAACAATGAGGGGTGGTGAGCCACCAACGGGTCTCAGCGTGAGGTGGAGCCTGAGGATCGTCGCAGCGGGTCCTGCGCCGCGTAGTGCTGGTGGCTGCGTCATGGCGCTGATCCTAGGGTCACTGTGTACTGTCACGCCAGAGAGACGGCGCCCATGAGTGCGATTTGTGGAGATCGTTTCGGCGGCTGGCGAGGCCTCGTGTTCGGACGGCTGCTGGTTTGATGACGGGCTCGCTGCCAACCGGGGCATGCAGGACTGGCGAGTCCACTACGGTCGAGGTCGAGTCAGTCAGTCCATGTCACTGCAGGATGACCACTGTCGGTCGCTCCGTGAGGACGGCAGCCCAACGCATGGGAGGTCGCCTGGCTCCTGTGGTGCTCGGCAACAACTACTTCGCTTTAGCTCAAGCCCAACGGCTGGGAGGTCTCCAAACAGGACACCGCCTACGGGAAGCGCCCAGCACTTCCTGGCCTCGGCAACGCCATCCCCGCCGGGAAGGGCACGATGTCACGCCGCCATTGACACCACCAGCAGCAGCGGTCAGCTTCATCCTGCCTGGACGGAAAGGAGCTCGGAACAGTGACCGACTCCCAGACCCCGGTCGGGCGCGCGGCCTACGCACTGCGGGACTCCGACGTCCTGCGATTACCGAGGACGGGCGGGTGGGCGTGCCGATCCAGTCCGGGTCTGGCGTATCGGCGCGCCGCCGGCGCGGTCGCGCTGATCGGCTGCGGACGGATATGGTCAGTTGGATCGTTTCAATTCTTTGGTTGATATCCCCAGTCACCAGCCGCTCCCTGCTGAAATGGGCCAGGCGATCGAGCGCATCGTCCCGACGCCGTCAATAAAGTCCGAGGTGACACCACTTCCGCTTCGCCGCCGCGCTCACCAGCCTTCTATCTGGATACATCCTCAAAAGCCATCGAAGCCGGCCTGCGCACCGGTAATATCTCCTCGCCCTTCCCCGAGGAGCCAACCGGCAGCTCATCAGCAGGTAAACCACATTGCATCTGTGTCCCACCACGCTACAGTCAGACAACCTATTTGCGCCACGAACACAAACCCGCAGGCCGTCTCCGCGTCACGGGCAACACCGTCATCCGACACTCCTGGTCGCCGTCGACCGCGGATCCTACCACCACCTGGCCAATGCGCAAGGAACTAAGCGGCTGGAGACGGCTCCCCGACGGTCTGGCCTGGCGACCATACCGCAGGTCCTGGGGCGCGAGCCTGCGCGACCATCGGGGCGTTGCCCGTCGCCCGTCTGGCCGAAACACCACCGAGGTGCTCTTCGTCCTACCGGTCCACCGCAACCCCAAAGTCCGCGAGGACCCTCACCGGTCGAGGGGCCTGCGAGTATCTGGTGCGATTTGGGTGCGGCGCCTTCTGCGCTTGTCAGCCGCTGACGTTCGTAGGCAGATTCGGGTTGTCGGGGAGGCTCCGCTTGTCAAAGCGGTCGTGGTGTGCGTGACAACACCGGGCGGCGGGCGTGGTCTTCTTGGTGTGAGATGGTCGGACAATTGAGGACCGCATCGTCGAGGGTCTCACCCTGCTGACCGACGAAGACGGCACGCGTGCCAGCGCAGGCCGCCAACCCCTGCGGCGACGGACATGCTGCATGCGACATCCTGGCCGCCGCCGCCGCCCTGTTCGGTAAAGTGGCGTCAGCACAGGTTCGGTCGGTTTCGCTTCCTCCAGGGAGGATTCGCGATTTTCGAGCTCTTGGACTCGCTCGATTCACGGCGTGACGCTGCGCTGCCTGGCCGCCAATCGCGGTGCTGGGCGCCTGGGTACGGTTCCGCGGGCCCGCCAATGTGGGCCCACGCGGGTCGTCGCGCAGGCCCGGGCTCGTCGTCGCGCGGCAGGCCGACATAATGAGACAGCGCTGCAGTAACTGACGCGGATCCGGCCGAGACCGCTCGGCCCGCCGAGCCGCCGCCGCGGCCAGGAAGGGCTCACCCTCGCGATGGCAGCGGGCGGCGTTGACGTGAACTGAGCTCGCGCCGCGGCGCGGCGGGTCAGATCCGCTGACGCTGAAATTGCGCCCGGCGATTCCTGCCGGCGCGGTGGAAGCTGTCGCAGCAGCGACCCAGGACGGGACCCGGCGCCGACCCTGGTCCTGTTCGCGGCACGACCGGTGACTACACGCCAAGCGCTGGGGGACCTGCGCCTGAGTATGGGCACCCTGTTGACCTTCACTCCAGGAACCGTGAGCCACCCTTCCCGTCCAGGACTATGCTCGCCGCTGGCCGGTCGCTTCCACCAGCGTGGTCTACATCGGCTCGACCTACGACGAGCTGCCGCGGGCCTTCATCGACGACACCCTGACCGGCAGCTTGTCCGGTGATGTGGTCCGGCTTTCAACATCAACGGCAGCTGCCAGGCCGACGCCGACCGTGCCGCCTTCACCCAGCGCTGCGGCACGGGACGCGCTGCGCCCTCTACATCACGACTCCGCGACCACGTCACCAAGATCGGTTGTAACGGCTCCCTGAAGCGCAAACGAGCTCAACAGCGGGATCATCGCTCCGCACATCACCCGCGAGAAGGACGTCAGGTCCTGGGGCGCCAGTGCTCTAAGTCCGACCAGCGCGGCCACGGCCTGCGCGTCCGTCGCCCAGTCGGGACCAACTCCTTCCCCTGGGCCGTCAGTTTCCTCCGGACTGACCTTCATCGGCGGATAAAACTACCTGGGTGAGCAGGACCGCTTCCACATCGCTGCCCTTGATATCTCCTGGACTGCCAGCCTTGGTACCGTCGGGCCGCCGTGCGCCTGGGACGTCACTCCGGAACCTTGATCCGGAGGGCTCCAGGCGATCATCGACTACTTCTGGCGAACGTTCCCTTCAAATGGCGGTGGTTCCCAAAACCGCATCGACCCCAAAGGGCTACGAGAACAACAGCGTTACTTGAGGATGACTCTCGAGACCTCCCAGGTTGGTGGCCGTCCTCCAGGACGCTGTGAACAAGGGCAGAACGATTGTTCAGCACGGCTACCTACACAGTTCCGGCACTCTGGACAACCCGGCCACAATGCACCATTGTCCGCCGACGACTTCGAATTCATCCGTTCGTGGTGCTCCACCACGAACGACATAAGCTCCCACTGCAATCGACTGCAGGACAAGTCTACGACGCGTGCAGATCCAGGCACCCTGCAGGAACACCAGGCATGGGCCGCCCGGAGCGCGTGGGCAAGGCGCCGGATCTTCCGGCGGTCGGATTGCCGCGACTCCGGGATCTTCGAGACCCACTACTCCAGCTACCCGCAGGGGCTACTACGGCGCATTGGCGAGCGGTACCCGTGCGCTTTAAGGCTGAAACTTCTCTGCGCCGGCACTCGTATGCCTTGCAAGTGGCCGCGTTACGGGCGGTTCTTCCCTATGCGGTCAGCGGCCCTACGGGTCCCACATCACTGCCAGCGGAGAACCTGGGCAACTTCCGGAGCCCAATGGATCAACCCAGCACCCGCCACGCGCTGGCCCAGGAGGTCATCGACGCGGCCAGCTCAACCTCGTCCGGCCTCATACGCCGCCGCTTCTTCTTCCACCCCTACCACCCGCTGGAGCTGAAGAAGATCGTCGCCGGCATCAAGGCCGAGGGTAAGCACCCTCGTTCCGGGCTTCCGGAGCTGGAAGGCTAGATAACGTGTTCGTGGTAAAACGGCGGCGCTGAGTCGGGTGTCTTCCACCACGACGGAACCGTTCGGTCGGAAAAACCTCATGAGACGGAGATAATGGTTCCGCGAGTTCTGCGAAACCAACCGCAGAAGGGCGCTGGCGCTCCTGGGTTGCCGCCGGGCTATGGGAGCGGTCAGTGTCCTCCTGTGGCCACGGCGCATGGCCACGCCAAGCCGGCTAGTGGGCGACGGCGCTGGACGACTCATCTGCGCCTCACATCTCACCGACGCTCAGGGCAGCGCCCTCAACCTCGAGCGCTGCGGGCGCTGTCCAGTCCAACGGCAGGGGCGAGGCCGGCTACGACGACGCCCTGCTGGACACCAGGACCCTGGAGGTCATCGCCGTCGGGCCGCTTTTACGGACGAGGGCGGCGGTGCGTCGGTCCTCGACGTGCCACGCGCGCGCCTGCACTCTGAGCCATGCCGTGGGCCCACCAGCCACGGGTACTCGGCCCTCATGGCGGTGATCTGCCCGCCTCCGGTGAGCTTCCCGATCTTCTGGAGCGCGGCCAGGACACCGATCGAGCATCCGGACGCGACGCTACCAGCGGGTTACCGCGCAGGCGCTCAAGAGGGCTCCGACGGGCTGTGACGCTGCGGGCATCCGCCCAGCAGTCTGGATGGCACCGCCACCGGCCCAGTCCTGGACCGGCAGGAGGCCGCCTGGCGAACTCGGCCCTGGGTCCGCCGCCGGTCCAGCTCGCCCTGGACCGGGCGCTCGTGGCCTAGCGCCATGACACGCGATCATCGGGCCACCTTCACCCGATGCCCACTGCCGCCGAGACTGCCGCCCTGGCCCCGAACGGACCGGGGGCGGCAAACAGAAAGGTGTCGGCCCGGCTTGTGATCGGCGTGACCCCGGTGACGCGAGGGGAGATGGCTGGCTGGAAAACCACGGTCGACGCCCTGCATGCGCGCAGGGTGGCGCTGGCTCTGGCTCGTGATTCATGCGACTCCCACGACATGGCCGCCGGGTCTGAGCGACGCCGCCTGGGCACGCGGGTCGACGCCTCATCAAAGGCGCCGGAGCGTGGACGCCTGGGAGATCGGAAACGAGATCGACTGGCTTGGCACCGGACTGCGTCGCCAAGGCGCTACGCGCGCCGCCAAAGGCGCGGTCCGCGAAGCGCACCAGCGCCGCCACAGTGCTCACCCTGTACTACCAGCTCGGACAGGCGGACCCGGCCTTCCCTGTTCAGCTCACGCCAGAGATCACCCAGCCGATCAGGGACCTGGTCGACGTCGTCGGGCTGTCCGTCTACCCCCAGCTCCACCCTCTGGGCACGGCCGCCGACCGGATCCTGAGCACCTGGACGCGGCCTCTCGGCATCCCGGATCGCCGTCACCGAGCGAGGCATGCTGGACTGACCCCAACGCCGGCCCCTGTGGTCTGGGTCGACAACCGACCCGGTCGTGGCCCCGCACCGCCCGCCGAGCACGTCACCGGTGCCGCACTGGGACGCTCCGACGCCTGGGGCGCGCCCTTCTGCGGTGCCTACCTCGAGGATCAGGTCGGAACCCCCGAGGCGGGGTGGCCTCGGCCCTGGCCGCCGCATCCACCGGGTTCTAGAAGACGTGCAGCTGGGTGGGGGCTACTGCACCCAGCTATCGCTGGGCCAGGGACGCGCGATGAACCGCCGCCGCTCCCGCCTCGCGTAGGGTGAGGGCGGCCGCCACCGTGAGCGTCCAGCCCGAGTCGCTCCAGTCGTCCACCAGGACCACGGCGGCGCCTCGCGATCCTCAAACGTCCCCGTCCACGCCTGGAAGCGTCAGGGTCGGGCCACGCGCCAGGCGGAACGCTGAACCCACATTGTGGTGCGGCGCCCTGCCCAGAAGCCCACGACGCCCAGCGCTCTGGCCCCCGAGCCGCTAGCACACCGCCCGACCCAGCTGGCGGACCATGCCCGGCCGGGTACGGGAGTCGACGATGACGACGACGGGTCTCTTCCCCCACGCCTGGTGCTGGTCAGCTCTGAGGTCGCCGCCCGGTCGCTCCCTGAATGAGTCTCACCGAGCGGTCCACGGTCCGAGCACCCAGCGGGCCCCAGGGAAACCGGAACCTCACCGTCGGAGTCGGAGGCCACCAGCTCCACGCAGTGCGCCCGACGCGCCCAGTCCGTCCAGCCGCCCCATCGGCCAGCCCGGTCGCCGCCCGCTGATCGGCGCTGATACGACCTTTGTAAATCGGCCCAGTCCCTAACTGCTCCATCCCGGTGGGCCACTGGCGACGCGCCCGCAGCTCGATCCCGACGCGACCGAGCGCCTGACGAGCGGAGGCGACCTCTTCCTCGTCGGGTGCGGCGGCAGAACAGCCCCCGCACAGGTCGCAGGCGCCGCAGCGCCACCGTTCGAGATGCGGATCGTCGAGCCGCCCTCAGGAAGGCCATCCGGCAGGGGGTAACCGTCGTCGCCGAGTCGGTATCGGCGCCGAGCTGCTCGTAGGCGATCATCGCCTCTTGCTCGGCCCGGCGCGCGGCGTCGACTCGCGCGTAGCGCTGGGCGTCATAGGACCAGGACTGGCCGGTGGATTCCCATCCGCCGCGGGCGCGGCGCACAGCTCCGTCGACGTCAAGGACCTTGAGCATGGACTCCAGTCGAGTGCGCCGCAGCGACGTCACCGTCTCCAGCGCCGCCGTCGACATCGGCCCTTCCCCCGCTTCCCGCTGCCTGTCCAGCCCGTCCAGGGACCGCACGGACCTGGTCCTCGGGAAAGCCCTGCGAGCCGAAACCACCCCAGATCGCGCGATCCTCGGAAACGGGGAGCAGAACCACCGGTCGCTCTGACGCCGCGACCGGCGCGCCCCGCTCTGCTGGTAGTAGCTCACTGGCGGGAAGGCGCCCCACGCACCACGAAGGACAGGTCCGGCTTGTCGGAAGCCCTATGCCCAGGGCCGAGGGTGGCCACCAGCGCCCTGACCCGGTTGGCCTTGGGTCACTCCTCCAGGCGCTCCACGCTCGGCGGCGTCGGTCTGCCCCGTGTAGGCGGCCACCTCCACACCCGCGGTGCGCAGGTATTCGGCGACCTCCAGCGCCGCCGAGACGGTCAGGCAGTAGACGATGCCGCTTCCGGGGGCGTGTCTGAGATATGCGGCCAGCCAGGCCAGACGTGTGGCCGAGTCCGGCAGAACCTCGACCCCCAGGTGGAGGGAATCGCGTCCCAGGTCACCGCGCAGAATTAGGACTCCCTGGTCGCCGTTCTCGGCCGGGTGCGCTCCCAACTGTTCGGCGACGTCGGCGCTGACCCGGGCATTGGCGGTCGCCGTGGTCGCTAGGACCGGGGTGTGCGGCGGCAGGTCGGCCAGAAGGCTCCGAATGCGCCGGTAGTCCGGACGGAAGTCGTGCCCCCAGTCCGAGATGCAGTGGGCCTCGTCGATGACAACCAGTGCGGCGTCTGCTGCCAGGTGCGGCAGGACCTCATCGCGGAACACAGGGTGTTGAGACGTCTCGAGACCAGAGGGACATCCACCTCGCCGGCGCGCACCTGGGCCTCGATCTGCGCCCACTGGGTGACATTGGCTGAGTTCATCGTCACCGCCCGGATCCCGGCGCGGCTTGCGGCGGCGACCTGGTCGCGCATGAGGGCCAGCAGCGGCGAGATGATGACGGGCTCGCCCCCAGGCCCTGGCCGGCTGCGCGAGCCGGGGACGGGCACAGGCGTGCCGGGCCGCCAGTCTCCCCAGCCTCGCGCAGCAGCACCGTCGCCACGAAGTACACCGCCGACTTGCTCGCATCCCGTGCGCTGGACTACCAGGGCGCGGCGGTGAGTCGATGACGAGAGCTTTCATCGCCGCCACTGGTCCTCTCGCAGGTGCGCATCGTTGCGCCGACGGCTCGCGCAGGACGGCGGCTCGCTCGACGCACGAGCGGGCGGAGCGGCGGGAACTCGGGCAGGCTTTAGGTTTTCTGGGTCTCGCTCGTCAGCGAGGGCCAGATCGGTAGGCGGCTGAATGAATAGATCAGGCCTGTGATACTCTTGGCCCGTGGACCTCCCTCATTATCGCCGTTGTTGCGCATTCTCACATCGGGCTGCCTCGCCCAGCGACCGCGCATCGGCGTCGCCCCGGCGCTGATCCTCCTGGCCGGGTGGTACTCGCGGTTGGATTCCTGCCTTCATCCCGCAGTCGAGCCTGACCCCCAGGGTGGTCCTCGAGGGCATCCTCCCCCCGCTGCTGTTCTCAACGGCGGTGAGCATCTCCACCATCAACTTCCGCCGAGAACTCGCCCCGGTGGCGGTTCTGGCCATCCTCCTGGTGGCCCTATCCGCCGCGGTGATCGCAGTGGCGCTCACCTCCTGGTTCCCGGGCTTTGGCCCGGCGATCGCCATGGGGGCGATCCTGAGTCCCACCGACGCCGTGGCCATCTCCATCGCCCGCCGCCTGGGCGTCTCGCAGCGCATCATCACCGTCCTGGAGGGGGAGGGTCTGCTCAACGACGCCACCGCCCTGGTGGTCCTGTCCTCGGCCGTCTCTGCGGCCAGCATCGGGCGGCGTCAGCGTCGGAGGCGTGCTGGGCGGTTTCGTCCTGGCGGTCCTCGTCGCCCTGGGCGTGGGCTGGCTCGTCGGCGAGGTGAGTCTGCGGGTGCGCTCCCACATCACCGATCCCACGGTGGACACGGTCGTGTCTCACCGTCCCTCTTCTGGCGATCCCGGCCGAGCATGCACGGCTCGGGTCTCAGTGGCCGCGGTCGTCGCCGGACTCATCACCGGGTCACTGGGGTCCTCTGATGCTGCCGGCCCACCGCGGTGGCCTCTGGCACCAACTGGCACACCGTCGAGCTCACTTGGAAGCCTCATCTTCCTGTTCATGGGCCTGAGTTTTCGGCGTCGTGGAGAAGGTGGACGCCTCGACCCGGGGTTCGCGGGCCGTCGCGTCGCCGTCGTCGCCGGGCGCTGACCGTCGTCGTCGGGCCCGTCGTCGCCCCTGATGCTCAGCTCTCAGCCACCGCACGGCGCGCTGGGCGATCCACTGGGAGGAGAACGAGGGCCATCCACCAGTTCCGGAACCCGCTGCTCGGCCATTGTGCGGTGAGATCGATATGCCCCGGTTCCCGGGACCGCGCAGATCTCTCCCGGGTTCAGCGCAGGCTCCGGCGAGAGCCAGCCATGGAGCATCGCGCGGCGCGCCCGTCGAATCTCCAGTCGAGTCCGACGCCGGGCGCCGACCTGACTACTTCGCGGCCGAACCCCTGCGCACGCGAGGGCGCGTCATCGTCTGGGCGGGTATGCGGTGCGATCACCCCTGGCGGCGGCTCGAGACCTGCCGACTACGGCACCGCACCGGTCTTCCTCCTCCTGGTGGCCATGCTCGTGGCCGCCGGGCTCGTTGACGCTCCAGGGACTGACGCTAGCAGGCCCTGTGCGCATGGTCAGGCCGCCCGCGTGGCCGGGCCCGCTGACGAGGAGGAGAAGGCAGCGTCATCTCGCTTCTGGTCAGCGCCGCCCGCGACGCCGTCGCCGATGGCCACGAGGCTCCCAGCCGCGGCGCCCACGACGTCGTCACCACCGATGCCGAGCCGACTGCTGAGGCCTCGCGCCTCGTACCACGGGCCGAAGGTCGACTATCTCCGAAGAGCCCTGCCGACCCGAGGTGAAGGTGGAGCCGACAAGTCCTCGGTCTCTGATCACGACGGCGAGAACCTCAGTCTCAACGCTCGATCAGCACGCCCCTGCTGCGGCGCGAAGGGACGGACATCGTTGTCTCACCGGCCGCCGTTGCGGGCATGGACCGATCCCACCTGGCGGCAGCGACGAGCTCTGCCCCGATGCGAGAGCGCCCTGGATATAATCCGCGCCCAGCGCGAGGCCCTCCTGGACGCGGTGAGAGGGCTCACTCGGCAGACTCACTGAACACGCCCTGACCGCCCTGACTCCGGGAGATCATGCTGACCAGCGAGCCCCCACTGACCCACCTCGGAGCCGCGTTCCGGCTGTTGCTGGAGACTCGGCCGTGGGGAGGCCCTGAGCCGTAGACTCAGTGCGTGAGCGCGAAACTGCCCCTGAGACCAGACCTGAGGGCGAGAGCTCTCACGGTGCCCCGGAACTCGACGTCCCCGTGCGGCTGAACGTCAACGAGAACCCCTACCCACCCTCGGCCGCGGTCGTCGAATCGATCGCCACCGCGGTGGCCTGGCCACCCGAGAAATCCAACCGCTACCTGGAGCGGGACTTCCCGCAGGCTGCGGGAGGCGCTGGCGGAGCTATCTCGAGGCGAGTCCGGGGGTGCACCTGGCACTCGAGCAGATCTGGGCTGCCAACGGCTCCAACGAGGCCACGCTCCACGTGCTGCGGGCCTTCGGCGGTCCCGGGGCACCTGTCTGACCTTCACCCCACGTACTCGATGTATCCGGAGTAGCTGCCCGCGCACCCTGACCGATCACACCACAGCCCGCGCCGCCGAGGACTTTCACGCTCGACGTCGGAGCTGCGGCTGCGCGTATCAAGGAGCTGGCGGCCCGCCGTCGTCATCCTCACAGCCCCAATACACACCGAACGGCCCGCTGCTGAAGGACATCAGCCGGATCCTCGAGGCGGCACGCGGACACGGGCCCCATGCCTCGGGAGCCGAGGTCGGCTCACCGGCCCGGGCAAGTGACTGCATCGTGGTCACTGACGAGGCTTTACGCTGAGTTCCGCTGTTCCGGCGTGCCCAGCGCCCTGGAGCTTGCGGGAAGGACAACCACGCTGGCCGTCACCCGCACCATGTCCAAGGCGTTCGGAGCCGCGGGCCGCGTTCAGCCTATCTGGCCGCCGACCGCGCCCTGGTCGACGCCCCGCGCATCGTGCGTCTGCCCCATCACCTCCGCCATCACCCAGGCCGCCGCCTTGGCCGCCCCTGTCCCACCGCGACGAGCCCATGGCCCAGGTCGCTTCCCTGCGCGACGAGCGCGACGCCCTGGTGGCGTGGCTGCGCGCCCAGGGCCTGACCGCGCACGAGTCGGACGCAAACTTCGTCCTGTTCGGCCCTTCCGGACCGCGATGCCGTCTGGAGGAGCCTGCTCGAGCTGGTTCTCATCGCGTCGTCGGCCCGAGGGCTCTTGCGGGCCAGTATCGGCACGCTGGGGAGATGGAGCGGCGCAGCGCTTTGGCCGCGGCTGTCAGAAAATGACGACGCCGGCGGCGCTGCGGCCGGTAGGGCCTGCTACCGGTCAAACACCTGAGAAACCAGTACCGCTGAAAAGCACGACACACACGATGCTTAAGGAAACACATGAACCGCACCGCGCGCATCGAACGATCCACGAGCGAGTCCGAGTATCGTCGTCGAGATCGATCTCGACGCGCACCGGCCGGACCGACATCTCCACCACCGTCCCTTCTATGACCATATGCTCACCGCCCCTGGGGCGGCACTCCTCATCGACATGACGATACGCGCCACCGGCGATACCGCGACATCGACGTGCACCACCGTGGAGGACACCGCGATCTGCATCGGCGAGGCCCTGCGCACAGCGCTGGGGGACAAGCGCGGCATACGCCGTTTCGGGGAGGCCTGTGTCCCCTTGGACGAGGCCCTGGCCCACGCCGTCGTGGACATCCCGGACGCCCCTACCTGGCACGAGGGCGAGTCCGCGGCCTTCGTCCACCACCTCATCAGGTGGGCACTTCACCGCCTCGATGGTGCGTCACGTCCTGGAGGCCATCGCCTACCACGCCGGCATCTGCCTGCACGTGCGAGTCCTGTCCGGGCGCGACCCCCACCACATCGCCGAGGCCGAGTTCAAGGCCCTGGCCCGCGCCCTGCGGGCCGCCGTGGAGGACGATCCCCGCGTCGAGACCATCCCGTCCACGAAGGGAAGCCTGTGATGGATCAGTTCCCCCGGCCAGACGAAGACCGCGACGACGGGCAGGACCGCGCGACCTGGACGCAGAGTTCGCCGCCCTCATGGATGACGTCGACATCCCCGACGACCTCTCGACGTTCGACGGTCTCGCAGCGCCGGAAGGCGCCCGAGGCGGCAGGACCCCAGGCGGCGCGACAAGGCCACGATTCGCCTCGCGCGGTTGACGGAGACCGAGCTAGGCGGGAGTCAGCCCCGAGGACGTCCCCCACACCATTTCTACCACCCCCTCGACGCGGGAACGGGAGACCGACGACGGCTCTGCCTCACTCACCGAAGCCCAGGAGGCGCAGATCGCGGCTGCCGCCGACTCCCTGAGCTCCTACGGCCCCGGGGATTCCGACGAGCAGGCCCCCAAGGCGGTCAAGGTCGCCGTCGTCCTCACGCCGCTGAACCGGGCTGACGGGCTGGCCGGAATGTGCGCCCTCGCTGGACCTGGACTGCACGGTGGTGCCCTCCTCCAGTGGAGCCTTCGCGGCTCAAAGCGGTTCGTTCAGCCCACTCGGACTGGGACGTGGCCGAGCTCCTCGGCGGATCCGACTCCGAGCCGGCGGAGGCACGCGAGCTGGCCGCCCAGCCTCCCGACTGTCGAGAGCCGGCGCGGTCCTCATGACCGCCGATCTGGCCACCGACGTCGGTATCGAGTCCGGCCTGTCCGGGACGATCACCGCCCGCCACTTCACCAACGGTCAGCCCGGGGAGGAGGCGTCGGCGGGACTCCTCCTGGCCTCCATGGACCAGGTCGTCGAGGACGTGCTCCGGCGTCATCGACGCCGACGACGTTCCGCGCCGTGAAGTCCTCGGAGATCAAGGCGCCCCCGGGCGATGCGCGTGGTTCGGGCGCGGCCTGCGCCGTCCGCCGCAGTAACTCGGCTGAGATCACTGCGGTCATCGCATGACACCGCTGCTCGCGCTACGTGCTCTGCCGCGCGAGCAGCGGCCTGCGTACCCTAGCCGGCGTAGGAGCTCGTCCGCTGCCCGCCCTTGAGGTCTGAGGCGATGCAGGAGAATCCCCGCTTCCCGGCGTTCCATCCCGCCTCGCCGGGGCCCAGCACCGATGTGCTCGGATTGGCCGCACCGTACTGCTGAGCCGCCTGCGAGGTACAGGTCGCCTGCACATTGGGGTCGGAGGCCAGATCGTCATCGCTGGAGCCCGAGGTGGTCTCCGCCAGGGTTCCCACCTGATAGACCTCCCAGGAGTGGGGCTCGTCGCAGTCCACCTTCTTGGCCGTGGTCTGTCCCGAAATAGAGGTGGTGCCCGCCAGACAGGTGCCGACCGGGTGAGGCGGGGTGGAGACGATGTCCTGAGTCGACGGCGAGGGCTGGGACGATGATCCCGGGGCGGATGCCGCCGCCGTGGCGCCCGCCGTGCCAGCGGTGGGGGCCAGCCGGGCTCCGGCCACCCAACCGGCGCCCAGCCCGATGACGAGGCCGACAATCGTTCCCATAGCACCCACGCGCAGGCCGATCCGACGGCGCTCGCGGGTGGACAGCCGCAGCGACGCGCCGGTTTCGACCGATGCCGGACTGTTCAGGGGGAAGGAGTCGGGCGACGACAAGAGCATCGGGGCGCCTCCGGAGTGCTCCAGCCGGTTGGAATCGACTGAAACCGCGGACCGCACCGAGTGGGCGGAGCGGGCCGAATCGGCCGATGGCTGTGACAGCGCACCGGCGAGGCTGTTTGACCTATCGAGCCCACCGCCCGATGTCCGGACGGCGATGCCAGGCCCGCGTCGACCAGCTGCAAGGAGGTCACCGGGCCGCCGACGGCTGAGCTGCCCGTCGAGCTGCTCCCGCAGCCGCTCCAGGGCACTGCGTGAGCCTCGGCGCCGTTGCGAAGCTGATCCTTCGGATCAGGCGCCATGGCCTTGCTCAGCACCGGGAGAAGGAGATCGGGAACATTCGGGTCGTTGAGATTCAGCGGCTCATCGAGGGAACGGACGATCTCGGGCAGGCTCCGTTGCACGCCGTCGGGACCGCGCCTGGGGCCCCGGCCCGTGAGAAGGGCGAAGAGCACCGCGCCCATGGACCACACGTCGCCCTCGGGGCCGACGAGCCAGCATGAAAGGCCTCCGGCGCGGCGAAGTCGGGGGTGAGGCACTCCAGTGTGACGGTGGGGTCCTGGCCTTCGCGCTGGACGGATGCGATGCCGAAGTCCGACAGTCGCGGTGAGCCGTAGGAGTCCAGAAGGATGTTGGCGGGCTTGACGTCGCGGTGCGTGACGCCGGCCGCGTGAGCCGCACCCAGTGCCGAAGCTGCGGCCTGCACCAGTGCCACGGCGTCGGAGGCGGGCGTCGGCCCCCGTGAGACGAGGTCATAGAGGCTGCCGCCCGAGCACAGCTCCATGACCAGGTAGGGGCGCAGGTCGGGCAGCTTGCCGGTGTCGACCAGCGAGACCACGTGGGGGTGCCCCGGGATCCGCGAGGCGGCTTGCACCTCGCGCATGAACCGCCGCTCATTGCGCGGGTCGTCCAGGGCCGGGAGTCGACCTGACGGCGACCGGGCGTTCCAGGAGTCCTGCACGCCCGCGTAGACTGTGGCGAAGCCACCGCGGCCCTAACACTGACGTTATCCGCACGCGGGGACGGAGAACGGGGCGGCGCTGTGGGTGCCGCCGGAGCCAGAGATCCTGAGGGTTTCCACCGCAGATGCCGCGCCGGCGGACGGCGCGTTGGGCGCGGACGCCGGGGACGGCAGGGGCTTTCGCCGGAGGGGACTGCATGCTCACGGGTGAATCCTCGCCCATGTTGGAGGTTTGCGAAAGAAAGCCGGGTACCGGCCCCCGGCTCAGTCACTGGACGTGGCCGCGCTGCTCGGCGTTGCGGGGCCGCGCTCGATGGGCCTCATCGCGTCAGGACTGTGCTGGAATTGTTGCACAAACCCCGAAGGCGGCAGGTCTGAGCATGTCAGCGACTATTTCCAGAGTGTGGAGGATGTCCCAGAACGATCCGCTGGGACGGTAGGGTATGTCACATGCAAGCGCCCCGCGTCACCGTTCTGTCCTACGGTTCCGGCAACGTCCGTTCGGCGGTACGTGCCCTGGAGCGCGTCGGCGCCGAGGTTACCCTGACCAGTGACTCCCCATGAGGTGGTCGAGGGCCGACAGCCTGGTCGTTCCTAGTGTCGGCGCCTTTCGGCGCGTAATGGATCAGCTCAGGGCGGTCGACGCCCCCGCCTGATCGACCAGCGCCTGGCCGGGGGGCGCCCGGTCCTGGGAATCTGCGTGGGCATGCAGGTCATGTTCGAACGCTCCGAGGAGCACGGGACCGCGGAGGCGGGACTGCGGCAGTGGCCCGGAACCGTGACCAGGCTGAATGCCGACGTCGTCCCTCACATGGGATGGAGCCGGGTCTGTCCGCCGCAGGACTCCGCGTGCTGTTCGATGGCGTTGACGACGAACGCTTTTACTTCGTCCACTCCTACGCAGCCACTCGGGATCCCGGCAGCGCATGCTGGGTCTCGGCCCCACCGGCCGCCCCAGGCCACCTGGGCGACACGGTCAGGACTTCATCGCCGCCGTCGAGAACGGGGCCCTGTGCGCCACGCAGTTCCATCCAGAGAGTCCGGTGATGCGGGAGCGCAGCTCCTGCGCAACTGGTTGACAACCCTTTGAACCCTTCCGAGCACGACCACCCCAGGAGAAACTTATGCTCACCCTACTTCCCGCCGTCGACGTCGCCGATGGCAAGGCCGTCCGGCTCCTTCAGGGCGAGGTCGGCTCGGAGACCGACTACGGCAGCCCCGTCGACGCCGCTCGGGACTGGGTACGCGCGGGGCCGAGTGGATCCACCTGGTGGACCTCGACGCGGCCTTCGGGCGAGGCTCCAACTCCGAGCTGCTCTCGCGCATCGTCGGCGAGGTCGGTATCAAGGTGGAGCTCTCCGGGGGCATCCGCGACGACGCCTCGCTGGCCCGGGCGCTGGCCGCCGGCGCCGCCCGGGTCAACCTGGGCACGGCCGCGCTGGAGGACCCCGAGTGGACCGAGCGGGTCATCGCCGAGCACGGAGACAAGATCGCCGTCCGGACTCGACGTGCGCGGAACCACCCTGGCGGCCCGCGGCTGGACCAAAGGGGCGGGAGACCTGCAGGAGACCCTCGAACGGCTCAACTCCGCCGGATGCGCGCGCTATGTCGTCACCGACGTCACCCGTGACGGCACCCTGAGTGGTCCCAACACCGCGCTGCTCACCGAGGTCTGTCAGCGCAGCCCGGCGCCGGTCGTCGCCTCGGGCCGCATCGCCCACCTCGACGACCTCATCGCCCTGCGGCGCTTGACTCCGCTCGGTCTGGAGGGGCCATCGTCGGCAAGGCGCTCTACAACGGCAACTTCACCCTCCAGGAGGCGCTGGCTGTGGCTGGCGACGAGGAGGCGCGCGAGCCGTCCAAGGCGCGGATCTGACAGCGAACGAGCGGCGGGCGGGAGCGCGGCGTCTCCTGGTGCCTACCGGCGCCCCGTGCCATCCGGTCGGCGCCAGTGCCTGATGATTCCGCGCAGTGCGGTGGCGAAGACGACGCCGGTGGCCGCCAGGTAGGGGCGTAGTGCTGGCGGGTGATCGGTCCCAGCGGCTTGCCCAGCGTCTTGACGATGGCGGTGGAGACCGCCATACGCGCAGCCCGTTCCCCGGCCGCGTGGATGACGACCGCGGGTAGAGGCTGGTTCCGGCGGCCGGATTCGGCGGCGAAGAGCTTCACCGGGATCGGTCAGCGCCTGCTTCCAGTAGCCGGACGGGCCCCTGGCTCGGAGCGGGCAGGTGGCCGCCCTCATCGCCGGCGTGATCCACGGCGCGGGCGGGCGGTGCCCGGCCCGAGTGAGCAGATGGGTGACCGCCACCCCGGTGACCGAACCCGCCACGACCAGTCCCGCGCGGCGCCACATCCGCTCGGGGTGGGTCAGCCCCAGCCACACCTGGCTCATCTCCGCCATGATCGGGAAGGAGATGGCCTCGGCCATGCCCCAGACGAACATGACGGCGTCCCCCCGACCACCGTCCATCGCGGTGTGCAGGACGGTGAAGATGTCCGAGACAGCTCGGGCCTGCGGGGACGCTGGAGCATCTCCATGATCTGATCCTCGTGCCTGATCGCTGACGCCCTCCACGTCGTCGCTGGGGGGCGATCGGCTCGCCGACGCGCACCTCGACGGGGGAGTAACGTGGCAGGCCGCCCTTCTTCGGCATCATCTCCCGCGTCCCCACCAGCGCGACCGGTAGCACGGGGATGCCGAAGTCGCGGGCGAGCCGGGCGGCCCCGAGTGGAAACGGCCCATCTTACCGTCCGTGGAGCGGGTGCCCTCGGGGAAGATGAGGATGCTCATGGATTCGGCTACCCGGTTGGCCAGAGTTCCTCGCAGTTCCTCGTGCGCGCCCTCGCCGTCGCGCCGTACCGGGTAGGCGCCCAGCGGACCCCGGGCCACGAGGCGACGCGACCGGCGGGTGAACCAGTAGTCCTGGGCGGCCACCGTCACCACCCGCATGAGGGTGGGGGAGGCGCTCATCATGGCGATCGTGTCCGCGTGGGAGCCGTGGTTGCGGCGACGACGACGTAGGGCCGTCGGTCTCCGAACTCGCCCTCGACATGCACGCCCCCGAACGGGGCGATGATGGCGGACCAGAAGCGCTGACGCAGCACCGCCCGCCAAGTGACCTTCTGGGGCGTTCGTACGATCGATCGCAGACGGCGCCCGGCTGAGGCGATCTCGGCCGGACCCGGCATCGGGAGCATCTGACGCGGCATCGGGGCTACCTTTCCGTAGACGTGTCCTAGGTGTGCGGGAGATAAGGAGGATGAGGCGGACAGAGAAGGCGCTGACCGGTTCGGACACCGGGCGGGACGTGACACGATCATCCCAGAACGGCGGCCAGAGGCAGAACCAGCAGTAGGGAGTCGACCCGGTCTAGGAGCCCCCCGAATCCGGGCAGCCAGGCGCCGGCGTCCTTGACCCCGGCGGTCCGTTTGACAAGGGACTCCAGAAGGTCTCCCAGGACTCCCCCCAGACCGACGGCGATCACCAGACCGGGTGTGATGTGGCCCAGCAGGGTGAGGATGAGCGCGGCCCCGACGACGGCGCCGACCAGTCCTCCGAGCGTCTTGTTCGGGGACAGGGGAGACAGCGGGCGGCGCGCCCAGGCCATGGGGCGCAGGAAGGTCCCGCCGGCCCACGCGGCCACGTCGGCGGCTGCCGCTGCGAAGGCGATGAGGAAGGCGTCATGCCACAGGACCACGAGATGCGCCAAGGACCAGGGAATCCAGATCGAGGAAAAACCTGCGACCGTCGCCCTCCTCAGGCCGTGCTCGATGTCTCCGGCCAGCACTGCCGGCACGGCGCACACGAGCACCATGAGCGGAGCCAGGGCCATGAGGCCCGGATGCAACCACGCGGCCAGCGGATAGGCCGCTGCCAGTACCGCCAGTATGGTGGTCTCCACCCTCGGCAGCCCGGTGAGCCGGGAGAGCTCACGAACAGCCTGGAGACCCAGGGCGGCGGCGAGCAGCGCCGTCGTCCCCCTGCCGATCCAGATCGGGATCCCGACCGCAGGGATGATGACGGCCCATGTCGTCCAGCGACGGCGCAGCTCCGCCTTGTGCGACAGGGCCACGCCGATGCCGGCCAGAAGCAGGATCGTCACGGCCGTGGCCGCGAGGAACACGGCTCGGCCGGTGAGGACCCACCCGGCCCCGGGAACGGTGATGGTCCACGAACGGCTGCCGCCCAGGAGCCAGCCGATCGCCCCTCCAGACGCCTCGTTCCCGATCCAGGCGCCGACTGCGGCTGTCACGACCCCTCCCCTCCGTCGCCGCCCTCGGGGGCGTTGCGGCCGATGCGGGCGATGTCCTGCGGCGGTGGCGGGGCCATGGTGTCGGCCATCGCCGGGCCGCTGCGTCCCGCCAGTGCCCTCGGCGGTGCGTGCCAACCAGACGCAGGCCGTCACCACGGAACCCGCGATAACGATCCAGGCGACGATCGCCAAGTACTCAGGCAGGGCCGCGGCCACCACTGCCGCCAGGCACCTCTCGGTCTTGCCGAACGGCCCGCCGTTGAGCCTGGCGGCGCCTGCGCCCGCAGCGGCCAGGGAAACGAAAGTCGGCAGCATCGCCGCCGCCAGGGCGATGAGAAGCAGGTGGACCGTGGCGGCGGAGGAGCCCGTGCGCAGGGGCGAGACCCACCAATCCAGCCATGATGAGGAGATCTGACACCCGGTCCCCAATCTCAGTGAGGACGAAGCCGAACGGCCGCGACACGCCGCGCGCCCTGGCAACGGCGCCGTCCAGGTTCGCCCCGCCGAGCCGGGCCGCCAGCAGGATGAAGGCCAGGGGCCACCAACCCGCGACCAGCGCCCTGCACCCAGCGCTGCGGCAGCATGACGCCGACGGCAGTCCACGTCGGGGAGATGCCGCGGCGCACCGATGCCCGGATGATGACTCCCAGGCGGCGGGTGTACCAGTAGCTTCAACGAGTAGAGCGATATCACCGCAACAGGCTATCGGCCCGGCCTCGAAATTGCGCGATTGGTCCGGAACGCGCGCGGAGTATACCCTGCGCCCAGACGCGCTACGGTGTGCGCTATGAGCAGGTCCTCGAGACTTCGGATACCCGGGCGCCGGATGACCCTCGGCCCGAGGCAGTGCCCCACGTGGCCGCGCGCGCCGCGGCCCGGGCCAAAGCTGGAGCGTCTTCTATCCGCTCCCTCGCCCTTCGCCGGTGACGACGGGGCGATCCGCCCGGAGGTCGGTGCGGCGCTGGAGGCCACCGATCTTCCTCGGCACGACTACCTCGACCGGCTGTGGGCGGCGCTCGCGGGGGGGCGGCTGATCGTGCCCGTCGCCGCTCACGCCCTGCCCGACCGCTCGATGCCGAGCGGCCCGCAGGCCGTGAGCCTGCCACGGGGCGGTTCGCACGGGATCCCGACCCACGAGGCAGCACACCGCCGATGCCTGCCGGGACGCGGCCACCCTGGCGGTGAGCCTGCCCGACGGACATATCGCCCTCCCGGTCTTCACCAGCGCCGAGGCGATGAACCGATGGCGCAGCGACGTGCGCCCCGTGCCGGTCTCGCCCGAACGGGCGGCTCAGGTGGCCTGCCTGTCCACCGACCAGCTGTGGGTGCTCGACCCCGGCAGCCGGGACTTGCGTCTGCCGCGCCCCGCTGTCGTGGCGCTGGCCGGGGGAGAGGATTGGGTGCCCTCCTGGCGCAATGAGCCGGTTCAGGCCGAGGTACGCGCCCAGCCTCGAGGGGGTCGACGGCGTCACCGAGCGTGGCCTTCGGACCGGGTGAGGACGCCGAGCTGCGGGTCTTCATCCGCATCGACGCTCGCGGGCGGGCGGGCCTACGTGGCCCGGAGTCTGGAGGGTGTCAGCACGTCATGGTCAACCCGGCCTGGGGCGACCTCATCGACACCGTGGAGCTGTGCCCTCTGCCGGCCTGATCCGGCTTCCCCGCAGCCTTAAGCAACGACGTCGGAACGTCGTTAGGGGCGTCCCAGAATCGTGGCGCTCCACCGCTCGACCTGGCCGTAGTGGTCCTCTAAGGGACCGGCCACCTGGTCGAATCGGGCCACCACCTCGCGCAGTGCCCGCGCGTTATCGTCACGTCCGTCATCCTGCGCGATGCGGGCGGCGGCCTCCGCGACCGCCCGCACCTGGGCCAGGTCCCGAGTAGAGACCGTCACCCGGCCGGGACCCGGGTCCCTGGTGGTGCTCCAGTCTGCACCCGCCTGGCGGGACGGGCGGAGTTGCTGCTGGTTCGCCGTGCGGGTCTGAGGCCCCTCACACTGTTCCATTCCAGTGACGAGGGAGCGTAGGGCATCAGAATCGACCCGGCTACGAATTGACGTGTTGGAATAGTACCGACGCGCACCGCATCTCATGGCCCTACGAGCGGCGCTCGTAGGGCTCTGGCCCCGGCGCCCATCGTCTGCGCCGTCGCAGCGCCGACGACGACGGACTGCGGGATCCAGGCCGCCGCCTGCGCCATCGTCCTCCTGCGGGGAGCTGAACGAACCAATGCGACTCCTGATCTCCGATCAGCCTCGCGATGCGGGAGGACTCACCCGACGGCGTCGTCTGCGCCTGGGAACCGCGCCGACGTCCTGGTATCATTCGTCACTGATCAACCGGGGTTCGCCCCGGTGCGCAAGCGGAGCGATCCCACCTGGGTTCCTTTCGGGAATCGGGTTCATGCGAGGGTGACCAGCCCTTCATGGTCCTCTGCTCGGCCACGGCCGTGCGGCGATCGTGCTCATCACGAGGGCCTCCGACCTGCGCGGCAGGAACGGGGGCCTTCTCGTTCCGCAACCATCCGTGACTCAGAGTGAGGAACCGACATCAGCGAGCCCCACGTATCAACGAACGGATCCGCGTTCCCGAGCGCGTCTCGTCGGCCCCAGCGGAGAGCAGGTCGGCGTTGTCCGCGTGGAGGACGCCCCATGCGTCTGGCTGAGGAGGCCGACCTCGACCTGGTCGAGGTGGCACCCGACGCCCGACCCTCCGGTGTGCAAGCTGCATGGACTACGGCAAGTTCAAGTACGAGTCGGCTATGAAGGCGCGCGACGCACGACGCGACCAGGCAAACACCCAGCTCAAGGGAGATCCAGTTCCGCCCCAAGATCGATGAGCACGACTACGCCACCAAACGCGGCCACGTCGAGCGATTCCTCAAGGGCGGGGACAAGGTCAAGTGCATCGTCCGCTTCCGCGGCCGCGAGCAGTCCCGACCCGAACTCGGGATCAGGCTCCTCCAGGGCCTGGCTGAGGAGATGGCCGAGCTGGGCACCATCGAGTCCCACCCCGCCAGGACGGCCGCAACATGGTGATGGTCCTGGCCCCGGTCCGCAAGAAGGCCGAGGTCAAGTCCGACCAGCGCCGCCGCCGCGAGGAGGCTCGTGCCGCCCGCCGTGCCGAGGAAGCACGCTGGGCCGGACGCCCAAGGGCGCAGGTCGCGGCGGGCGGGGAGCCCACCGGCGAGAACGCCTGAGAGCGCTCCAGCGGCGTCCTCGACACTCACCTGACACCCAACGACCCACCCCTCGCCACCGTGAGCGGGGTCCGCAGTCCCTGCGACCACCCGTCCGCCAGGGACCGAGAAGAGGAAATTACCCATGCCGAAGAACAAGACGCACTCCGGTGCCAAGAAGCGCTTCCGGGTCACCGGCAGCGGCAAGCTCATGCGCGAGCAGGCCAACAAGCGCCACCTGCTGGAGGTCAAGTCCTCCCGCCGCAAGCGCAAGCTGTCCCAGGACCAGCCGGTCGCCCCGGCCGACGTCCGCCAGGTCAAGAAGCTGCTCGGTCGCTGACCGCCCAACCCACAAGGAGTCTCACCATGGCACGTGTGAGCGGGCTGTTAACGCCCAGAAGAAGCGTCGTTCCGTTCTCGAGAAGGCCTCGAGCTACCGCGGCCAGCGCTCGCGCCTCTACCGCAAGGCCAAGGAGCAGGTCACCCACTCCCGGCGTCTACGCGTTCCGCGACCGTCGCGCCCGCAAGGGCGACTCCGTCGCCTGTGGATCCAGCGCATCAACGCCGCCGCCCGCGCCGAGGGCCTGACCCACAACCGTTTCATCCAGGGGCTGGCCTGGCCGGCGTGGAGATCGACCGCCGCATGCTCGCCGAGCTGGCCGTCAACGAGCCCGAGGGCTGCAAGGCCCCTCGTGAGGTCGCCCGCAAGGCCCTGCCCGAGGACGTCAACGCCCCCAGGCCTGACATACATCAGCGGGCCGATGGTCTGCTGAACAGAACTGACGACGGCGGTGCCGCCACCTGATCAGGGTGACGGCACCGCCATCGTGTCCTGACGTGGTAGAAATACGTAACAATCCAGTTCAATCGAACTGCAATTTTCGCTCTGGACTTCAACGACGAACAGCAACAGCGTGAGCGTCAACCACATAGGGAGCTCCCAATGAAACATGACCTTGCCAAAAATATGACGTCTATGTTTAAAGCTCAGTGGATGCGATGGAAACATCGGCGAGTAGGCAATTTTGACGTATTTATTTCCTACAGTCATGATCCATCTAAAACACTTGCGTTTAACTTGCATGACAGTTTGGAAAAAATCAGCCGAAACTGGTATAGTTTTCGAGCATTAAATGTATTCTTGGATCGAAGTTCGCTTGGGCCGACGATGAAGTTGGAAAAAGAGCTCGAAAGCATCGTCAAGCGATCTGAATGGCTTGTGTTCATATGCTCTGAGAATGCCGCAGAATCAGCCCCGGTCATCAAAGAACTTAATTGGTACATTGAACACAACGGCGTCGAGAAACTCATACTCATAGTGGATGATGGTGCAATCCGTTGGGATCGAAACACGAGCAGTTTCTCCAAAACGACAACAAATATACGAGGGAGATCCTAGAAATCAGATTAAGGATGAGCTCTGTGGATAGATCTGAGATGGCGCAACCAAGTCACAGGAATCTTCGAGAATTACCCAGACTATCTCGATGCGGTTCTTAGTATATCGTCGAGGGTTCAGAATACGTCCAAGAAATCCCTTTTAGATCGCGAGAACAAGCGTCAGAACCGACTTGTGAGATTTCGGCGAGTGTCTTTCTCCATACTTACCATTCTGCTCACAATTTCTGTAGCTGTTTCCTGGTACGCGGTATATGCGCGGAATGAAGCATTATCTAATCTGAATGTCGCAACTGCAAGAGCATTTGCATCTCGCGCCAACGAGTTAGCTGAGAGAGATGTGGCTGATTCTCAACTATTTGCCTCTCAAGCATGGGATCTTCATCAAGACGAAGTCACTCGGGCAGCGCTATTTAAATCCGTTGTAGAATCTCACAATCTGGTGGGGAATCGGGTTACGTCAAGTAGCGTTACATCGCTGGCTGCAAACTCTGATGCCACAGTGATTTTTATTGGACATGAAGACGGCACGACGGAACGATGGGAAATTAAAACAAACGCACTGACGCAAGTTGGAAAACTACGTTATCCAGTAAAGAAAATTGCCGTGAGTCATTCAGGTGACGTTGTTGTAGCAACGGGATGGCGTGACGTTTATCCTGGATACTATGAAGCCGAAGTCAAAACTGTGGAAGTCAGGAAAGGAAGAATGTAGTCAGTAAGTTAGATCGTTATGGCGGTGCTACCGTATCTCCATCAGGAAAACAGTTGCACTGCGCCTCAAGGAATCTGGAGTTATGAAAATTTCTGCATAGTGAATCGCGAAAATTGCGGATGGTCAGACGTCAACTTGCATCACTTTTTCCACAACGAGAACGACGCGATTGCGTTACCTGACGACGAGTCGATCGTTGTTCAAAGCTACACATCGATAAGCACATACTCTCTTTCTGACCAGCGGGCAGTTTACCGTACACGTAATTATATTGATGGTCCAGACGATCAGTCTCCTGTTCTTTCACCAAATGGCGCGCATAGCTTTGGCGAAAAGGGTGTTGTTCCGTCACAACAGAACACTCCCGACAATACGGAACCAGTTGTGGCTAATGCGGAACTCGATTGGAAAAAACGTCACTACATAAGATCGCCGTTGCCGGCGCTCTCAGATGACGGATTGACGGCAGCCGCCATTAATGCAGAGGGACTTACGGTGTACGATGTCGAAGATGGTCGGCCTAACGAATGGAGTTCTATCTCCCTGCCTGTTGGCAATGAGCTTTCTGCTTTGTCCGTGCCAACAAAACATGTGGTTCTCACAGCAATCGGCTCAAGGGTGTCGTATTGGAGGATGGACGAGACCTCAAAGATAATCAGAAACTTTGAATCAACAGCAGGCCCTATGTGTGACGATTGTGCCGTAGCCCGAATTGCTCCGTCAGCGACAGGAAAGTACCTGGCACAGTATTGGAACGTCAACAACGATGACATTATATTTGTCCTCAACTCTCAGGGTGGTTCTGAGAGTATGGTAAAAAACGCCGACTTTCTGACGTGGCTATCAGAAGAAGACTACTTTGCCATTCAAGACGGGAAGACCTGTATTTACCGTGCGGTAGATGGTGCTTCTGAGCAATGCTGGAGCATACCTTCCTGGATCCAGCGTGAATCTAATCCCGGACGGATCAAGGGGGTGTGGGACGGCAGTACTCTAAAGTTTTCAAATGGTTCAAAACATTTGGAGTTTTAACTACAAAACGCACCAATTTGATCAAACTACACCCGAAGGTCAGTAGTCGAAATGACTGCTCATGGAATTGTGGTCTCGGAAGGCGATGGGGAAGGTTCTAATTTTGACATGTTAAAAGTAATTTATAATGATGGGAAAGTGGAGGCTTACGATCGTCATGTTTGGTTAGCTAATGATGGTTCTAATATTAGCACGTCAAGGAACGGAACTGTCGTTGCTAATACGAGGTACGGAACAATTGGAGCAACGATCCTATCTGCAAGGCCCTTCGGCTGTAGATATTTTCGAATAATGGCGAGTATCTTGCTTATGCTGACTCTCTCTGAATACCGTGGCGGTGTATTCCCCTGGCTGCGGGCATGACGGTTGAACAATTGATCGTTAACGGGGCAGCCGTATTCCTGCTGCTTCCGTTCAATTTAGCCCTCAGGTTCGTCACTTTATGCGAACTATTTCGATTCTTCGAAAGGTGTAGAAGTAACAGTGAAAGTTAATCTTGATCCCAATGTTTGGTACAGTAATAACCGTGGGGTTGTGCGAGATCAGTTTCATCGGCAGAGTGGCGTCGGGTTACTGAAATGGATGAACCAAAGTCAGGCTTTGCTTGTTCGGATTATGATCATTGAGACCTCCCTTCCAAAGGTATTTATGGATTGCACGATGATCAAATCTGTGATGGTGATGATGGTCTAGGGCCCTTCGTGTTTGAGTGATGGGGTAGACGGATCCCATCGCCGGGGTTAGGTGGTTGTATTTAGGGCGGTCTTCGAGACGTTTGGCGTGGATGAGGCTGCGGATGGAGCGGGCAGGGAGCTTGCTTCCTGTTGCTTGGACATGCTGATTGCGGGTCTTTAGGTTAGGCAAGGTGAGATGATCTGGGCATGGCTAGGAAGAGCTACTCCGCGAGTGGCTTGCGGTGTCAGGCGGTGGACCTGTATGAGACGGTGCACGGCAGTCGTCTAAGACTTGGGAGTCGAGCGCGGCATGCTGCGCCAGTGGGTGGGTGGGCCGGCACGGGACCGGACGCAAGGCCGCCGACGGTAGGTCGGCGCCCAGCCCGCTGCGCTCCAACGTTTCCGATGTGTCTCAGCCAAGTGGCGCGAAGGCGCTGGAGAGTCCCTCGGAGGTGATCGTTCGCCTGGAGGCCGTCAACGCCGAGCTTCGGACCCGGAGAGCCGTCAAGTCCGGCTCCGGGAGCCGGTGGGAATCATTCAGCAGGCGGCCCAGGCGTGTCTCGCCGATGGAGGCGAATCGGTAGAGTCTGTCCCCGGGGTCGTCGAGGACCACTAGGACGTCTATGAGGTTAAGCGGCTGCGGGCTGATCGAGGCAGGGCGCCTGTCTTACATGCGTCTGGAGGAGCGCCAGCAGGCTGGCCCGTCAGCGGCGCCCGGCCGTTGACGCGGCCCTGACCGAGCTGATACGCGCATCTGTGCAAGGTTGAGCCCGCCATGGGTTCACCGAGGACCGATTGCTGACCTCAACTGAGGCCACCCAGGAGGGAGGCGGGTGGGTGAGGTGTGAGTGGGTCACCCACCTGATGCCGCTGAATCGCCCTGGGTTTGGTGGAGGCAGTGATGATATGGAGGGGTCACTGTCATGGGACAGACGAGGTACCCCGATGAGCTGCGCGAGCGGGCCACGAGGATGGCGTTGGAGGCGTTGGCTGACCCTGCGCGGGCCAAGGGCGCGATCCGTAGGATTCGGCGAGGAGCTGGGTGTCCACCCCGAGGCTCTGCGCACCTGGGTGAGACAGGCCCGGGACCGAACCAGGGCACCCGGCCTGGCACCACCACTGACGAAGCGCAGCGGATCAAGGAGCTGGAGAAGGAGGTCCGAGAGCTGCGAAGAGCCAACGCGATCCTGAAGAGTGCGTCGGCTTGTCTATCGCGGCGGAGTGTGAGTGCCCGTCTCGCTGATCTGCCAGTACATCGAGGCCAAGAAGGAGGAGGAGTTTGGGGCCTGGCCGATCTGCAAGGTGCTCACTGGTGCCGGAGTCAAGATCGCCCTGAGCACGTGACTCACGCTCGCCGTAGCCGGCCTCCTAGTGCCAGGGGCCTGCGCGACGAGGACCCTCAAGGCGGAGATATCCAGGGTCCACAAGAACCAGCTACTCGGTGCTGGGGGCCCGCAAGATGCATGTGATGCGGGGCCGACCTGAGGCCGCTGAGCGTCACGGTGCTGATCACGTGGCCCGGTGCACCGTCGAGCGGCTGATGGGTGACCTGGGTCTACTGCGGCGTCAGGCGCGCCAAGTCGCCCAGGACGACCCGCTCGGCCCCCTCCGGACCGGTGTCCGCCGACCTGGTCAGGCGCCACTTCGAGGCGTTTGCCCGGGTGGGCTGTGGGTCGCCGACATTCCCCGCAAGCGGGAGGTGCCCTCCCCATGTACGCGCCTTCTCCGGGTGGGTCCATGGGCTTTCGTGACCGACGTGTTCTCGCGGCGGATCATCGGCTGGCAGACCACCCACCGGCCAGTGTGCACCGACCCTAGCTGCCGGCGCCCTTCAGATGGCCGTCTGGCAACGAAAGCGAACCGGGGCCGACCTCACGGGCCTGGTGCGCCACTTGCGACCGTGGGGTGCAGTACAGGTCCATCCGCTACGGGCTATCTCTGGTCTGAGGCCGAGGCGGTCGCCCTCGGTGGGTTCCAAGGAGACTCCTTCGGCTTCGCTCTGGCCGAGGCGCTCAACTCGCTGTACAAGGCCGAGCTGATCCTGCAACCAGGGCCCTGGGAGGACATCGACGCTGCCTCGTGCTCGCCACCGCCGAGTGGGTCCACTGGTACGGGCACCATCCGGCCACACCCGCCGTCGGCATGCGTACCCCTGCCGAGCACGAAGCCGCCTGGGGCCCCTGACGTCAGCCAGAACAGCCAGAAACAACCACAACTGGCAACCACCGGCACCAGGTAAACCAGCCTCCACAAAACCCGAGGCTTGACACCAGGTGCCCAGACCTGTTCAAGTGTACTTCACGGCCCTCGACCCTAACCGCAGGTACGTCGTGATATTCCCCCAACTGCGTGGGAGGTGCCTCCTCCTACTGCCCTGGACGGAGGAGGGAATCTGGCTATCATCATCGACTGCGCACGGCCTGCGTCTGGTCGCCTGGGCGCCGCACGACCACATGTACACGCTTCCTTGGCCATCGAGGCGCTCCAGCAGGTCACGGCTGCTTGCGGGAGCCTGAAGGACGTGGTCTTCCATACTTGATCACGGATCAGCCCACACCTCGCGTGCTCGCCGCCGAGTGCAGGGCCTTCCCGCAGCTCAGTCCATTGAGCGGGATCGGCTCCAGCGTGGATAACACGCTGGCCGAGTCGATGGGTGCCGTATTGAAGCGAGAGGCTTCTCATGGACGAGCGCTCCTGAGGTCGATGAGCTCACCTGCCGGCGCTAGCCTCGGGTTTTCATTGTTGAGGTGTTGAAAGTGGGGTGAAGGTGCTCCTTTTCCTGGGATAATGCGGATTGCTTAGGTCCGTGCATGACCAGGAGAGGAGCACCTTCGTGGTGAAGAATAGCGGGTTGTACCCGTCTGTGGGTGGCGGAGTCGGGGACGTGCCTGCGGTGGGGCTGGCCGGGGCGAGGCTGCTGACCGAGACGAGCAGGGTCACGGGCCTGGGCGACGAGCTCTCGCGGGCCCTGTCTGCGTGGCGACGGTCGTGGGCGGTGCACGACCCGGGCAAGATCATGGCGGATCTGGCGGTGTGCGTGGCCCTGGGCGGCCGGTGCCTGTCGGATGTGGCCCTGCTGCGATGCCAGGGGGAGGTCTTCGGGCCGGTGGCCTCCGACCCCACAGTCTGTCGGCTGGTGGGGACCCTGGCCGACCACGTCGAGGCGGTCGAGGCCGCCGTGAACCGGGCCCGCACAGTGGTGCGGCAGCGGGCGTGGGCCCTGGCCGGAGCGGACGCCCCCACGGCTGGTATCTCGGCGGCCCACCCGTTGGTGATCGACGTCGACGCCACCCTGGTTAATGTCCACTTAAGACAAGGAGGGCGCGGCCCCGACCTTCAAGAAGGGGTTCGGCTACCACCCCCTGACCGCCTGGATCGACCACGGAACCGGCCAAGGTGGGGGTGAGTGCGCGGTGATCATGCTGCGGCCCGGTAACGCCGGGTCGAACACCGCCGCCGACCACGTCGAGATCATCCGCCGAGCCCTGGACCAGGCCGGACTGGGACCCCGGCCCGGGCGGCGGGTCCTGGTGCGCATCGACGGGGCCGGAGGAACGAAGGAGACCATCGAGCTCCTCACCCGCCGGCGGGTGTCCTACAGCGCGGGGTTCACCCTGCCGGACCACACGCCGCAGATCTACGACACCATCCCCGAGGCGGCCTGGACCCCCGCGTACAACACCGACGGTGAGCCCAGACAGGGTGCGGACGTCGCTGAGACCCGCCGACCTGCTGGACCTGACCGCCTGGCCCAAGGGGATGCGGGTGATCATGCGCCGAGAGCGGCCCCACCAGGGCGCCCAGCTGCGCTTCGAGGACGTGGGCGGCTACCGGCTCACCGCCTTCGCCACCAACACAAAAGTGGGCCAGCTCGCCGACCTCGAGGTCCGCCACCGGCTACGGGCCCGCTGCGAGGACCGCATCCGCTGCGCGAAAGACACCGGGCTTGACCGCTTCCCCTTGCAGGGGTTCGCTCAGAACCGTATCTGGTGCCTGATCGTGGCCCTGGCCTGCGACCCTGCTGGCCTTCTCCCAGCTGCTCGCCATGGCCGACGCCCCCGCCCGCGCCTGGGAGCCCCGGACGATCCGGTTGCGGCTGATGGCCATCCCCGCCGTCATCGCCCGCCACGCCCGCCGCACCGTCCTGCGCTACAAGGCCGACCACCCCTGGACCGACCTCCTGCTTGCCGGGCTCGGGCACCTCCAGGCACTCCCCGCCCCGTAGACACGCGGAACTCATCTCCTGCCCGCCACGATCCTGAAGGACCCCTGGCCCCCTGGAAAGGCCCGACCACCGCGAGACGACACGCGGCAGACCGCCACACCCAACCGGCATAATCAACGCCACGACACCGGCAACGACGCCACCCAAACCCACTCAACCAGACGACGAAAGATCGAGGCTAGGTCTTCAGGTGGCTGACCTGCAAAGTGCGACACCGCGCGCCGCCACCCTACTGCAGCCACCTCTCCAACCACCCCATGAGAAGCAGACTCAACCACTACGCCGACAACCGCCGCGTGAACCAACCCCCGTGTCCAACAACAAAAAGACAAGGCCCTGAAAGATTGAGGTTAATCACCAGACAAACACCTAAACCGATTTTGTCGACCGCCGAGTTGCATTTTTCTCCCTGTGAGAGATCCTGCGAGAGTCGATATCTCAAGTTTTTCCTTCAACCACTGCAGGACTCTGGGTTGTTGCTCCATCGGGACGAAATAGTTGCCTGTCCAGACGTAGGCATTTCCGACCTGCCTGTTGTTATTGGCGGCACGCTCAATGCGGCACCACTCCTCGGCACTGAGACTCTTCAAAATAGCAAGCAATTCCCGCTGCTGAGCGAGCATCGTCATAGTGTTCGGCCTTCCAATGCAGTCAGCAGCGTATCTGCTAGATCATCTCTGGTGTTGCTTTTGTCAGCTAACCACTCCATGACTGAAAGAGCGACTTGAGACTGATCTTTCGGCTCGTCAGGTATGAGCGCCTGCTGTGAGGCGAGGAACCCGCAAGGTACCTCCTTGGCTTCATATTGAATCCATAGAATTGGTGCGTGACGAGCGAGTGCCCAGCCAATCTCTTTGCTGGCACCAGGGACGGGTCGAGAATCCTGAGGTGGCAACGCACAGCAGAGCACTGCTCTCTTCGAGGTAGTGCCGGATCGTAGGCTCCCACTCGGCGCCTGGCGCGATATTGTGTCTTGCCATGACGGCGTTAATATGAACAGTAGAAAGCGCTTCTTTTAGTTCTGTCGCTACTTGTCTACCTACTTTGTCTTCGTTATAGCTAAGAAATACATTAACTGGGCGTCATGGCTGCTCCTTGATAGTGGAAATTTGTGTCGTCGAGGGTGAGCGCCCTACTTAGAATTCCTTTTAGTGGCGAGGCCTTTTATGATGAGGCCAGCGAGTTCAGAGGCTCGTTGGGTGGTTGTCAATCGCCTGAGGTCATCGTCGTTGAGTCCGATTAATTGCCTATCAAAAAGATCTCTGATTTCCGCAATAGCTTCCTTGTAGTTACGATTCATCTCGATGGCCGTGATAGATTCTGTGGCTATAGGAAGATCGTTAGAGATGCCTAGAAGATGTGAGTAGGGCAGTAGGCTCCGCTGAAACCTCCAGCAATGAACAATGGTTGTCGACTTCTGACCGTATGGAGAGATTCCTCGATGATTCCCGGGTAATCTCCAAGATAGCCGTTTCGAGAATCAATCGAAAATGGGGTGGTTTTTCCTCCAACAACTAGGCGGGCGTCACAATAGTGAGGTAGTGCTTTGCGGATATTGCTAACGCTTTGAAGTCTGTTCGTGAGGATGATTTTTCCATGGTTTGACTTCTCGAATCGGATGGATATCGCCGTTCTCGTCGAAGAATCGGATGGTTCCTGTTGATGCGAAGCTCTTGGCGGTATCGATGAGTGTTTTTCGTGCCTTCATGCTGTGGACACTTGTGCAAGGGACGGTTAACTCAAACATGTATCTTGAATGGATTGGGACATGGGAAGTGCTGTCGTTATCCTGTCCTAGGCGATGTCGTCCCAGTTTTATCTCTCGATGTATTTTCTGATCACTTTGAGAATGGCGCTGGTAAGGTCTGGAAATGTAAGTTCCAATTGCTCCAGCATAGGTAATTCGCCCCCTGACAACAGCATCATTTGTGCAACCTCTGCTATGACAAGTTCAAGATGATTCGCACGCAGACCTAATGCTTCGATGTCCTCGTTCTGGGATATAGATATCCCGAGAGTATTCCGACAGAGGGCGGTTCAGTGCGAGATTAGAAGTGCTGAGTTTTGGCTCTCCTTGACCGTATGACCCTCCGGCTGCAAAGAATGTGCGTGAGAAGGTGAACTTGACTGCGCTCGTATGACGCTAGAGTGCACAGTTCTACCATTACTTCGTGTTCGGGAGGAAGGAGTGGGGATCTGGATGAATGAGCCACAAATGGGTGTCGTCGGGGAACTTGCTTTTTGTGTTCAGACAGGAATCTTGTAAGCATGAGGGCTCAGGGGCGTTGGCTGGAGCCACATCAAAACCATGGTTGTCATTCAGATGTGTGTCAGCAGGTCCTTCGTTCGAAGCTTCGCTTTTCATTATCCTGTGTCCGGATGACGTGCTGAGGTATCTCCTGGTGCCGCCACAGTGCTTGCCTGAGTGACTCGTCGATAAGATTTCAGTTAATGGCGGAAACTATGGCTTTTCCTTGTGAACTTTTTATCCTTATTCGCCTGCTGTGACCTGCAGAGTTAGGATAGCTACTGTTGGAACATGGTCGAGAAGGAAAGAGCCTCGTTGTTCACCTTCTGTGAGGGCGCTGAGGCAGACTATCGGTATCTCTGCTTTTTGGCTTCTAAGACCTCCTCGCTGTGTCCATTCCCGGCTGCTGTAGTGGTCTGAGTGCGAATCATGAGTAACGCGCCAGTCTGCGCTTGCTTTATAATGTTCCAGTCATCTCCAGGCTGGATGTCGTAGAATGTCGACAAACTCGGCTAGTTTGGTTTTTCCTATCCAAGAGCGAACTTTGATACAACTCCTGTTGGTCGATGTTGTTCTTGTCGTCCTTGGGGATGTCGGATCTTGAGTGACTGATGAATATGCGCAGTCGTTCTTCCTTCTTAGGGTCTCGCAGAAGAGTCTGAATGATAGCCTGCCCAAGGTCTCTAGTTAGTTCACCTTCAGTTGTGTTGGGCTGTTTCTTGTCTCGAGATGCTCAGGTTTGCTATATTTCCTTGTCTTACTCCTCGTATGCCCGCGAGGTTAGTGATAATTGGGGAGTTTGAATAGTCTGGGCTTACTCTGGGTAGTATGGGAAGAACTAGGGTGTGGCGGTTATGTTGACGGCTTTTGTTTTGTAGTTCTACTATATCGGTAAGATAGTCGCGCCATTCTGAGGACTCGTCGATAGATGAGCGTACGAGGTGTTCGTCGATGAACGGCAGAATGACGGAGTACCGAGCTGCATCAGCGCTTAAGACCTGCTCTTCGTCGCCGATGATCCCGTCGGCAGTGACGATGGGAGCGGGGAGTTCGTTGTTTCTGGGAAGTGGATGAGATCTTCCGTATACTTCCACCGCGCTTCCCGCGAGTCCAGCGAAGGCATCGGAGTGGTAATGCTCAATAACGTGTCGCAGATGCTCTCCCCCTCCTCGTCTTCTGGGTGCCAGACGACGAAGATATCGAGAACGCTGGGTGATGGTGCTGGCCAAGTGTTGCTGGTGGAAGGGGGTGGAAGGAGCTTTGATTCATGTCTCGAGAATAGCGAGAGTTGAGACAACCTAGCAGAGATTTTATCCGGGATCTTGCTCTGGTGGAAGAGGGACTCTCTCCTCGCCCGTCCAGGGTTTCCTCTTGTGGCCTGTCGTTCCCGTAGGCTGTTGGCATGGTTTTTTTCTCTTCCTCCGACCCTGACGAACTTCTAGGTGACTCCGCTGAGCTTTCCGCGAGTCGCGGGCCGCGGCGCCGCACCGTCAGTGAGGGGTCGGCTGCCGGCCACGAGGTGCTGAACAACCCCGGCTCGGCCCGCATCTCCCGTGTGGCCGGCCTGTCCCGCCGCAACGCGCGCGCCAAGCACCGCCGCTTCCTCGTCGAAGGCCCCCAGGGCGTGCGCGAGGCAGTCCGTCACGTCCCCGACCGCGTTCTCGACGTCTACCTCACCGAGGCCGCCGTCGAGCGCCACGCCGAGATCTGGGATGAGGCTGTGGCAGCCCAGCTCTACGTGCATATCACCAGCGAGCAGGTCATGGACGCCATGAGCCCCGACGCCCAGGGCGCCCTCGCCGTTGTTGCCACCGAGGAGGCCACCGGCTCCGAGGCGCTGGCCGCCGCCCTGGACGGGGCCAGGCTCGTCGCCGTCCTCACCCAGGCCCAGGACCCCGGAAACGCCGGCGCCATCATCCGAGCCGCCGATGCCGCCGGAGCCGACGCCGTCGTCCTCGTGCGGGGCAGTGTGGATCCCACTGCTCCGGAAGGTCGTGCGCCCACCGCCGGAAGCCTCTTCCACCCGCCCGTCGCCACCGGGGTAGCCCCTGGACGACGTCGTCGGCGCCTCCACGAGGCCGGACTCACCGTCCTAGCGGCCGACGGGCGTGGGGACTTCGACCCTCTTCGAGGCCGAGTCTCTCCTGGAGGCGCCCAGCGCCTGGCTGCTCGGCAACGAGGCCCGCGGACGACCCGCAGAGGCGCTGAGCCGGGCCGACGCCGTCGTCTCCATCCCCGTCTACGGCAAGGCGGAGTCCCTCAATGTCGCGGCAGCTGCGGCCGTCTGCCTCTACGCCAGTGCCCGGGCGCAGGCGTAGGTACCGGTCGGAAGAGAGCTTCGGCGGCAGAGCCGCAGCAGACTCACAGCAGCTCGCAGATCGCCTCGGCCGCCCGGCCCGGTCCGTCCAGCCCCTCCATTAGTTCGGCCATGCGCCGGGCTCGCGAACGCATGACCTCGTCGGCCAGGGCCTCGCGCACCAGTGCGGTCCAGTCAGTCGCGCGAGCCTCCTTCTGGGACACGAGCCGAGCCGAGCCGAAGCCGCGCAGCGCTGAACATGAAGCGCTGCTCGAACTGCAACGGATCCCGATGAAGGGCCACCCCTGCGCGCAGCTGTTCTGTACCGTTCCCTCACCGCCGTGGGTGATCGCCAGGTCGACGGCGTCGCCCAGCTGGTGCGCCGGGATCCAATCGGTGACATGGACGTTGAGGGGCAGGGTTTCCAGGTCCTCTGCGGGTGGGTGGGAGCGCACTGGCGCCAGCACCTGGCAGTCGGCCTGCCCCAGGCCCCTGAGCACATCGAGGACGAGGTCTCGGTTCCCTGATGAGCCCACGGCGAAGTACACCAGGGGCTTGGGGCCGGCGGCCAGGTCGGCGACGATCTCGGGACCCTGCCGGGCAGATGGGCGTACACCGGTCCCACCACCTGGTGGCCCTCGGGCATCTCCAGCCACCGGGGCAGCAGGTGCGGAGCACTGGCGATGAGATTGAGGTCCGCGGTGAGTCCGGCGAACACCCCCTGGGGCAGAGAGACGCCGTTGGCCTTGGCCACCCTGGTGGAAGGAGCGCGACAGGGGCACCCGGGTCCCAACCGTGTGGAGCAGGCGCAGCGGCGGTGTCGACCAGGCACTCCTCAGGAGTCGCGCGGGGCAGGAAGCCGGTGGCGCCAACCCTGCGCGCAGCCTCTAGATGGGCCAACGAGTAGGCGAAGGGCCGTACGAAAACCAGGGGCACGCACTCGGCACGGGCCGAAATAAACTGGCTAGGAGTTACTCCGATGACGACGGCGTCCGGACGCAGGCAGCGTAACAGCACCCGCTCGCTCGTGACCCGCTGGGCGAGCATCTGCGTCGTGAACGGGTGGCGCAGGCTGCGCCCCTGGTCGAATGCCAGTGCCAGCCGGCCCTCCTCATCGCTCAGGTGGGGGTGAGTAGACGAATTCGGAAGCCCGCCGCCCTGATGTACTCGGAGTTACGTCGCGAGAAGCCTGCGAAGACGCACTCCACGTCCGAGGGCATGCGCCGGGCCACCTCAATGGCGCGCGTCACTTCGGCGAAGTTGAACGTCTCCGGAGCGAAAAGAAGCCGAGACGTATTCTTGCGCACGGCCACCGCGCTTCCAGTGGCGCCTTCAGGCATGATCAGCTCTCCTTCTGAGAGTGAGGGGTGTCAAGCACCGGAGTCCCCGACATCTCTTATTGCACGCCAGTGCAACTGGAGGAGAGGTTAGCACGTCTATTCTTACACGGATGCCATTTTTACGATGAGGTTGGAATGCCGGAAAAATATATGCAAGGTGAATAAAGTGGATAGGGGCAGCGGTGCCCTGGTCTGGGCGGCTCTCAAGGTGTTTCGGGGCGTGTCCTCAGTGATCGCCTGCCGGATCGTGGGAGGGCGATGGCATCGAGATGCGGCTCGGGGCCTCTTCGGCGCCCTGCTGCACCTGAGAGACCAGACTCCGCAGTGTCTGGGCCGACATGTTCGTGATGGTCCGCTGGCTGATCTCCGGATGATCCAGCCATGCCAGACACAGGGCGATCATCGTGTCGATCCACACCTTGGCGGCGAACATGGCGCGCTCGTCGGGTTCCACGACTCCCAGGAGCATGAGGACGAGGCGCTCATAGCGCTCGAAGCTGGTATTCAGCGCGGCCGCGATCTCCGGGTCCTGGTCGAGGCCTCCGGTGCAAGGCCCGGAAGCTGTCCGGCCTGGCTCTCACGTAGCCCGCGAAAGTGGAGATCGCCGCCTCCAGTGTCGGCTCGATCTGCTGCTCCACCAGGTCGTGAAGGTGAAGGATCTCATGCTCGACGATCGCTCGGGCGAAGGCCGCCTTGGAGGGGAAGTAGTGGTAGAAGAGCGTGCGCGAAACGCCGGCCCGCTTGATGATCTCATTGACGTGAGTGCGATCGAGGGTGCCCTCCGCGAACAGCTCGACCCCGACTCTCACCAGTTCTTCCCTGCGCTGCTCGGGCTGGAGTCGGCGACGCGGATCGGTCTGTACTCTGCGGGGCTCTGGCGGATGAGACTACGGCCGGGTGGTCGACTCGGCCGGTTAGGCGCCCTGCGTGGCGTGTGACCATCATCCCAGCAGGAGGCGTGTTCTGAGACTCGGTTGACGCTCCGGTCGCGGGGCGGTGCTACCCTTCCTGACGAGAGGTCGGAACTGCGGCTGCCCGTTATCCATGAGCGCTTACGGTGGACAACCATGGGCAATCTGGGCCGATGGGAGTTTGGACCGGTCCTAACCGGTCCCAAAGGTCTGCAGCCATACGAGCAAGGAGGAATGCGGTGCGCATGTGGATGTGTTGCTGTCACTGTCGCTGAGGCAGATTCCGCTCCTATATCCACGTTGAGACGAGGTACTCGTGACCACATCCGCATCCTCTCCCGATCGAACAGCCGCAGACCGGACTGACGACGTCGACGACGACGTCAAAGGCGCCCAGCGCGAGCCCAGGGACCCCGGCGCGGACCGGAAACCCGACGACGCCCTGGTGCGCATCAGCCACGTCACCAAGTACTACGGCCATTTCAAAGCGCTCGATGACGTTTCACTCGACATCCACCGTGGTGAGGTCGTGGCCGTCATCGGAGCCTCGGGCTCCGGTAAATCGACGCTGTGCCGCACCGTCAACCGCCTCGAGCCGATCCAGAAGGGCGAGATCGAGATCGACGGCGTCCCATTGCCTCAGGAGGGCAGGGCGCTGGCCCAACTGCGTGCCGAGGTGGGAATGGTCTTCCAGTCCTTCAACCTCTTCCCGCACCGAACGGTGCTGGACAACATCACCTTGGCGCCTATCAAGGTGCGCGGCACCCCCCGCCGGCAGGCCGAGACGCGGGCCCATGAGCTGCTGGCTCGCGTCGGGTTGGCGGATCAGGCCTCCAAGCGCCCCGCGCAGCTCTCGGGAGGCCAGCAGCAGCGGGTCGCCATCGCCCGCGCCCTGGCCATGGAGCCCAAGGTCATGCTCTTCGACGAACCCACCAGCGCTCTGGACCCGGAGATGATCAACGAGGTCCTGGACGTCATCATGCGATCTGGCTTCCTCCGGCATGACCATGCTTGTCGTCACCCACGAGATGGGATTCGCTCGCTCCGCCGCCGACCGCGTCGTCTTCATGGATGGCGGCCAGATCGTGGAATCAGGTAGCCCCGCCGAGTTCTTTCTCCTCCCCGCGCACCGAGCGCGCCCGCGACTTCCCTGTCCAAGGTGCTCAGCCACTGAGCCCCGAACCGCACCTTCTCCCGGTGCGGCTGCCACTGCAGGCTCCTGGGCCTGACGGTTCCGTCCCCGTCCGAACGAAAGGAACACCATGACCACCTCTCCCCGTCGCAGCCTTTCCCGGCCACCACCGGCGCCATTTCCCTTGCCGGCGTGCTGGCGGCCTGCGCCGACACGGGCACCGACGGCAAGGCCGACGCCGAGTACAACAAGGCCCATCAACTCCGGGCCGGTGGCCGCCGCCGACGTCGTAGCCGCCTCCAGCTGGGCCGCCGCCGTCAAGAAGGCGGGCAAACTCGTCACCGGCGGGACCAAGACCTCCGAGGTGTTCTCCCTGGGAGGACTCCAAGACGAAGAAGATCTCCGGCTCTGATGCGGCTATCGCCCAGGTCCCGGCCTGCCACATCATCGGCGGTGACGACGCCCGCCCCCTGCTCGAGATCAAGCAGGTCACCTCCGACACGCGTGAGACCGTCCTGGTCAACGGTACGGTCAACGCCGTCGTGGCCACGTACACGATCACCCCGGAACGAGCTGAGAAGATCGACTCGCCGGGCCCGTACTACGCCTCCAGTCAGGCCATCCTGGTCAAGGCCGACAACAAGGACATCACGGGTGTCGACAGCCTGACCGGAGACGTCGCGGTCCAGTCCAACTCCTCATCGGCCTCCGCCCTGAAGAAGTACGCCCCTGAACGCCACGGCCAAGCCCTTCGACACCCAGGCCAAGTGCGTCGCCGCCGTCGAGAGCGGGCAGGTCAAGGTTTATGTCGTGGACCAGTCCCCTGCTCAAGAGCGAGGTCCTGTCCAATGACAAGGTCAAGATCGTCGGCAACACCTTCGCCGAGGACCCCTACGGCATCGGACTCCCCAAGGACTCCGGTGCCCAGGCCTTCGTCAATACTTTCCTGCAGACGATCGAGTCGGACGGCACCTGGAAGACCATCTGGGAAGCGACGATCGGCAAATCACTCGGTGGCGATGCGCCCCAGCCGCCGGTCATCGGCCTCGGTCCCGGATCGTCGACCGCCGGTGCCGAGGGTGCGGGTGGCGCAGAGCAGACTCCCGCTCCCGAGGACACTCCCGCTTCTGAGGACGGCTCCGAGCCGGCGCCTGAGCAGGGTGGTGGCGGTGACGAGGTCCCGCAGGAGTCCTGAACGGAGCTCGTTGACCAGTCAGGCTCGTTGCGTCGTTGCGGCCCGAGCGGATCCTCCGCAGGGCCGCCGACGCGACAGCCCACAGCGTTCACGCTCATGATTGACGAACCGAATCCTTCAAGGAGGCCACCGTGAGTGCCATCACCGACAATCTCGCTGATATTGGCTCCGGCCTGCTCATCACGCTGGTGATCTCCGTACTGTCCTACGCGGGCGGACTAATCCTGGGATCGCTCATGGCCATCCTCCGGGTCGGTCCCATCCCTCCTCTGCGGGCACTGGGCGCGGCGTGGGTGACGGTGGCCTGCAACATCCCCAACCTGTGCCTCATGGTGCTGGTCGGCCTGGCGCTTCCCAACGTCGGCATCAGGATTCCACTGTTCTGGTCGGTGATCGTCGCCCTGGTCTTCTCCTCGTCCGGATTCGTGTGCGAGACGGTGCGCAGCGGAATCAACTCGGTGCCGAAGGGACAGATCGAGGCCGCGCGCGCATTGGGAATGCCCTTCTGGCTCATCATCCGCGGTATCGTCCTGCCTCAGGCCCTGGCCCGCACGATCCAGCCACTGGTCAATGTCTTCATCGCCTGCCTTATCGGCTCCTCGCTGGCTGCAGCGGTCGGCGTCGTTGAGCTGACTGCCGTTACGCAGAGAATCAACCAGGAGCGAGCGGCGGGAGTCATCACCTTTCTCACCTCGGGGCTCACCTACCTGGCCATCGCCTTCGCCGCCACGAAGTTCGGCGGGCGTCTTGAGAGACGCCTCGAGTTCATGGGGAAGGAGGAACGCGCATGAGCTCCGACATCATGCCCATGACGGATCACCGTCCCGTCAAGCAGCGGGCAAGGGCTCAGGGGCGACGGACGCGGCGCTGCTCTTCGATGAGCCGGGGCCGCGGGGGCGCGTCATGATCGCCATCGGATCAGTTATTGCGGTTCTTGGGATCGTGGCGCTTCTGAGCGCGGTCCTCTACCGACTGGACCTTGCGGGCCAGCTCGACTATCCCGAGTGGCGCTACTTCCCTGGGGCGCTCGGTGGTCAGTCAGCTTCTGGAAGCCGCCGGCAACACCCTGTCCCTGGGGGCTGTCGCAGCCCTCCTCACCTTTCCTCTGGGAATCGTCCTGGGCTGGCTCCGCCTGTTGGACAACCGGCCCGTGAGGTGGTTGGTCGGCTTGCAGGATCGATGCCATGCGAGCGGTGCCGATGCTGCTGCTCGTCTACTTCTTCCTGCTAGTGGTTCCGCGTCTCGTGGATGTCTCGGACTTCTGGAAGCTGGCGCTGCCCATCATCATGTGCACCTCGGCGACGACGGCGGAGGTCTTCCGTTCAGGCGTCCGGGCCCTGGACCGAGGTCAGACTGAGGCTGCACTGGCGCTGGGAATGAGCAGATCTCTCACGATGCGTCTCATCCTGGCGCCGCAGGCACTGCGTCTTATGCTCCCGACCCTCATCACACAGATGGTGACCATCATCAAGGGCACCACGCTCGCGTACGTGCTCGCCTATCCCGAGCTCATGTACCGCGGTTCCACGATGATCGGTCAGGCGAAGATAGACGCCCATCTGTCCGTCTTCTTCCAGACCTACGTCATCATCGCCGTCGCCTACGTCATCGTGAACTGGGCGCTGGGAGCGTTGGCGAGGCGCATCGGAGCTCGCACCCGGTGACGGGCGGGGCTCCGACGGCCTCGAGTCAGGCGAAGCTTGAGGTATCGGTGGCGCACACGCGCAGGCGGTGCCCATCGGGGTCGGTTGCCACAAAGGTGTAGCCGAACTCGAGGAGGGCCGGTTCCATGAGCATCGGAATGCCCAGGGCCCTCCACCGCGCGTGAAGACGGTCGACGTCGGCTCGCTCGACGTCGCTCAAACTCAGCTCGCCCCCGCCTACATATGGCTCAGCAGCCGGCTCAATCTCATCGGCCGCCTGCAGACCGAGAGTCAAGTCGTCAGACAACTTGAAGACGCTGAAGCCTGGATAGGTCTCGATCGGTCCATGACCGAGAATTCCGCGGTAGAAGGCGGTGCTCGCCTCGATGTCGGAGGCGTAGAGGATGACGCTGTTGGGAACGAAGACAGTCATGGAGTACTCCCTCATACTTGTGAGAACGCGACATGCGCTGATAACGACGAGGCTAGAGATGATTGATGCCATCTCCTGTCATGTACGTGTGAGGATCGATCTGTGCGTGCCGATCGTCTGCTTTCCATGATCTGGCTGCTTCGGGCTCACGGCCGTCTATCTGCTTCCGAGCTGGCGCAGCGGCTGGAGGTCTCGCGGCGGACCGTGCTTCGGGATGTCGAAGCGCTGTCGGCCGCCGGCGTGCCGGTGTGGTGCGAAAGGGGCCCCCACGGGGGAGTGAGGATCGATCCCGGCTTCCGCCTGGACGTGACGGGGCTGAACCATGAGGAGAGTCGGGCGCTCTTCGCCGGTATCACCGGCTGGGGCGCTGCGCCCTCGGCCTCAGCGAAGCCCCTCGCCTCGGCTGTCCACAAGCTGCTCGCCGCCGTCCCCCGACAGACATCGGAACCAGTCCATCGACGTGGCCTCGCGCATCGTGGTTGATCCCCAGGGCTGGCTGCCCCCTGCCCGAGAGTGAGCGAGCCGACGCCGTCTTCCGTGCAGTTCAGGAAGCGGTTTTCACGCGCCATCGGCTGCGCATGGTGTTCCGGCACAAGTCGAGGGCGACGACGCAGGGCGATGTCGACCCGCACGGGCTGGTCGCCGCCGGTCGCAGCTGGTACCTGTGCGCCTCGCACGGCGCCGAGGTCCGCTTCACCAGACTCTCCCGGATCGAGGCGGCCGAGATCCTCGCCGAGGAGTGCCCTGACGACGCCGGTTTCGACATGACCGCGGCGTGGCGCAAACAGCGTGAGAGGTTTCTTGAGGGGTTCGAGTCATCACAGCCACCGCCTGGGTGCGGGACGAGCGGTGGAGCGACGTACGGGAGTGGACGCTGGGCGCAACGACGACCGACACGGATGACGACCCTCCTGACGATGACGGATGGACCTGTCTCCGGCTGGAGTTCATGGACCACCTGCACGCCATGACGATTCTTCTACGGCTCGGTCCAGACGCCCACGTCATCGCCCCCGGGCGCCTGCGCCAGGACCTTATCGACTACCTGAGCCTCATGCTTGCGCAGTACCGGGCTGACGGGGCCCGATGCCCTAACGTTGAGGCAGGGGATCGCATCCCCTCGTGAGATGAAGGAGGCGCTCCATGTCCAACGCCGAGCAGCAGGGCGGTTCCCCCTCGCGGCGCCGAGCCCACATCGACGCCAGGCTTTCCGAGGCCGTACGTGAACAGCTGGGATCCCTGGGGTACCAGGCGCTGACGATCGAGGGCGTATCCAGGCAGTCGGGGGTTGCCAAGACAACGATCTACCGGCGCTGGCAGTCGAAGGCGGAGATGGTATTCGATCTGGTCATTCACCGCCGTGATGAAGAGGCTCGCCGACTCCGGGTCTCTGACTGGAGACGTCGAGGCCCTCGCCGGGCGGGTGGTCGACCTCATCGCCGCCGAACCCGGTAAGAGCACGCTTCCAGGACTGCTGGCCGACATGGCCGGTGATCCCGACCTGACTGCAAGGCTGCAGCAGAGTGTCGTCGCCGCTGTGCGTGCAGACATCGAGGCCATGGTCGACCGTGCGATTTCCGAGGGAGGTGCGGGCGGGTGCCGACGTCGACGGGCTGTATGCGGCGCTGCTCGGTGTGCCGTACGTGCATGTGCACCTTTCCTCGGTCGGTGCGACCCGACCTGCTCCGGAGAAGAGCTGGAGGTCCTTCTGACGCTTCTCGGGAGCCGCTCGAGAGACTGAGTCCCGGGTACGGATCTCGCTATGGTCCCTCCTTCCTGTTGCGCTACGCTACGCAGCGTAGCGCAACAGGAAGAGGAAGACGTCATGCGTTGCACAGAACACAATGCGGGCGGTGCAGTTCCGCCTCCTACGGTGCTCCGGAGGTACTCGAGGTGGGAGCGAGTCGAGATCCTGAGTCCCGGCCCCTAAGGAGGTCGTTATCGAGGTCGCCGCCTCAGTGTCAACGCCGTTGACCTTCTGACCAGGCGGGGAAAGATGCGCCCTACTCGACGGGATGGGGTTCCCAAAAAGGTACGGGCGTGGATTTCGCAGGGCTCGTGCACGCGGTTGGGGACCAGGTCGGGAAGCCGGTGCTGGGGCTGCCGAGTCTGGGGCTACCTGGGGATGATGCCTCCCGGCCGTACGGCTGCTGGAGCGCAGTACGTGCGAGTCCGGTCCGACCGCCCTCGCCCCTGCTCCTGATGGGAGTCCCGCTCTGCGGAGGCCGCGGCCTGCCTCCTCGCAGGCTTGACGGCGTGCAGGCGCTCCGCCCCTTGAGCTCCGTCGAGGGAATCGGAGTGCTGGTGGTAGGGGAAACGGTGGCGTCGGTTCCACGGTGGTTCAGGTAGCCCGCATCATGGGCGCAGAGGTGGATGCCGTCGTCGGCGTCCGCAGCGATGTGGCAGTCAGCGCTGGAGCGCAGCAGGTCTTCAACTACCACGATCTGAAGCCGTCGGATATTCCCGGCGCTACGACGTCGTCATCGACACTGCGGGCGCCGATGCGCTCGCCTACCGAAGGCTGCTCAAGCCCGGAGGGCGCATGACGGCCATTGCTCCCCGGGGCCTTCTGGGACATCGTCACGTCCATGCTCTCGCCGGGGCCGATGATCCGGATGGTGTCAGGAAAACCGAGCGTGAAGGACCTGGTGTGGCTCGCTGCGCGGGTGGACTCCGGGGAGCTCATGCCGCTGATCGCCTCAACCTATCCGCTTGACCGGATCGCGGATGCTCACCGCGACGCCGAGAGCCCTATCGGCGGCGGAAAGCGCATCGTCCTGGTGCAGTGACGCCGGTGAGACCGGCTGCTACGGCCTGTTGCTTGCTGCAACCGAAGAAGTTCAGAAGGGCGGGCAGGAGCCCGTCCAAGGCCCTGCAGATCAGCGGGGGAGAGGTGCTTGTGCAGCTCGACGTCGAGTTTCTTGGCGGCATCGGTGGCGAGCCGCAGTAACTGGCGTCCCTCGTCTGTGATCTCGACGACCTGTACCCGACGGTCGGTCTGACTGCGCGTCCTGCGCACAGCGCCGATGCTGGCGAGCTGGTCGACCAGTGACACCACCAGGCTCGGGTGACACCGAGCTGTGAGGCGATCTCTCGTTGAGAACTCGCTTGGTCGGCGTCGACGACGGCGAGTAGGCCCACCTGCTTGTGGGTCAGGCCGGTGTGCTGGATGAGCAGTGAGAACGATCGGGTGATCTGGGCTCCTGCGACACCGAGCTGGAAGCACGTCGAGGACATGATCGCGCGACCGTCTTCTCTTCCCATGACGTCAACGGTACACTACAGAATGATTCAGTTCTGAATGATGTGAGGGAGTGATCCTCATGCCATGGTGGCTCTCGCTGCTGAATTCGTCACTGGGAATCATCTCAGCAGGGTTCGGTGTCGTCGCGGTGATCCGTCCGCAGACGCTCGCCCCTTCCGGGTGCGGCGAGCCCGGAAGGCGTTTCTATCCGGCGATGTACGCGGCCCGGAGCATCCCGCTCGGACTGCTGGTCGCCACTGTTGCCTGCTGGCTCCTGCCCAGTCGCTGACCTTTGCTCGTCCTGGCTGCAGCGGCGGCTGCTCAGCTCGCAGACGCCGCTATCGGTGTGGTGCACCGCGTGCCGGGAATAGTGGTGCTTCCTCTTGCTGTTGCCGTTCTCCATCTGGCCGGTGCGACTTATCTGCTATGAGAGCGTAGGTGCAAAATTTGAGATGTACCACCGCTGCCAGGGCGTCTCTGCTGCCCGTGGGTGGTATGTGTCTCGGATGAAATTCAGTGCGCTGACCGGGTCCATTCCGTCAAGTATCGCAATGCAGGCTAGTGCGGTGCCTGTTCGTCCCACACCCCCGCGGCATGCTATGTCGACTCGGGAATATGTTGCTCTCTCGAGGGTTAGCTCCAGTGTGTGGCGCGCTTTGAGTTTGTTGACTGGGAGGCAGAAGTCCGGCCACTTGATCCAGTGAACTTCCGCTCTAGGCGGATGGCGTGGGTAAAAACTTGACAAGATAAGAATGTGGTCCGGCGAGTTCCTGCTTGTTTTGTAGTAGCGGATAGGTCGCCCCTTATTCGTGCACCGGAAGGGAAAGCAATGACGCCTGATTCGTGTTTGTCCCACTGTCTGATAAAGGTGTTTCTTTTATTCATGATGCCCTTGACGGTAATGTGTGTCTTTAAAAGAATGCAAGAACAGCAAGTCGTGTCAGGAGGGCATGTCGCGGCGGGTGTAGGAGCCAGACCGATCGCGATACCGACGAGGCCGACCACGGTCTGGACGGCCAAGGGCTTCCAGTCGGGGGAGCCGACGACGTCGAGATGGTGCCCGAGGACGCTGAGGTCCTTGGCCCAGTCCTTGAGCTCGACGAGTCCTCCGAAGAACTGAGCGAAGGCGCTCCACGTCACCACCGCCCAGGACAAGCCGACCAGTCGTGGCGCCAGGCCCACGAGGCCCGCCGCTATCCCGATGGCCGCCACCATGCCCGGCATCTGGCTCACCGTGAACACGAAGGCCCGCGCCACGGCGTGGTCGTCCGTGAGCTGGACGGCTGTCGTCGCCGCCAGAACTGCCGCCGAGATGACCAGCAGGATGGCCGATTCGATCATGGCGCCGAGAACTTGTGAGAAGAACAAACGGCTGCGGCTGACTCCAGTAGCAAGCTCGACCTCCACCAGGCCCGCGTGTTCCAGGCCCGCCAACCGGTTCATCCTGCGCACTGCCGCCACGGCCACGAGCAGCACCGTTACCACCGTCAGCAGGGACATGAACTGCTCCACTGCGGACCCCTGAGGCCATCTTGCCGACATAGGGACGCCGTCGGAGAGTCTGGGGCGAGGAGATCGTTGACGCTTCCCGACACCGAGCCGTACAGGGCCGCAAGACCCGTCGAGGCCAGAGCCCAGCCCAGGGCGCCGCGCCGGGATAGACGAGTGAGCAGATCCATGTGACCGCGCAGCCTCCACCTGCGTCGAGAGGCGCTGTGGTCGGGCAGGTAGCTGTCCAGGTACTCGCGGTGCGCGGCCAACGCCGCCGCCACGATGACCAAGGCGATGGCAATGACGCCGCACACCGCCAGCACCGCGAACCGGTCATCGGAGTAGGGCCGAATGAGGTCGCGCCACCCCAGGGGGGAGAGCCACCTCAGCCAGTTGGAGCTGCTGCCCTCGGCGACCTGGTCGGCGGCCACCCGCATACCGAAGGCGAGTGCGAGCACGATCATGGACAGGCTTCGAGCCTGACCGACCTGCCGTCCCAGCTGGGATGCCACCGCCGCAAGGGCGGAGAACGCCCAGCCCACGACGCACACCGTCCCGGCCAGCGCCCAGGCTCCGGAGACGGTCAGCTCCTCGATGCTCCTCGGCCTGCCAGGTCAGAACGCCTCCGGCCCCCGCAGACAGGGCGCCGACCACCGCCCACACCAGGGCCACCGGCACGAGAAAGGGAACCGCCCTGCCCGCACCCGCGGCGCGCAGGATCTCGACGAGTCCCTCGTCCTCATCCGCCCGCAGTACCCGGCACGTCAGCAGAATCGCCATGAGAGCGGTGCATATCAGCAGGAAGGTCCCGGTCTCCCACTGAAGGAGCTGACCGAGCCGGCCGGGTGTGGGCACGTAGCCGTAGAGCAGTCGCGTTGCCGGAGACTTGCGCATCTGTTCGATGAGCACGGTCCGGGTCTCCAACGAGGGGTAGATGCTCTCATAGCTCGGTGCCGTGACACTGATCAACAACCACAGGGGCAGTACCCAGGCCGCGATCTGCACCCGGAACCGCCTGAGCAGGATTCTGCAGGCAGGGTGCCCCAGCCGGCCAGAGCGCCGCCCGCCTCGGTCCTGTCGGTCAGAATTCTCCTGGCCACTGCTGTGCTCTGCGCGGTGCTCATCGGGACCTCGTAATGACGCAGGAAGAGGTCCTCCAGACTGGCCGGCTCACAGGGTGACGTCCTGCACCGATGCTCACCGTCACACTCAGCACCGCCGGCACTCTGCTCGGCTGGCACCTGAAGGCCCAGGTGCCCGGAGTCCTCGACGACCTCGAGATCCATGGCTCTGAGCGATTGCGCGATCGTGCCGAGTGCATCAGGTACATCAGGGGGCGCTCCCAGTTCGATGCGGGTGCGCGACAGGCGCCGCAGGGTCCCCAGGTCGCCGTGTTCGACGACGCGGCCGTTCTTGATGATCGTCACGGCGCTGCACAGGCGTTGGACCTCAGCCAGGATGTGGCTCGAGAGCAGGACCGTGCGCCCCTCTCCAGCCACCCGGGCGATCTCCTCGGTGAAGACTCTCTCCATGAGCGGGTCCAGGCCGCTGGTGGGCTCATCGAGCACGAGCAGGCGCGTCGGCGCGGCCAGGGCCGCCACGAGCGCCACCTTCTGACGGTTGCCCTTGGAGTAGGTGCGTACCCGTTTGCTGGGATCAAGATCAAACCGTTCGATGAGTTCGGCCTCCCGCTTGGTATCGCGCGATCCGCGCAGTCCGGCCAGTGCGTCGAGCACCTGTCCGCCGGTCAGGGTTGGCCACAGCGCCACATCACCGGGGACATAGGAGACCTGCCGGTTGATGACCGAGGCCTCCTGCCACGGATCGCGGCCCAGCACGCTTACGTTTCCGTCGTCGGGCCGGTAGAGCCCCAGCAGGGTGCGGATCGTTGTGGACTTGCCCGCCCCGTTGGGGCCGAGGAAGCCGTGGACGCTGCCCGCCTCCACCTCCAGATCCAGGTGATCGAGCGCCCTGAAGCGTCCGAAGTGCTTGACCAGGCCCCGAACACGCACCGGCGGATGAGAACCGGCTTCGACATCGAGGGCCTTGACAGACGCAGATTCGGTAGTGGTTGTCGCAGCACTGGTTCTCCCGCCGAGCGGCGGATAGTTGCGGCGAAGTCCGGATCGGCGAGCATGAGCCCCATGAGCTCAGCCACGAAGGCCTGCTGCGCCGGGTGGGGGTAACTGGAGGCGTTCAATACATGGGTGAGTCGCCACATGGCGCGACCCAAAGTGCCCGAGGGCAGGTCGTCCAGGACGGCCAGGGTGCGCTCCTAGTGGCGGCACGCCAGCTCCCAGCTGTTATGCGCGAGCCGGCGGGCCTCGGCCCGGCCCTCGGCCTCGGTCAGCGTGGATAGCCGGGTGAAGTCCGCGATCTGCTGGGCGGACAGCTCCCGATCGGCCTCATCCAGTCCCTCGATGAAGGGATCGTGCTATCGGGCACCATGCCCAGTGAGGCGAGTACCACCATCATCTGGCGCTCGGCCCGCAGCCCTCGCATGCTGCCGCCCAGGCGGGTGATCCTGGCCTCGATGTCGTCGTAGAAACGCGTCAGGGCACTGGGTGCGGGGGACAGGCCCTCACCGCGCTCCACCCGGGCGATGAGCTCGTCAATACGGGAGGCCTGCTCGGCCAGGCTGCGTTGCTGCGCCTCGATCGTTCCCCGAGTGGCCCGCAGGTCGCGCAGTACCGCTTCGCGGCGAGAGTCCTGATCGGTGCCGATCGTGTCCGAGGCGAGCATCTCGGCCACCTGCGTCAGCGACAGTCCGCCGTCGGCCAGCCACCGGATGCGCAGCAGGCGGGCCACGTGCTCGACGCCGTACTCTCTCGGCCCCGTACCGTGGGTGGGATCTCCAACAGGCCCAGGTGATGGTAATGACGCACCGCCCTCGGCGTGGTACCGGCGATTTGAGCGAGCTCCTTGACGCGCATGAATCCATTTCAGCAGGTGACGTAACGTCACCGTCAAAGGCCTGGCCGACAACAACCGGATCAGGGGCCCGTGAGCGGCCGCACGCCACCCGACTGCGGGACGATTTACACCCCGCGACGGCGCAGACTACCCTTAGGGCGAGACAACCCCGGAAACACCTGGTGGAAGGCACCGCATATGACTGACGCTCCCGGCGCGCTCCCGCCCTGGACGAGGCCGGCATCAACGCCGCCGTCGAGGAGGCCCTGGCCGCCTTCGCCGCAGCCGGCACCCTCGCCGAGCTCAAGGGAGGCCCTGCCTGGCCCACACCGGCGACGCCTCGCCCCTGACGCTGGCCAACCGGCTCATCGGCACCCCTGGACAAGGCGGACAAGCCCACGGCAGGCAAGCTCTGGGCGGCGCTCGCGGGCGCATCGCCAAGGCTCCTGGCCGCCAGGCAGGAGACCCTCGAGGCCGCCGCCGAGGAGGAGATGCTGCGCACCGAGGCCGTCGACGTCACTGTCCCCACATCTCGGACGGTGACGGGCTGCGTCCCACCCCTCGACGTCCTGGTCGACGAGGTCACCGACCTGTTCGTCGCCATGGGCTGGTCCATCGCCGAGGGCCCGGAGGTCGAGCATGAGTGGTTCGACTCGACGCCCTCAACTTCGACGCCGACCACCCCGCCCGCCAGATGCGGGACACCTTCTACATCGACGGCTCCAGCGTCAGGGCGGCCGATGGGCAGGCGGCCAACCTCGTGCTGCGCACCCACACCTCCCCGGTCCAGGCCCGGGTCATGCTCGGTCAGCAGCCCCCGATCTACGTGGCCTGCCCCGGTAAGGTCTTCCGTTCCGACGAGGCTCGATCAGACCCACACCCCGTCTTCCACCAGGTCGAGGGCCTGGCCGTGGACAAGGGCCTGACGATGGCGCATCTCAAGGGCGTCTCGACCACTTCGCAAGGCCATGTTCGGTCCCGAGGCGCACCCGCCTGCGTCCCTCCTTCTTCCCTTCACCGAGCCCAGCGCCGAGATGGACCTGTGGTTTCCCAGAAGAAGGGCGGCGCGACTGGATTGAGTGGGAGGCTGCGGCATGGTCAACCCCAACGTGCTCACGGCCTGCGGTATCGATCCCGAGGTCTACACCGGCTTCGCCTCGGCATGGGCCTGGAGCGCACCCTCATGCTGCGCCACGGCATCGCCGATATGCACGACATCGTCGAGGGCGACATCCGCTTCTCCCAGCAGTTCGGCACCACCGGAAAGGGAAACTGATATGCCCTACGTCCCCATTGGAATGGCTGCGCGAGCACGTCGATGTTCCCGCCGGTCTGAGCGCCGAGCAGCTCGCCACCGACCTCGTCCGGGTGGGCCTGGAGGAGGAGCGCATCGTCTCCCTCGGCCGTCACCGGTCCGCTCGTCGTCGGCAAGGTCCTCTCGCTCGAGGCCAAGGGAGCAGACCAACGGCAAGGTCATCAACTACTCGCCGCGTCGACGTCGGCCCCGAGCACAACGATGCCCCCGGCACCGGCAAGGAGCCCTCCGAGCTGCCCAGCTGCGGAATCGTCTGGCGCCCACAACTTCGACGTCGGTGACTCCGTCGTGGTCCCGTCCTGCCCGGCGCCGTCGCTTCCCGGCGACTTCCGCATCGCCGCACGCAAGACCTACGGCCACGTCTCCGACGGCATGATCTGCTCCGCCCGTGAGCTCGGCATCGGGGAGGATCACTCCGGCATTATCGTGCTCCAGCAGTGGCTGGCCGAGCACGGCCACGAGGGCGAGGAACCGCCCGCCCCCGGAACCGACGCGATCGGCATCCTCGGTCTGGGGAGGAGGTTTTTGAGATCAACGTGACCCCGGACCGCGGCTACTGCTTCTCCATGCGCGGCGTGGCCCGCGAGTACTCCCACTCCACCGGAGCCCGCTTCACCGACCCCGCCGACGCCACCGACACGGGGCTCTACCCCAACGCTGGCGCCGGCCGGTGAAGGCGGCTTCGACGTCGTCATCCCCGAGGACCCCCGCCCCATCCACGGGCGCCCCGGCTGCGACCGCATGCGTTTGCCCGCCTCGTGCGCGGCATCGACCCGTCCGCCCCGTCCCCCGCCTGGATGCAGGACCGCCTCACCGCCGCAGGCATGCGGCCCATCTCCCTGGCCGTCGACGTCACCAACTACGTCATGCTCGACCTGGGCCAGCCGCTGCACGCCTTCGACGCCGGAAAGCTCACCGCCCCCATCGTCGTGCGACGCGCTCAGGAGGGCGAGCGTCCCACCTTCCTCGACGACGTCACCCGCACCTCGACCCCGAGGACCTAGTCATCTCCGACTCTCCGGAGGGGAGGGCTCGCGCGCCCTGGTACTGGCCGGCGTCTTCGGCGGGGCCCTGAGCGAGGTCGATGCCGAAACCCGCGACGTCCTCGCATCGAGGCCGCCCACTTCGATCCGGTCTGCGTGGCCCGCTCCTCCAGGCGCCACAAGCTGCCCACCGAGTCGTCCAAGCGCAACGAGCGCGGCGTGGACACCGAGCTGGCCCCCATCGCCGCCCAGCGCGCCGTCGATCTGCCTCGTCGAGTATGGCGGCGGGACCGCCGAGCCGTGGCCACCGACGTCAACCGGACCCGGGCCCCTGAGTCCATCACCATGCGCTCCGACGCCGCCGAGCGCCCTGCACAGGCGTCGCCTATGGAACCGATCGCGTCACCGAGTTGCTTTCACCACCATCGGCTGCGCCGTGAGCAGATCGGCCCAGCCGACGACGGGACCGCGCTTCACCGTCACCCCGCCGACCTGGCGGCCGGACCTGGTCGGCCCTGCCCACCTGGCCGAGGAGATCGCCCGGCTCGACGGCACATGACGCCATCCCGGCTCATCGTGCCCACGGCCCCCGCCGGCACGGGGGCTGAGCACCGACCAGAGAGCCCTGCCGTGATGTCGTGCGTGCCCTGGCCGATGCCGGCTCACCCAGGTCCTGTCCCTACCCCTTCATCGGGGACATCCTCGACCCTGCTCGAGATCCCCGCATCCGATCCACGCCGCCAGGCGGTCCGTTTAGCCAATCCTGGCTGAGGACGCCCCTCTACCCGCGCACCAGCGTGCTGGACTCCCCTGGTGGAGGTCGCCCGCGCAACGTCTCCCGCGGCCCGCTGACGTGGCCGTCTTCGAGATCGGGTCTGTCACCCATCCGGCTGGCACCGTCCCCGCACCGATCCCCGGAACCGACAACTGGTCAGCGACGCCGAGCTGGCGGCCCTGCGTGAGCGGGCATCCCGCTCAGCCCCACCCACGTCGGCGCCGTCAGCGATCGGTGAGCGCACCCGCACCGGGTCCTGGGGGCGGGCCGCCCCTGGGACTGGGCCGATGCCATCGAGGTGGCCCGCACTGCGGCCGGCGCCCTGGGCTTGAGAGATCGCCGTCACCGCCCCGGAGCAGCCCTACGCCCCCTGGCACCCCGGACGCACCGCGGAGATCCGCCGCCTCGGCCTCCGCCGGGGCAAGAAGATCGAGCCTGGGCGCTCGTAGCCCACGCCGGTGAGCTCCACCCCCGGGTGGTCCGCGCACTCGACTGCCTGAGCGCGCCTGCGCTCGTCGAGATCGATCTCGACCCGCTGCTGGAGGCCGTACGCAGTTCCGGCGAGCTTCAGGTCAAGGCGGCCTCCACCTTCCCGGCCGCCAAGGAGGACATCGCCCTCGTCGTCGACGAGGCAGCTCACCGCTGCCCAGGTCGAGGATCTGGGTCTAGCAGGCCGTCAGGGAGCTGGGCGAGGAGGTTCGCCTCTTCGATGTCTTCCGAGGCGCCCAGCTCGGCGAGGGCAAGAAGTCGCTGGCCGTGTCCCTGGTACTGCGCGCTCCCGACCGCACGCTGACCGCCGAGGAGACCGCCAGTGTGCGCAAGCGCGTGGTCAGCGGGCCGCCAAGCTCCTGAGCCGAGCTGCGCAGCTGAGCTGCGCAGAGCCCCTTCGCGTTAAGCCGGCGGCTGGCGGTGTGATGCACACCATGGCCGCCGGTGCATCTCGACACCTTCGTCGGGTAACGGGTCCCAGACAGCGGGTGTGGTCTCCGCAATACTAGGCGCTATGAAGATCCTGCTTACTTCTTCCTCCAAGCACGGGTCCACCGACGAGGTGGCCGCGGTGATCGCCGAGCGGCTCCAGGCTGCTCAGATCGATGTGGAGACCAAACGCCCCGAAGACGTCGACACCGTGGACGACTACGACGCCTTCGTCCTGGGCAGTGCCGTCTACATGACCAAATGGACGCCGGAGGCGGTCGACTTCACCAAGCGCTTCCACGACGCCCTCAAGGCCAAGCCTGTGTGGGCGTTCTCCGTGGGGCTCTCCGGCCTGCCGAAGGGCAAGGTCTCCGACCCCATGCGCATCGGCCCGGTCCTCCTGGCGCTCGACCCCGAGGACCACATGACCTTCGCAGGTCGCTTCGACCCCTCCTGGCTCAACCTGCGCGAGCGCTCTATCGCCAAGCTCGGGGGCGCCTCCGAAGGAGACTTCCGCGACTGGGGCGAGGTGCGGCAGTGGGCGGATGCCATCGCCACCTCGCTCCACGACGACACGCTCACCGGGGGTCGGGAGCGACCCTGACTGTCGCCGCAGGGCGCTCCAGGAGGAGAAAGATCACAGCAGCCTCCGGACATATGTATTTCTATGCATGTGGATGTATGGTTACTGCATGACTTGGACAGTAGCTGTTGCCGGAGCCACCGGATATGCGGGCGGTGAGGTTCTGTGCCTGCTCGCCAATCATCCTGAGGTGACGATCGGTGAGCTCACCGCGGCCTCCTCCGCCGGTAGCCGTCTGGGCGACCACCACCCGCACCTGCTGTCTTTGGCCGACAGGATCGTCCAGTCGACCGAGGCGGAGCTTCTCGCCCAGCACGACGTCGTCGTCCTGGCCCTGCCCCACGGTGCCTCCGGAGCCATCACGGCCGCAATCGAGAAGCTCGGGACCGGTGGCGCGACTCCTCTTCTCATCGACTGCGGAGCGGACCACCGGCTGACCAGCAGACAGGCGTGGGAACTCTTCTACGGCTCTGACTACGCCGGCGCCTGGACCTACGGCATGCCCGAGCTCCTGCATGCGGGTGAGTCGCACGCCCGCGCCCAGCGCACCGAGCTCGCCTCCACCAGGCGTATCGCCGTTCCCGGCTGCAATGTCACCGCCGTCACCCTGGCGCTCCAGCCCGGTGTCGCCGCCGGACCTCGCTGACCCATCCCGGTCAACCGCGGTCCTGGCGGTGGCTACCCGGTGCTGGCAAGGCGCTCAAGCCTCACCTCACCGCCGCCGAGGCGCTGGGATCCGCCCAGCCCTACGCCGTCGGCGGTACCCATCGGCACATCCCCGAGATCATTCAGAACTTCGAGGTGGCCGGCGCCCCTGCCGGCTCGACGCACCTGTCCTTCACCCCGGTCCTGGTCCCCATGAGCCGGGGAATCCTCGCTACCGTCACTGCTCCCCCTGACTCCGGCTCTGCGTGAAATCCCTCGACCCGGAGGCCGCCGTGCGGACAGCCTGGGAGACCGCCTACGGGGCATCCGGAAGAGGCGAGAGCCTCATCCACCTCCTGCCCGAAGGCACCTGGCCCGCGACGGGCACCGTCGTAGGCAGCGGCACCGCTACCGTCCAGGTCGCCATCGATCGCGGTGCAGACACCGTGGTCGCCATGTGCGCTGTCGACAACCTCGGCAAGGGCACCGCCGGTGCCGCTCTGCAGTCCCTCAACCTGGCCCTCGGCCTGGAGGAGACCACCGCTATCACCACCCAAGGAGTCGCACCATGAGCGTGACCGCTGCCCGGGGCTTCCGAGCCGCCGGCGTACGCGCAGGCCTCAAAACCTCCGGCAAGTCCGACCTCGCCTCGTCGTCAACGACGGCCCGTTCGATATCGCCGCCGGAGTATTCATCACAACCGCGTCGTCGCCGCGCCGGTGGTTCTGGTCGCGCCGGCTCCTAGCCGGTCAGGAGGGCGGCCAACCAGGCCGCGCCCGTGCCGTCGTCCTCAACTCCGGGAGCGCCAACGCCTGCACCGGGTCCCAGGGCCTGCGCGACACCGAGGCCACCGCCGCGCGCGCCGCCGGACTCCTAGGAGTCGAACCGGGCCGGGTTCTGGTGTGCTCCACCGGCGTCATCGGCGAGCGCATCGATATGCCCGTCCTCCTGGAGGGGCTCGACGTCGCCACCCTGGCCCTGGCCGATACTCCCCGGGCTGGAACCGACGCGGCCACCGCCATCATGACCACCGACACCGTCTCCAAGGAAGACACCTCACCATGGGCGCCGGCGGGAGGAGATGGATCATCGGCGGCATGATCAAGGGCGGGCATGCTGGCACCGGGCCTGGCCACGATGCTCGCTCGTTCTCACCACCGACGCCGTCCTCACTCCCCAGGAGGCGCAGGACGCCCTGGCGTCTGTTACAGCGCGAACCGTCAATCGGATCAACTCCGACGGCTGCATGTCCACCAACGACACAGTCCTCCTCCTGGCCTCCGGCGCATCCGGGAATACGCCCTCTCGGGCCGAGTTCGAAGAGGCACTGACCGAAGTGATGAGCAGACTTGGTCGCCGCCTCGTGGCCGATGCCGAGGGAGCCACCCACGACATCGCGATCACGGTCAGCGGCGCCGTCAGCGAGGCGGCCGCCGAAGCCGCGGCCCGCACCGTGAGCTCCTCCAACCTCCTCAAGTGCGCCGTCGCGGGGCCGACCCCAACTGGGGGCGCGTCCTGTCCCAGCTGGGAACCGTGCCCGAGGACGTCTGCCCTTCGATCTCTGAGGAAGTCGACGTCGCCATCACGGCGTCACGATCTTCCGCCACGGCGCCCCCGTGACCAGGACCGGGACTCAGTGGACATGAGTCCTCGCGAGACTCGCATCGACATCACCCTGTCAGCAGGGCAGGCCGAGGCCACCGTGTGGACCAACGACCTCACTCACGGATACGTCACCATCAACGCGGACTACACAACATGAACCGGACACCCCTCGACCCGCAGATCAAGGCATCCGTCCCTGCTGGAGGCGTGCCGTGGCTGGCAGCACCTCCACAAGGGCGCCACCATGGTCATCAAGTACGGCGGCAACGCCATGGTGAACGACGACCTCAAGCGAGCCTTCGCCCAGGACATCCTCTTCCTCCATCAGGTCGGGGTGCGCCCCGTCGTCGTCCACGGCGGCGGCCCCCAGATCAACGCCATGCTCAAGCGGCTGGGCATCAGCTCGGAGTTCCGCGGAGGCCTGCGCGTGACCACGCCCGAGGTCATGGACGTGGTCCGCATGGTGCTCACCGGTTCCGTGCTGCGCGAGCTCGTCTCCTCTCTAACACCGACGGCTCCGCAGCGGTCGGCATCAGCGGTGAGGGATGGCGGGATCCTGCAGGCCCGTCAGCGCCTGGCGACGGTGGACGGCGAGAGCATCGACGTGGGCCTGGTCGGCGACGTCGTCGACGTCAGCCCACAGCCGATCATCGACCTGCTCGACCAGGGCCGCATCCCGGTCATCTCCTCGGTCGCCCCGTTGACGACGGACCCGAGACCGTCCCTAACATCAACGCCGACACGGCCGCCGCCGCGATCGCCGTAGCGCCTCGGGGCCCGCACGCTCCCTCATGCTCACCGACGTCGAGGGGCCCCACGCCGCATGGCCCGACCGCGGCCTCGCTAGTGCCCTTCATCAGTGCGGGCTGCGCTCGAGGAGCCCTGCCGACGCTCGAGTCCGGGATGATCCTCAAGATGGAGGCCTGCCTGAGGGCTGTCTACGGCGGAGTCGCACAGGGCCCACGTCGTCGACGGGCGCCAGGCCCACAGCATGCTCCTGAGATCGTCATCGATCAGGGTGTCGGTACTCGTCATTCACCCTGGGACACCCGCGATACCGCCACCGAACGGGCAAGAGCCTATGACCACACAGGCAAGAACCTCTCAGAAGCACCGGCTCTACCACCGACAGCACTGACCCTGCCGCCGGTGCGTGCCATCGGTGACGGTTCGGCCAATGCCAACTGGCTGAACCGCCACACCGACGCCGTCATGAATACTTTCGGCGCTCCCGGCCGGGCGCTGGTCCGAGGCCGGGGGCGTCCGCGCTTTGGGACGCCGGACGGCAAGGAGTACACGACCTCCTGGCCGGGATCGCTGTCAACTGCCTGCGCCATGCCCACCCTGGCGATCGTCGAGGCCGTGACCGACCAGCTCAGCACCCCTCGGCCACGTCTCGAACTTCTTCACCACTCCCGCCCAGGTCCGTCTCGCCGAGGAGCCTCATCTCCCCTGACCTTCCTGGGGCCGGCTGCACGCGAGTCCCGGGTCTTCCTGGCCAACCCGGGACCGAGGCCAACGAGGCCGCCTTCAAAAATCGCCCGCCGCCACGGCGGCGGCAGCCGCCCTCGCGTCCTGGCGCTCCAGGATGCCTTCCACGGGCGGACCATGGGCGCCCTGGCCCTGACTTACAAAAGCCGCCTACCGAGAGCCCTTCGAGCCACTGCCCGGCGGGGTCGAGTTCATCCCGGCCGGGATGTCGGGGCACTGCGCAACGCACTGGGGCCGGACGTGGCCGCACCCATCGTCGAGCCCATCCAGGGCGAGGGCCGGGGTCCGCGAGCTGCCCGCCGGGTACCTGGAGGCCGCCCGAGAGCTGACCAAGGCCGTCGGCGCCTGCTCATCATCGATGAGGTCCAGACCGGCATGGGGCGCCCGGCGCCTGGATGGCGCACCATCTGGATAGCCCCCGGCGTCGTCCCCGACGTCGTCACTCCCTCGCTAGGGGCTAGGGCGCGGCATCCCCATCGGCGCAGTCGTCGCCACCGGCGAGGCCATGACCCTCCCAGGGACCCGGTCAGCACGGCACCACCTTCGGCGTGCAACTCAGTGGCCTGCGCCCGCTCTGGCCGTCATCGAGACCATCGGCAGTCAGGACCTGCTCGGCCGGGTCGAGAGGCTCGGCCCGCCTGGGCCTGGGACTCGCGGCCGTCGACGGCGTCGACCAGGTACGCGGCCGAGGCCTGCTAATCGGCACCGACGGCCTGACGCTCACCATCCCCACCACCCGACCGCCTGTGAGCGCATCCGCTCCTGCGCCCAGCTGCGTGTCCGCCAGCGCGGCATCAGCACCACCCAGGCCACCTCGCGGGACCTGTGGAGCCAGGG
>BNJS01002863.1_pt1 | contig 60129 bp, 77 predicted proteins | sample 8540461 | NCBI WGS metagenome assembly BNJS01 (sample SAMD00202454, study PRJDB9452) | human saliva metagenome | isolation source: human saliva | place: Japan
TCAGTTACGTATTGCTTCTCCCAGTCGGTAATAATGGAGGATTTTTCTTTGATAGAGTTCATTAGCAAGATCAAAAGAGATAGTGTATGGACTTTCGGCCTTATCGGCGCGGGACTTAGTGGAATGTTGTAGTTTCCGGCTTTTAAGGTATGGACTGAAGGGGCCATTGGCGGCAATGAGTTCTGTGCCATCCGAGGCTGTGCCAACCAGACGGAGGTAGTTGAGGAAGCTCTAATTGTTTGAGCGCAAGCTCAAGAGTAACAGTCTTTACGGTTTTTCCGGCTGGAAGTGGGCGAAGATTGGCTTTTTCGCCAGCCTCTTTTTCGTTCTCACTCTAATTGAATAAATCCACCATTACGACCAATCTTGGCATAGACTTTCTTGTTGGTTTTGGGTCAATGCCGAGTTCGGTGGCAGAATTGTAACGGTTAGCCTAGCGGAGGCGCCGACAGTTCTCAGCAAATGGTGTATAAAAATCGCGGAGCATCTTAAAGCGAGTCAGTTTTATGCTCGGCAATTTTATCGAGTTGTTCCTCAATTCCAGCGGTAAAATCGTAATCAACAATGTTTTCAAAATTCTCACAGAGGAAGTCAGAAACCAACTCACCAACAGGGGTTGAAGTAGCTTGCCTTTATTTGCGCCAGTTTTCTCTTTTGACTGTGTCTTCAGAAATTGAATTTGTGCAGCATCTTGGTCAAGTACGCTGTGGTGGCCATGAAGGATAATCTCTGAGATTACGTTCGGTGCTCTCGGACTCACCCTTAGTGACATAATTTCGCACCTGGATAGCATTAATGATGGATGCGTAAGTACTTCGGACGGCCGATGCCAAGCTCCTCAAGTTTTTAACTCAATGAACCTTCGGTGTAACGGGCAGGCGGTTTGGAATAAGTTTGTTTGGCAATCAGATTATGAACATTAAGTTGATCGCCAACGTTAAGTTGAGGTAGGAGAGTGTCTTTATTCTTGCCGTATATGCGAAGGAAGCCGTCAAAAATTACCACTTCACCTTTGGCGGTAAAAATGAAGTTCCGGATCAGTGGATGGCGTGATATCAACTGTGGCTTTTGGCAACCACAGCGTTTTCATTTGTGTCGCCAGAGTACGAGTGCGGATGAGTTGGTATAGTTTCTTTTCATAATCGTTTTTGCCAGCAACTTCCTGGGAAATATTGGTTGGGCGGATGGCTTCGTGAGCTTCCTGAGCGCTAGCGTCCTTTGTATGGAAACGGCGAACTTGGACATAATTTTCGCCAAAAGTCTGTTTAATGTAGTTAGAAATTGCCGCAATGGCTTCGCCAGAGAGGTTAAGGGAGTCTGTTCGGTGATAAGTGATTAGACCTGCCTGATATAGACCCTGCTGCGGCAGACATAGTAGTTTTGGCACTATAACCGAGACGACTGTTGGCCCTGATTTGCAAAAAGCGGCGGTAGTGAAAGGCACTGGATTAGCTTTTGGTTCCCTCGGTTTGCCTCAATATTAGCAACAGACGGCCGAGCAAAGAGAGTTAAAGAGAGATTTTACTTCATCTGCGTCTTTGAGGGTTGATTTTTCAAGATTAGCTTCAAAAATTTCTAGATGATTCCGGGTCGGTTACATTGGCATTTTGCTGGAGAATTTACCGGCAACCTTAAAGGTGGATTTTTGAGGCGAATTTTTTTCAATTCTCACGCTCTTTTTCAACGATAAGTCGAAGAGCTGGAGATTGAACGCGACCAGCAGATCGAAGCGCCGGGAACCTTTTTACGAAACGATATCGAAAGATCGTAACCGACCAACATATCGAGAGTTTGACGGGCCTGCTGGCTGGAAACCATATCCATGTCAACAGTGCGAGGTTTAGCGATGGCGGCCTGAAGAGCGGACTTTGTGATTTCGTGGAAAGTGATGCGGTGGGTATTTTTGGGGAGCTTTAGGAACCTCAAGAAGGTGCCAAGAGATTGATCTCCTTCACGATCTTCATCGGTTGCTAGCCAAAATTGCTTCAGCGGCCTTAGCTTCTAAGCTCAGTCACACTATGTTTTATGATCTGAGTCGATTTCATAGGTTACTGCAAATTGTCATGAACGTCGACCTTGGTGTCCTTACGAATATGTCCAACAGAGGCGAGAACCCTTAAAAATCACTGCCTAAATATTTTTCAATGGTTTTAGCCTTTGACTGGACTCTCCACGATAACTAAGTTCTTTGACATACATATATAGTAGCACGATTGTCAAGTGGAAGAAAAATATATCAAAAAGGCTTGGCAGACTATAAAAACTTATGGTAAAGTATGGTTAGAGTGAAGGTTTTCTGGCAGCCAAATACAGGAAGGATATTTTGCTGTGGAATTAAAAACAAAAACATCAAATAAAGGGGTAAAAATAATTAGCGCTACGTTGGCGGCAAGTCTTTGGCAGTACCTGCATTACTGTTAAACGGCGCACCAACCCTCAGCTGCTTCCCAAACAGCAACTACAACGGTGAATGTCAGGATCGACCCAACAATTGCGATTTGGCAACACCAAACATCGATATTAATATTACGCCAACTACTTCTGGCCAATTCCAGACTGGGATGGACGTGTATCAATTTCGACAAATAATACGAAGGTATACAACTTATATCACTTCAAGCACTCGCCGATACGGATTTGAAAACAACCAAGTTCTGCAGGTGTGTCGACTACTATTCCAAGTGTAACCGCGAGCGCAAACACGATTTCTGGTACCGCTTGAGTTGGTCGAATGATGCAACTCAGTTTTAATCCAGTTAAGGTAGCTGGTACAACGGATAACAGTGCAGTATTCAGCAAAAACTACAACTGCAACTCCAACTGGCGACAATAAAACCTTGACGGTTGGCGCAAGTGCTACTACCAGTGTTCCTGAGGGAGCCTATTCAAATACCTTATTGTTTACCGCAATAACAAATAACTAATCAATAATTCATGCGAGGAAGATATTGTTAGTCTTTGGTTTTTGAATAACTTGTAAAAAAAGGACCTAGCGAGAAGGTCCTTTTGTTGAGCTTATAACATACGGTTTATTTTGATGGACTTTGTGGAATCAAAAAGCCCCCAAGTAAGGGTGGGCATCACTTGGGGCTATTTGACCCTACAACGCATCTCTTTGATACTGAGATTCCCGGGAGCGTGACCCACCTCTACAAACTTTGGGGCCCGCTGGATAGAGGGTTGCTATGTTCTTAAAGATTGACTTTCATGGAGGTAATACTTATACTACAACCGATAAAAGAAAAATTGTAAGTCGAAAGTCTTTTTAAGAACACGCAACTTCTGTTATATTGGTAACAGAAATTATGATTTATTTAGGTGCGGTGTAGAGACTCAGCCTTTTTGGCTCTCAATCTCTAACTTGTTGAATTATACCATACAAAAATAAATACGTCAATACTTTAAAAACTAAGATTTGTAAATAATCAAGTAAAAAGTGAGGTAAATATTATGATTATCAACTCTTGCGTACCTGAAGATGAGAAGTATTTAGCAAGACTTTCTGCCATTGCGGTTAAGCCTCAAAATATTATATTACTATGGAAAAATGCCGGAAAGAGATGAAAGATTTTTGACTGTGGCGCCGCGATATTGCTTCGAATCTCCTGGACGGGCGAAGACGGTGGCGTGGTGAGGGCGCGGAAAAATACAGAGTATAGTAAGGAACAGGCATATAAAATTGCGTATGAATTAGCTAAGCATGGAGTAGTGATTGTGTCTGGTTTGGCGTTTGGAATTGATTCGGTGGCACACCGGGCAGCACTCTGATGCTGGAGGAGTAACGTTAGCGGTACTGGGAACTCCAATTGATCAAATATATCCTGCAAGTCACACAGGGCTGGCGGATGAAATTAGTGCAAAAAGGTGGTGCAATTATTTCAGAGTATCCAGAGTGGAGTCGAGGTAAAAAGGATGAAAAATTATTACAGTTTTTCAATCGAGAAGTGGGCGGAAGGCTTCTATTTTTGACACGAAATCGCTTGATTTCAGGGCTAGCTGATGTTGTGGTAATTGTGGAAGCGGATCTGCGGTCAGGTTCCCTGAATACAGCGCATCATGCATTTGAGCAGAGTAATCTAGTTTATGCGGTGCCGGGGGATGTAGGAAGGGCTAGGTTCAGGGATGTAATCGACTGCTTGGGCGTGGAGCGGTGGCCTTGACTGATATTGAGGATATTTTATTGGATCTGGGGATTGATGAAAAGAAACGAATCAAAGAAAAAGAAGGTTGAATTATCTGGGGATACAGAGATTGAGACCTTGATTTTGAAGGAGCTAAAGGATGGTGTTCGCGACGGTGAGGAGATTCTGGCAGAAAGTATTAATAGAGGCGTTCTATCTCGATAATGCTTGCCCTACTATGGGTCAAGCTAGTACAATGACGGTAAATGTATCGGAGTTTGCGGTAGCAATCTTTGAATTACAAATGAAGAATAGGATCAAGTCAATGGGGAGTAATCGTTGGATGTTAGTGACTTAGTGAATAGACTTTGATTTTTTTCTTGGTGGTATTTGGTTTAGATATAACTAAATGTGTCTATAGGGGTTGTGATAATAAAAACTTAGTGAGGATTAACTAAGCAAAAGAAGAGTGAGGAGGTTTTTATGACATAAGTTTATATTTTTTTGACTCAATTTTAATGTTTATTTAGGTAAGTTAAACGGGGAGAAATAAAGATGGAAAAAGAAACCGGAGAAAATATGACGAACAATAATGCTATGCCAAAAGCAATGCCAATTGCGGAGATATCACATATTCTGGCGAGGATTGGTATTTTGCGGTCACTTCACGCATCAGCGGTGGCGAATCGTTTTAAATTAAACCCGACAGAGGTAAAAGATCATGGGGTATGTCAAAAGTAATACATTAAAACGAGGCGTGAGTGATATTCTAGATTGTTATAATATTGGCGAAAGTTCGGCGGCGCGGTCGATTTCGAGACTCGAAGATCGATCCTTTCTTCACTAAACGTAGTCATCCATACAATCAGAAACATATGGATTTAGTGGTTTCAGGGAGGGGATTTATATCGCAAGCTATATCTTGGTAGAACAGAGAAAATATGTCAATGAGTTATTTGAGGATTTTCACACATGATGAACGGATTACTTTTTATAAAACTACTCTGGAAGATGGACTATAACTTAAGAAAGAGGATTACTGAATATCGAGGTAAATGAAGTTTTAATCTAGGATTTTTATAATTTTATAATTTCGTCGAGTTTATCTGAGGCTTTTTGAAGGATTTCAGGTAGAAGATTGGATTCCTCTTCGGTGAAAACAACTGAGGACAGATGTTGGCGTCGCCAATTTTTGCTGCGGAGTTCGTTATTACCGGAACCAAGGCAAGTCTTGGAAAATCAGTAGTACAGAAATACTGCTCCATGGATTTGAGTCCATTATTTCCTCCACTACTTCCCTTTTCGCGGAAGCGAAGCTGGCCAAACTCAAGATTAAAAGTCATCACAGACGACATAAATTTGATCGAGAGGTATTTTGTAAAAACTGGCGCATTCTTTTGGCAGCTAATCCTACTTCGTTATAACAAGTTTGAGGGTTTTTAAGAAGATAACGTCGCCTACCTTAGTGTAGATGGAGTGGAACTTTTGGCGTCTGCCAGGAAAGGTCGTGGGTTTTAAAATAAAAATCTAGGGCAAGGAAGCCAAAATTATGTCTTGTAAAATTGTATTCTGGGCCGGGATTGCCGAGGCCGACTATTAGTTTCATAAAAAGTAAATTATAACGCAAATATGGAAATAAGATATGAAAAAGGCCACCGAGGTGGTGGCCTTAGGAGGGGCTTAGAATGACTCAAGCTTAGTCCTGATTTATTCCAGGATTGGTCCCAGCTTGGTCTCAGCTTGGTCAAGAGTCAGTCCTTAGTTAATCCTGACTAGGATCTCTTCTTGATATGTAGTCTTTTACGAAATCGCTTCTGACGACTTCAACTTTGCCAAGGCTGATCTGAGCAACCATGGGCAGATCAGTGATATAGTGCTTAATGAAACTAATACCATTGTTCTGCCTATTAAGCCCTTCTTGGTGTACTTGTTCGATGTCACCAGCGATAATAGCCTTGACGTTGTTGCCGAGTCGCTTCAAAAGCGTATCCGCTTCTCGCGGCCCCTTTGATCCTGGAATTCGTCGTAGATTACAAAAGAGTGTCAGCGAAGTTCAATCCTCTTGCTGCTTCTACAGCAATGGTTTTGTAGCACTCTCGGTATAACTTATCTGCTGATTTCTCAATATCGTTGCTGAGATTGGCGTTAGCAGATTTTTATCACCTTTTTCTTAGTACCAGTACCAGGATCTTCCTCCTCTTAGAGTCCAGATTCTTAGGATCGTTTGAGCGTGCGACTGCATTCTTGAACTTCTCGTTGGTTAATTTGAGATAGTTCTTAGGTGCATTCTTGAACGGAGCAATGTTGGGCCCAATCTTCTCGTCAAAATTACCGGAAGATATCCATGGGTTCTCTGAAAATCAATAGCGCATGGTACTATGAAGTACTGCAGATAGGCGCGAGCCTCATGCAAGATAGTGCCATAGACTGTTGAGAGAAAGGTTTTGCCTGTACCGGCACCGCCAGTAAACTAAACTACAACAGAGATGTCGAGGGTGACTGATGGCTTCAAGATACATTGCCCGCCCAGCATTCTTGGGTTTGATGGTAGTAAAGCTGCGGAAATAGAACAGGTGTACAATGCGCTGCTGTTTGCAGTCGAAGCGTCCGATATTGTGATATTCTTTAGACTTACCCTTTAGAACATCGTAGCCATTTTGCCCTAACTTAGGCGACATAACGATAAATTCGTTGGCAAACAGCCGCGGTTCATTAGGCATGAATTGCTGCCATGTCTCCAGGCTAATTCCGCAATTAGAGCTCATAAAATCTTCGTAAAAAGCTCAAACGGAACAGTAACCTCACGTCTGCCGGTATAGGCTGGGCTTTGCTGGCCAGGGAGGCAGTTGCAGTGCCGGTAGCACGCGCGCGGATTGCGATTGCTTCATCGTTGGTGAGTAGGACGAGGCTGTCTATCATGGCGTGGTTCTTGGCGGAGTCGACTGCGCTAAGCAGCTGTCCTACGGGATCTTTTAAACCTGAGTTCCCAAAAAATGACAAGCTACGAGTGTTCGGAAAAACCGTGAAAAGGTTTTTCTGCTGCGGAAAATAGATGGCCGTCTTCAGCTTATCTGTCTTTTTTTCGTCGGAGACGAATTTTACCTTCTCGACCAACCTACGGAGTCTTCTTTAAAACTTGTCTTGCGATGTAGTAATAGACTTCGTTTTCGGTGAAATCGCGTTCAACTCCTCGATTACGGAAGTCGGTACGATCAGATATGCATGATGAAAGTCGTCCCATGCACTGTGCGACCATTCTTTTGAAGATCTCGTCGGTATCACAATCAAAGCTGGGGATGACTTCGGGCAAGCCAGAAGTGTACTCTTGTCAAGTACGTAGCCAGTGTACTTCTCGCCAGAATAATTGACCTGGGTATCGGAAGAGATGTCTTTGATGACGATGCCAGTGGCGTCGCAGGACGGGGTGGACTGGGTTGCTTTCATAATTCCCTCCTTTTTAAAGAGCGTGTGGTTTGAGTAGATTTTGATAATTAAACCAAAACTATCAAAGACTACTAGTTACAAAAAGTAGGGCACCAATACCCACTTGGTGATATTATTGCACTTTTGAGTAAAAACGCAAGCTTTAATCGAATTATTTGTCGTTATCTTTGGATTTATTGCGATAGGACTTGCGTGGGCCAGCAGCGCGATCGTTGTGGAAGGAGAACATGATTGGTGTACCAACGAATGGATAAACCTCACGGATGCGACGTTCAAGATAACGTTTATAAGACCAGTGGAGAAGTTCCATCTCGCGACCGTGGATTACAAACCATGGTGGGCAGGTATCAGTCTGAATAATATATTTGAGCTTTTGGGTGAGTATTTTTCAGTCCAGCTGGCGGATGAGAAACAGTGGCTTCGTTGAGGATTTTATTAAGTTCAGAAGTTTTTACTTCAGTATGTCTAGCTAGATCAATCTCAGTAACGAGCTCAAAGAGCTTGGTGACGTTTTTTGCCAGTTTCAGAGCTAGTAATAAGGACCGGAGCGAAGGAAAGCGAAGTTAAAATCGCGTTCGAGGTGATTGAGGATATGGTCGATTTCCGGTGTAGTCAGCGGTTTTGGTTTTATCTGAAAGAGTAGATGTAACAGGGGTAGAATTGTCAAGAAGGTCGGCTTTAGTGAGAACCATAATAATTCCCTTGCCAGCCTCGATAATTTGTCCGGCGAGAGACTGATCGAGCTTAGAATGTGGCTCTTTAGAATCTATAAGAAGAGCACAGATGTCGGCCTCTTCGATGGCGGCGAGGGTGCGAATAGCGGAGAATTTTTCAATACCAACCTCGCGCTTGCCAGGCTTTCTAAGGCCTGCAGTGTCAAGGATTTCAATGGTCTGCCCCTTGAATTTGACGCGGATACGATTAATGTCGCGAGTAGTTCCCTCGCATTGAACTAACAATGGCCTGCTGTTTTTGGGCGAGACGATTGAAAGAGACTGGACTTGCCGACGTTTGGACGGCTGATAAGGGCAAGCTTGATTAGGGGGTTGCCGTTTTCATCTAGATTTACCTTGCTATCTTCGGTGGCTTCCTCTTTTGGCTTGACATCTAGGGTATGAAAAATAGCCTGTTTGAGATTGTTAACGCCAAAAACCGGTGGTTGCAGAAGTGCGGTGTATATTATCTTCTTTAATACCAAATTTGAGATATTCGAAATTATCAAGAGACTCTTTTAAGATCGGATTTATTTAAGACTAGAAAAACTGGCTTTTTGGAACGAAGAGCGGAACGGGCGATGTCTAGATCGCGGAAGTCAGGATACTTGGTGGAGTCGACAGTGAAGAGGATGAGGTCAGCAACTTCGATGGCGTCCCTCGATCTGATCTTGGATAGAGGCTTCAAAAGTCATCTTCAGGGTTTTTAGACCTGCGGTATCGATAAGAGTAAAACAATTGTCGATGGTGGCAATTACGTTGTCACGAGTAGTACCAGCCCTCGCGTGCTACGATGGCAATGTTTTTATGCGCCATGCGGTTTAGGAGACTCGATTTACCGGCATTGGTTTGGCCGATGAGTGCGACAATTGGAAGTTTTTCATATAAATATTCTATCACAGGAAGCTTCACTTGTAAAAATATGAAAAATATGTTGTAGCTGAAATTATCTTAAATAAACAGAGTCGAATTTTGACTCTAGATCTTGAATTGAGTGATTCCGGCGGGAGTCGAACCCGCGATTTTCTGGATGAGAACCAGACGTCCTAGACCACTAGACGACGGAACCAATATATAATAAAAATTAACATTTTTCTAAAGAAAAAGCAAGAGATTGACTAGTCGCAAATCAAAAAGTGTGGTCATTATAGTATGAGTCATCAAGTTCTTCGCTGACGTTTGCTGCCACCCATTCCCCAAATCAAGGCCGTCATTTTTGGCGCGAAACTCTTCATCGGACATATCGCCGAGATTATCCTCGTCACCTTCGTCAGTTAAATTATTGTCATCATTAGGATCATTGATCTCATAGGTTGCATGATCAAAGCTGTCTGGTTGATTAGCGCCAGAGTCCCAGGAGTCGGCATCGGTGTCAAATTTTTCTTTTTCGACAACTTCTGACATTTTTGCTATTTGGTTCACCAGCGTTGACGTAGAACTCTGCACTCATATAAAACTCCCTGTTAATTAATTATTATGTTGATTATAGCAGGAATTTAAGATTTTCGTATGAGATGGCTGAAGATATAACTAGGTGATATTTTTATGCTTAGCTTTGAGGAGGTAGTTTTGGTTTATTTATGACTATTCATAAGAAAGTTTGCCATAGCTATCTGGGATGGCAGAAATCCAAGTACAGGGCCAGGTTTAAGTTTAATTTCCTCGCCTGTGGTTGTTTTAAAACTAATTTGAGATTCACGATTTGCCTTATGCCAAGTCACCTTCGAAGACGGTGCCGTTTTGGAAAATAGAGACCTGGCCGGATCCAATAGTAGTGATATCTTCGTGATAACCATCGAGCGGACTAGTGCGTTCTTTTGACCCGCATGACAATGACGACGTCTGGATTGATTTGATAAGGCTGATTGCAGTCGCGCTTTGGCGATGGTTTGGTCGGAACATTCTCACAAGTGTATGAAAAGATGCATTTCGCCACTAGCATAGCTTCTAAAAATAAGTATTAGTATTTTTACTGTATGCGTAGTTTGACATTGAATCCTTGTTGATGATTGAAGCGGATATGGATATTTGAAGCTAATTTTTAGGTTCTGAGGAGGTTTTGTTTTGAGTTTGGTCTGGGGAATCCGTCTGTTTTTCATCTTTTTGACTTGACTCTCCTCAATTTCTTTTTCTGTGCATCGGATCTCGTCTTTTTGTTAGACGGGCGAAGGATTTTGGTTTGGAGAAGGAACCACGGGCTGTATTCTCAAGAAAAGTAGCGAGGAGTGGTCCAGATGTAAAGAGATTGTTTGGTGCAGTATAACTCAAGATAGGCACCGCCAGACCATTGTCCGTAATTTCTCCACATATAGTTGACGGATTCGGAGATGTGTCGATAATTGCGGACCGCCGCCAGTGCGTCGTCGGCCCTCCCCAGCATGAACAATAGTGCAATCAAACGGGGTGTCCCATTCGAGATGATAGAGTCTAAGTGAACGGATGGGGCCGATGGCTGGGCGCCAACCGGGTTTTTAAAAATTGCAGCAAAACGGGTGATGCCAACCTCTGCGATCGCTTCAAAAACAATACTGGCGCGATGTAAACCGACTTGGGGGCGAGCGCCATCTAGGCCGTTAGGAATTTGAATACAGTAGATGGGTTGTTCGTTGGCATTTTTGGCCATTTGTTCGGCTTCTTTGACTGAGAGTTTTCTAGTGCTGCCATCGGCTTCAAGCTAATTTTTTCACCGCGCTCATTATATTGAATGCCAGAATGTGAAATTACTTCACCGGTGAGGTTGTCATAGAAATAAAATGGAGTACTCTCAACTTCGGTTAGTTGATGTTGCGTTTCGTCTTCTGTCTCAGGTTTTTGGAAAAAGCAGCAAAAAGTGCCAGTAATAATACAGAGAAACAAGGCAATTGTAATAATACTAAAGATAAGGCGCTTACTTGGTTTTTAGAATCCGTGCTAGGTTTGTCAGATTTTTCAGGATCGTGATCTTTAGTATCTTTTTCGAGATTATCTTCGGGTGTGGTCTCGATAAGCGTTGCTTGGCTGTGTTTATTTTTGGCACTTTTACTCCTTTTGTGAGAGAGCCTTGTTATTTGCGAGTGCGGTTCGGATCTTGTTTAATCTGGCTAGGGTACGATTTTTGCCGAGCACTCTCAAGGTGAGATGGAGGGCTGGGCTAAATGGTGCAAAGCTAACCGCAATACGGATGAGGCTAAAGAATTCAGCTGGCTTCTTCTCAGTTTTTGTGAGAAGATCGTTTAAGATGTTCTGTAGATTATCATCGGTCCAGTCTTCTTCTTTAACATCATTTAAGGCTTCGATAGTTTCGGTAAGGAGCCCAACGAGTTCGGTTTCGGAATATTTCTTGAGGAATTTGCTGCCCTGTAATCATTGATAGATCAACAACTGGGTCTTCGAAGAAATAGGGTTGTCATAGTGCGAAGGTCGGAAAGAGTTTTTAGACGATCGTAGATAACACTGAGACTGCTTTTTTGTATTCGTCAGTTTCAGTTTTTGCAGATTCTGGCCAGAAGTCGATTGGTTTAAAGATGTCGTAGCGTGAGAAATCTTCAGAGCCAGAGGTCCTCACAGGTACGGGCGTAAAGTTCGTCAATTCCTGTTCGGTGGCGATTTTTACGAATCCATTGACCATTCATCCAAAGGATTTTAACTTCATCAAAGCGAGCGCCAGAATTCTGAATGCGGTGAACAGAAAACTTTTCGATAAGCTCTTCGAGTGAATAAATTTCTTGTTCAGTACCATCATTCCATCCGAGACAGGCAAGATAGTTAGTCATGGCTTCTGGTAAAAATACCGTCGTCACGATATTCGGTGACGGATTTTGCGCCATCGCGTTTACCGAGTTTTTATGGCCGTTTGCGCCAAGATATGTGGCAATGAAACAAAGATATGGCGTGGAACTTCGAGCGCATCGTAAAGCGCAAGATAATTTGGGGTACTTGAAAGATATTCGACACCGCGGGTGATGTGACTACATTCCATTAAGGTATCATCAACGATGTGAGCAAAGTTGTAAGTTGGAAGACCGTCACCTTTAATAAGGATAATGTCGTCGCAAACTTCAGGGCCAGTATGAAGGTCACCCATTACTTCGTCATGCCATGAATATTCTTTTTGGAATAGTCTTAAAACGGATTGGCAAGCCTTCGTGCCAGGTTGGGGGATTTTCTGGACGGTGGTTACGATAGAGGTAAGGAACTTTTTAGCCTCATCTTCTTTACGATACTCGTCGATTTGTTCACTCGAGGTATTGTCGGCATAGGCGCGACCTTTTTCGATTAATTTTTGCCCATTCGATATAGATGGCTTTACGTTCGGTTTGAACGTAAGGTACGTGTGGGCCACCAACGATTGGACCTTCGTCCCATTCGAGGCCGAGCCAGCGGAGAGTATCGAAGATCAATTCGGTAGCACCCTCAACAAAACGAGCCTGGTCAGTATCTTCAATGCGAAGGATAAACTGTCCGCCTGCTTGCTTTGCAATTAAGTATGGATAAATGGCACTTCTAATATTGCCAATGTGGATATAGCTGGTTGGGCTAGGTGCGAATCGGGTGCGAATTTTTCTTCATAATAAGATAAGTATAGCACCTTTTTATTCTATAGAGAGGTTACGATATTCTTGATTTGTTTTTTGGTGAGTTCACCTTGGAAATTATTGATTTTATAGACAATACCAGCGTTAACCCAGGCGGCGTTGGATCCGCTAATATATATTGTGATTCCCTGCTCGCGGACAGAGTCATAATTCTCGCCCCACTTAGTTTTTACGTAACGGTTCAAAAGGGCGTTGCTATCCCAAGGGAGTTTTTCTTCAGTGAGGGTGAACTTTGCTTGATTTGGGCCAGTGAAAATCCATGGCGACACTATTATCTTGTGTGGTGTAGACACCAGAAAGTCGATATTCGCGAGGGATATAACTTGGATAGGTAGCCTGGATACCAGTTTGCATGGCGGCGACACGTACGGAAATGTCTGGCATATTGGTTTGTGCAATAAAGAAGAGGCTGGCAACCACTGCGAGTGGAGCAGAAAAGAGCAAAAGCAAGTCTGGTGCTTTTTTTATGGATCGATTTTTTCACCGGTTTTACATTTTTTGGCTGAGTAGCAGCAACGACTTGTTTGGCTTTTTGGATCTTCACTCATTCTGCTAAAGGCCGACTCAACTGAGCTAGTGGTCATATTGGCGGCTGGGATGGCAGCCCTTGTCAGCTGCTTCTTTGCTGGACTTTTAATGGGGGATTTTTGGTTTCAGGCTTGATTTGACTAAAGGCTTTACAAAAAGACTTTTTACTCTTGGTAAAGATGGCGGTTGGTTTTTTCGATGTTCTCGAGAATCTGTTTTTTCTTGTTCAGAGACTCGCTGAGAATGCATCGATCCATTTTTGATTGTTGATCAAAGATCGGAGAGAAACCACTAGGATTTTTGTTGAATTTTTCAGCTGCTTTTGCGAATAATAGCAGAGGTGGTATAAGGATTTTTGACACTCGCGAGGGGTGACAGGCTGGGCTGATTGGAGTGGTTGGGTTAGGTGGACTGGTAGGTTAGGTGGACTGGTTGGGCTAACTGAACTGGTTGAGTTGGCTGGGTTGGATGGATTGGTTGGGCTGGCTGAGACTCACGCATTTTTTTGGTTCTGTATTTTGGGAAATGGAAATTGCTGGTCGGGTAAGTTTGGCGTGGCTTTTGTTTCGGTACCATCAGTAAAATACTGACGTGAAAGGAGGATTTTTTGGTGCAGCTTGAGCTTGTTTATTCTTGAATGTAATACTGACGGAGTTTTGATTTTTGAGTCGAAGGAGTAGTTTGAGCGACTGGTCGACGAACATAGCGACGATTTAATGTGGCAGATGCCTGTAGGATATGGTGGGTACGGCTACTTGTTATATCCTGACCAATAATCTGTCGTTGCATTGTTTATCTTCCTCACTCTTTATTACGCTTGTCGTTATTATAAACTATATCGGTTTGGAAAAGCAATACCATTTAAGAAAAAGAACATGTTATAATATATGAAGTATGGACATTGATAAACTGTAAACGTAATAAGATGATTCGCGTAATTTTCGTGGACATTATTATGTCTCTTGCCGTAGTGGCGTTAGTCTTTGTATTAGTACGCAATTGTAGAGGGGTGGCGTCTCAGTTCTAATTTGAAATTGGAACAGAACGGAATGGCGCAGATTGAATCATTGCCAACTGGTGCTAAGGTGATCATTGATGGTCGACAGGATTTTAATGAAACAAATATTTCAAAAATTATTATCGGCTGGTGAGCATGAAATTGTGTTGAAGAAAAGAAGAGGGGTATGATTCTTGGTCGAAGAAAATCCGGATTGTTTCAGGGCTTTTGACGAGACTAAGAAATCCACGTCTCTTTAAAACAAAAATCGTACCACGGAAAACGTAGCGGATTTTTGAGGCCTTGCGTTTTTGTATGCCTCTCCTGACCATCGAAGCTTATTAATTGCTTCAAATCAGACAACGAAATGGCAATATATGACTTCGCTGGGCGCTGACAAGGTGGTGACTGAGACTATTGACGTGAAGGGATTTTTCAAACACTAGTGATGGGAATTTTTCTGGTGAAATTCTTGAAAGTAAACTGGAATGAGACTGGCGAAAAGGTACTGTTAAAAGGTGAAACGTGGCGATCAGGTCGAGTGGGGTAATTAATCTGAAGAAGGTAAATGAAAGTGTGAATTTGTCACAGGCGATCTTGAAATACACTGATAAAAACCTTAAGAAGACTGATGTTGATATGAAACTGAGAAGAAGGATACGGTCGAGCAAATAGAGACAAAAACATGTACTTTTCTAATGTGATAATTGAAGACGCTTCAAGGAATAAGTTTTTAGCGCTAGTGGATGGAAATTTGCAAGAAATCGATATTACGGGGAGAAGTTTATCGGAAGCTTATTTAAAAATATTGCGCAGTTTAAAATTATCTGGTTCAGAAGTAATTTATTTAACTAATGTTGAAAAAGATAAAAAGACAAATTGGTATCTATAAATTAGGCGACAAGGGCGGGATTGAACTTGAAACGGTTGTGCGTTCAAAAACGTGATGCAACGATTTATCTTGGTATTTCAGATTTTGATAATAAGAAATACCTAAGTGTAGTAGTTGATGATCTGTTTACTATTTATCGTACGGACGAGTATCCAACTTACGGTAATAATGATAATTTGCCAGAGAAAAATTAATGAGGAGAAGCTCGGGTTTACGCCAAAGAGATTTATAAAATCGTCAAATGGTGAATTTTTTCATTGCGGAAACCGATAATAAATTTCTACTTTTATATAATCTTGATCTTGAAGAGATAAATGTAGTTGAGCATGCGAACACGAATATTTCTTGGCTGGATAATTATATGATGTTTGACGTGGTTGATGGCAAGATGGAAGTCTTTGATTTTGATGGAACTAATCCTGCAGGACGATTTTTGAATAACAATATTGCGGCAGGATTTGACGCTGTAATTAACTCAAATGATAGATATTTATATTATGTCGTGAAGACAGATAATGGATATAGCTTGAAACGAGATAAGCTATTCTGAGAGAGAAGTTATTCTAAAATAACCATTGTTTAATCAATAATTAATAATGGAAATAGATAATAGAAGAATAAAAATGGGATTTTTGATACATAATATCCTGATTTTTAGGATATTAATCCTTTGATTGGTAAGCCAGCGCCAAACTCGATCAAAGAATGAACGTTCGTTGGCTGGCATAATGGAAGAACTTTGGGTCTTACCTTCAGCGTTATTGCCATTTTCTGCACTATTTTTCCTGATTGGCAATTTCTGTAGTTTCCTTTTGTTCATAGGAAGGATTGATTTGTTCAGCCATTACGAGAAGACGATAGCGATCAGAACCGAGTGGTGTGCAGGTGATAAAAGGGTGAGGATTGGCTTATCAATTTTGTAAACTAGGCCGCCACATTGGTTGGCTCTACGGTTTCACGTTTATAAACTGCATGTGTAGCGTAGCGGAATTGTAGCTGACATAAATGAGGTCATCATCAACCAGGGCGTTCGAGGCCGGAGAAAATAAACTTATATTGATTGTTGCTATAGATATCGCCAGCAGAGTGCCCGGAAACGACAAGATTACCAATTTGGCCTGGCGAGCAGCGTCAGCGCCAGGTATCTTGAACTGTGCTACACCGTGATCTGACGGCGTTATTGATGGTTGCCGTGTCGTTTGAAATGTTGAAGAAAACTGGGACGTCGACGTTGAGGTTTTGGAATTAAAAGACGAGGGTCGGCGGTTGGGGCTTCAGAAACGGTTGGGTCGATGGCGGTAATGCCAGTATCCTTGGTGTTCCCTCGGTGCAAATGTAGGCCATAATTGGAGCAAAAATTAAGCGGTTATATTGCAAAGAAAAGAACGAAGAGGACGGAAAAACGCCGGCAAAAAATTGGGACGAATTGTTTATGACGTTTTGGAGAGTTTGAAACTAGAATTAGCCTTTTTCATGAATGCGTTCACGAAGACTAACTCTCAACTTGTTTAGCACTCAGCTTCAGTCCCTAGCAATGGAGTCTTGTGAGAGATAGGCGTTGGTCGAGGCGGCTTTGGGCGCTGAGCTTAGATTTTCGGTTTCAAGATATTTTTGAGCGGCTTTAGCGTAGTATTCTGCTGTAATATTTTTGATAATAATTTTGCCAATCTGAATGGTATTTTTGCCAATCTGGTGTTTGTTTTGTGAGATTGATCGGGGCCTGCTTAAGCGAGCTACGATTTTCTGAATTATATTTTGAATTAGTTCGCTGCGCAAAAGTCTGCTCGCCGAGCATGCGGTGTTCAATGCGATGCTGGTTGCTATGTAGAGAGAGAGCGGCAAAAGAGCGATTCTGTTTGAGGCGATTGAGGGATGAATTTTGTGGCTGTTGGGTTTCGAAAGATAGTGGCGTGAAGGCTGGACGGTGGCGTTATTCTGAGTGGTGGTATTCTGATTGATGATGGCATTATTCTGATTCTGTGCGGCAGAAAGCGAGCCACTATTTGAATAAGCAGCTAGAACTTTATTGCGAGCGAGTTCAGTAACAGTTTGTCTTTGTCGATCGCTAGAAGATAGCCCACCATCTTTTGGATTCATGTGTTAATATATATCATTTTTTAGGTTATGTTTGATAAGTTCTGCATGAAAATCAGAGATTTTATGGTAAAAATAGAACTGTTATGGGCGAATGGCGGAATTGGTAGACGCGCCAGACTCAAAAATCTAGTTCCAGCAATGGAGTGTGGGTTCGATCTCCACTTCGCCCAATTAGTGGTATGTAGACCCGGGAAGGGTCTTTTTAGTCTTATGAAATATTTGAGTAGCTGAGGAAGATTAGTAATCTTTTTTCGTTTTCAATATCTCTCGTATTCTGTTGCCTTGATATTTTTATAATAGTTTGGAGAGATACAGACTAGAGGTATGTTGTGAAATATGGCATGTCTAGCTGATATATTGAGTTACACCGTAGTTACTAACGTCACCACGTACTAAGATATAATCTGGTTTTACTGGATTACCTTGTTCATCAGCTAGCGATTAATTACTAATTCATTATAATCGTGGACGAATGGGTTTTCCATATTAGCCAATTCTTCGAGTGAGACTGGTGGTTTTTCTTTTTGATTAATATTTTTGTAAGATATGGTGTCCCGTAGGGATCATCATCTGGTTCATGGGGAGTAAGTTCTGGTTGTTGAATTTCTGATCGAAAGCGTATTATTGTCTCCTTTATGGACTTGGACGACAGACCTTGGTCTGACGTGATCAAAAAGCATAGCAGCAGCCATAACCAGTCATATCGGTGATACCTGATGTTGGTATCAAAGTATGACGCGCTAAGTACGGCGGATGTACTCTTTACAAGCTCCTTCGACCTCGTTCTGTTTTTCATCCAGAATGATGGATCTTCTATGAGTTGATCAACTGTTTGATGGGTTTTGTCCGTATTCGTCATTATTAGCTAAATCGTTTGTATTGTAAATAGAAATACTAGATTGAAGAATTTTTAGTGGATACCCCTCAAGTACAAAAAAGTAGCATTGCCTTGTTCGCCATTATCAAAATTAAGGGTGGCTCGTGTCCCCTTAATTCCCTCTTCGTGCGCTCTCACCGCATTGAAAAAGGTCATCAACTGGTAAGCTCAGAATTAAGTTCTCGCTCCATAAGTTCTTAAAGCGGCATTTTCTTTAAATTTATCAATACGTTCGTCGTCAGCTATTTTTATTCCACTGTTCTAGCCAACCACTGTTTTCTGAAGTGTTACTTTTGAGTCTTTCACTCATTTTATCTCCTTTAATATAAGCGATATAGTCTGATTCTAACATACAAAAATACATCTATGTGATATAGTGTATGGATCTTTATTTCTGGTATAATTAATCTATCTTGGAGGTGGTAGAAGAATAATGAAAATAAAGGTATGGTAAATCGGACAATTGTTGTGATCTGTGGAGTCTTGCTTGAGGGTTGTGCTGATGGCTTTTTGGCGTGTATCGCAATATTAATTCAGAATATTCGAAACTAAATTTGCCAACAGCGGAAAAATTCAGGCTGAAATTAATGAAGCTTATCAAAGATTAGAAACAGATCGCAAGGCATTGCTGGACGAATTTGATAAAAATAGGTAAATCTGCCGAATATGATGCGATTAGTCGTAGAATTCAAGAGAAAGAAGTCGAAAGGGCGAATCTTGAGGAGAGGCTGCTTCGAATCAATAATCATGAATATGATGGGGTGAAGAAAGATACAATCAATAAATCAGTGCCATTCTTTGTGAGTGGAATTGTGGTGATTCTGGCGACATTAATAATTTCAGGTGTACTATTTTCACTCCAGCAGGGGTGCAGGAAAATAAATAAATAAAAAGGTTTTATAGGATTTTATGACTGAGAGACAGATTAAAAAGTTGGAAAAGAATTTTGAAGGGGACGGTTTTTGGGGGCTGACTTCTAAAGAGGTGGAGGAGCGCAAGAAAAAAGGATTAGCTAATACAGCGGTGGAAACACCGTCAAAAACGATTGGCGAAATTATTGCTCAAATATTTTTACATACTTTAACTTTTGTTTTTCTGTTCATTGCGGCTTTGCTTATTGCGGTTCGTTCTTTCCGAGATTTAAGTTTTTACCACTAATTGTTATTAATTCCCTGATCGGTATTTTACAAGAGCTTCGAGCGAAGCAGATTCTAGACAAGTTGACAGTCTCACATTCTCCAGAAGTAATGGTAGTGAGGGATAGTAGGGAAGCAAAAATCAAAAATTCATGAGCTAGTGATGGACGATATTATGGTGATGGTTTCGAAATCAGATTCCAGCCGATGCTGTGGTGATTGGCGGTGAAGTGGGGCGAATGAATCACTACTCACGGGTGAGTCAGATGACGTAATGAAGCGAGAGGGTGATGAATTGTTCTCTGGTAGTTTCATTGTCTATGGAAAATGTTTTGCGCGAGTAATTCGTGTCGGTAGTGAATCTTATGCGGCAAAACTAACCATGAAGGCGAAGGAGATTCGCGTGGGTGAACAGTCGGAGATTTTGAGATCGCTCAATAGTTTTGTAAAATTAGCCGGTATTGCAATTATTCCAATCGGTATCATTATGTTTGCACAGCAATATTTTTGCATAGTGCGACGGCGAAGATGAGTATTCAGGCGATGGTGGCAGCGATTATGGGAATGATCCCAGAAGGGTTATTCTTACTAGCTTCCGTAACGCTGGTGCTTTCGGCAGTACGTTTGGCTCAGAAAAAAGTTCTTGTGCATGATATGAAATGCATTGAAACGTTGGCGCGAGTAGATGTTTTGTGTGTGGATAAAACTGGAACAATTACGACGGAAAAATGAATGTCGAGAGGGTGGTTGAAATTTCAAAGAATTCTGCGGGATCCGATAGTCTGGATACGACTTTCCTGCTCGATTTTTGTTAGCGGGTTTCAGGCTGAAGATAATGAAACAATTCGGGCGATAAAACGATATTTTTTGAAGAACCATGAGAGCGAAGTGCAGGAGGATGTGAAGAAGCAGCTTGCGAAGACTTGTGGCAAGATGGATCGCGTTTTGGGATTTTCGTCAAAATATAAATATAGTGGAGTGCAATTTAAGAATCATACATTTGTTATGGGTGCACTCTGAGTTTTGTTTTGCGTGATGATTTCTTGAAATATGCGGATAAATTTAGCAAGTTTACGGAAGACGGTTATCGAGTTTTGGTATTTGGTGAATACATGGGGAGGTTGGATTCTGAAAAGTCTGAAGTAGCGCTTTTGTGAAAAGGTAGTGCCTTTGTTTGCGATAGTTTTGTCGAATGAGATTCAGAGACTGCGCCGGAGACTTTTGCTTACTTTTAAGGAACAGGGGGTTAAGATTAAGGTGATTTCTGGTGATAATGCGAGAACAGTCTCGGAGGTTGCAAAACAGGCTGGAGTGGAGGATGCAGAAAAATATATCGATATTTCTACTGTGAAAGATGCAAAAGAGTTTCGTGCGGCAGTTCTAAAAATATACTGTATTCGGGCGTGTGAAGCCTGAAGAGAAATTGAAGATGGTGAAGATTTTGAAGTCGGCTGGGCACACTGTGGCGATGACTGGCGATGGCGTGAATGATGTCTTGCGCCTTAAAAGAGGCGGATTGTTCGGTGGCGATGGCTTCGGGATCGCAGGCGGCAGTACAGGCTTCGCAGCTGGTATTATTAGAATCGGATTTTTGCGAGGATGCCACAAATCGTGAAGGAGGGACGTCAAGTGGTGAATAATCTGGAGCGCTCTGGTTCCCTGTTTCTTGTAAAAAACATTTTTTCATTTATCGGGGCAATTTTATCGATTAGTTTTGGTATGATTTATCCATTAGTACCAACACAGGTATCGTTAGTTACAATGTTTACGATTGGTGTACCGAGTTTCTTTTCTTGCGCAAATACCAAATCAAAAATCTAATTAAGGGTAATTTTTATTCTGAATGTTCTATCTAAGGCAACACCGGCGGCTATTACTAATGTGATTGTTATTTGGCTCTTAGTGCTAGTTTCACAAATTTTTCATATTGGACGATTGCAGCTTGGAATGCTTTTGCGTATTAGCTTGGGAGGTTGTTGGGATTATTTACTTATATCGAGTCTGTCGTCCGTTTGATAATATTTGGAAGAAACTTATCGTTGGTGGATGTAGCTTTGGTATGCTATTTTGTATGATTTTCTTGCAGGATTTATTTGGCATTACTTTTGAGTTATCGGTCTTTGAGTGGGGATTTTTGGCGTAACGGCTTGTATGGTTTTGCCGATTATGATTCTTTTCAGAGCGAGTACTAGCTTATCTTTATTTTTCACTTTTTTTATGGATGTGATTCAGAAGAAATTGATTAATAAAAAAATAAGTAGCTTTTTAATTTGAGCTTGATTGATAAAGATTAAGTAAATTTTTAATTTGAGCGGACTGCATAACGGAAGGATTCTGGCTTTTGAGAGCCGCCTCACTCATGGCTTTAATTAGTTCAGGATTTTCAAAAATATAGTCAAGAAGTTCGGCCATGGCAGCTGGTGTGTTGTTTTTGGCACGAAGACCGCAGTGGTCTGGAATATTTTCATCCATGGCGGGATCAGCATATATAACAGGAGACCACAGGCAATAGCTTCGAGAATAGTCATGCCTTGAGTGTCAAAAAACCGTAAGAATTGATGATTGAGAGGTGCTGGTCTTTTTCATATTGAAAAAGAGTTCTTCATGGGGATTAGTCCAAAAAGGTGATTTTTGTATTATTGAGATTTGCTTTCGTGAGAGGCCTTGGCTTCCTGAAGTTGATTCCCTCACCGATAACTGTGAGTTGAATATTTTTATGGTATTTGGATTGTTTTATCGATTCGAGGAAAGGTATGATGCGTTTTTCTTTAGAGACGCGAGAAGACCAAATAATTTTTAATGGATCATTTTTGCTGTCGTTCGCGTATCTTAAAACTATATTTTGCGAATAGTTCATCGTCAATACCATTAGAAACTACATGTACAGTTTTTGCGGCGTGGTAGTGCTCGAGATTTTTGGCGAAGTGTTGAGAGGAGAGATTACAATATCGGCAAGACCTCGCTTGTCTTATCGATTAATTCCCACATATTTCGATGAACTGAGGTTTTAATTAAATAGTTGTCTTTTAGGAGTGCTATTTTTCTTTGTTGAATTGATTCTAGGCTTTTTGGTGTAGTAAATTTAATAATGGAGCAACTAGATAATTAAGTGGGGTTGGAACATTGGTGTAGATTGCGATATCTTCACGTCCATGCATGGTCTGTACCAATTTCAAGTGATACTGGCCAATTTAACTCCTGTAATGCTGCAACTAGCTTCGTAGTGTACGTGAACTAAATCAAAGAACTGGAAAAATTAGGATAAAAAGCTTATTGATGTACTTTATGATGGGGATTTTGCGAGTGGTGCACCATTGGGGCGTAGGCATTTGAATGTGGGAACCATCACGATATCTTGATCGGATTTTTGCTTAAAAAGAGAGGCGGGATTGCTTATCCATAGAAATGCCTGGCTGTTGTTTTTCCAGCCAGGACAGAAGATCGTAACGTGATGACCAAATGATTGAGTGCGGTTTTCTGAGCCTTAATGGAGGACGGAATGCCGCCAGGAATCTCGAGAAAGACATCAGTGAAGAAGGCGATGCGCATTACCAGCCGCCACCACCTCCGCCGCCGCCACCGCCGCCGGAGAAGCCACCAGAGAAGCCGGATCCACCGGAACTACCTGGAAGGGAGACGGAGCTTGAGATGCTGCTGTTTAGACTGTGGAAGCTAGAATTGGAAAAATGCGTACCAGACTGGGAGGGTCATATCTTGTTCGTCGACGAGTTTGTAGTACTGATCAGAGTGATTTAAGCCAAGATTTTTCCTGTCCAAAGATAATGGCATATGGAAGAAGAGTTTCGTAAAGTTTGACAATTCCTCATTTGTCGTATCGGCGCCGTCGACGCTTTTGGAGGAATTTGAGACGATCTGCTTCAGCCATCTTAATGTAGGTTTCGAGACCTGCTAGATAATTGGCGCGATCGAGACCTTGTTCGGTGTATTTCATGTATTTACTACCAAGAGACGGGACACAGGTAACCATGATGATATAGAGTGGTGCTGCAAAATAAATTGTACCGTGCAGTAGAAATTGTTTTCAATAATTGCAACAGAGGCATATTCACCAAAGGTATTGATGAACCATTCCTGTCCAGAGAGTCCGAGAATAAGTAGAATGGTGGCGATAATGCATGGAACTGCAATACTGAGGACCTTTTTCCATTTTTACATTAGCAAAATATTTGTATTCTGGTTCAAGGTCGCCACGATCACGGAGATTGGCCTCAATGCGCTCATCAAAACTCTTAAAGAGTGCAGTGATAGTAGCGGTAGCTTTATTGGACTTTAATTCAATAATTTGGTCTTTTTGTAGTAAATCGAGTCCACCATTCATGACCTGGAGAAGGATTTTTTGATCCTCAGTAAGGTTTTTTACGTCAAGTAAAGCTTAACTGCCCACTTTTCTTTACTAAATAATTTTTCTTACCATCTTCCTGTTTGATGATCTCAATCTTTTTCTGGATGGCCATCTGAGTACGGTTGCGACCTTAGGGTTCTGAGCTGGCTTAATGTAGAGATTGGCAGCCTCAGCGACAGTGTAACCTTTTAGCGGCGTGAATTCGGTGGCAGTAATAAGATTTTTGAAATAACGCTTTTTGGTGCGATACGTTTTTGTAGCGATTAAAAAGGAAGAACCCGGTGCCAAGGGAATAGAATAGTCATGCCGGCGACAGCAAAATAAGCGAGATAACTGATACGGCTTGGAGCTGGCTTGAAGGTACCGTCAACGAAAGCAATAGCAAAAGTGAGACCCTCTTTTCGAGAGAGATTTTTAGCGCTGAAATTAAAACCGTCTTCGGTCTCGACTACATCACACTTCCCTTTTTCACCATAGGCTCCACTGTAACAGACGTAAATATTATAGAGACTTGAGATGAGTGATTCGTCAACATGGACGTTGGCGGTAACAGAGCCGAAAGGTTGATTCCAGGCATTACCGTTGGCATTCCAATAGACTTCTTGAACGGTTTTATCTTTTGTTATTTTTGTCGTCACTACTCTTTGGATTGTTCTTTGACGGTTGTTTCTGAATCTTCCTCGTCATCATCGGTCGTGTCTTTTGCTGCTTGATGTTTTTTGTCAGATCAATAATGTTAACGACATTTTCAAAATCATACTCAATAGTATAGGTTTGTTCACCATGGACGTAACTATCGGAATTTCCAATTTTTAGGGTAATTTTACCATCGGAATAATCCATGGTGTATGGTTCATCATTGCCGTTACGTTTAACCTTCGCTTCAAAGTTCGCAGGATTTTTGACAACGATATTTTTACCACCATTGCTAGTAACAGGGATAACACGTTTAATACCATGATTCTGGTCGTGGTCTGGGAACTTGGCAACTAGGGTTTCCGTCACGTGCATTTTAGCAAGATCATTTTCACCTTTTGTAATATGATAGTCACCGACAAAACTTTTGAAAGTAAATTGTCTGTAACATCGTATTCATTACGATGACGTCTTGCGCTTACTGGTAAGGGAGTAAGCACTAATGTGGAAACAATAGTGATAATTAATGTGAATTTAAGGATATTTTTTAGTAGCCGAATCATAAGGCTAGTATATCAGAGTTTTTCTATTTTGTCGGTATACTGTCGATGGCTTTTTTGATGATATTGATGGACGACTGAAGTTTTTAGCTCCTCATCTTCGGAGAGTTCAGTGTCGAGACGGCGCACCACTCCGCGACGACCGACTACTGACGGAAAAACCAAAAAGGTGTCAGTATAGGCATCATAGGTGGAAACTGGAAGCACACGACGTTCATCGTTAAAAATGCAGTTAACGATACTGGTGACACAGGCGCCAATACCATAATAGGTAGCACCTTTTTTCTCAATAATCTTATAGGCAGCCAATTTGGTGTCTTCCTCAATTTTGTCGAGTTCTGATTTTTAGAAGTTTATTGATTGGCTGACTACCCACATTGGCGGTTGACCAGATTGCAAATTCGGAGTCGCCATGTTCGCCGACTTGATAGGCGTGAATTGATTTTGGTGAAACACTAAGTCTTTCGGCAAGATGGTAACGAAGCCTAGCAGAATCAAGAACAGTCCCGGAACCAATGATTTTATAGCTTGGGAAATTTGAATATTGCATGGCAAGATAGCTCATAACATCAACTGGATTGGTAACAATGAGAAGAATGCCGTGAAAAATTGGCGGCAAGAAGCTGGTCAATGACATTGTGTAAGATTTTGCATTGCGCGCGAGAAGCTCGATGCGAGTTTCGCCACCTTTTTTCTGTGCAGCACCAGCGGTAAAAATAGCAATATCGGTGTCTCTGGCATCTTTTTCATAGCTTCCAGCGGAGATTTTTAGATAGGTTGGACTGACTGCGAGAGTGTCGCGAAGATCCATAGCTTCACCTTCAGCATCGGCTTGATCGATATCAACAAGGACAAGTTCATTGACTGGAGTGCGTTGGGAAGCCAGAGAAAAAACCGATACTTGCACCAACATTTCCTGTTCCAATAATCATAACTTTGTTTGACATAAGAGCTCCTCGCGTATAATAGTTATGCTTTATTTTAGCATAGCGGTTTAATTTTTGCGATGATCCCAGAAGATCGCACATTCGGCAGCATTTAGGAGATTTGTAGGATTCCAAAGTGCAAGTGTGGAAATTTTACAGGCTAAGGTGCCAGACCAGAGAGTAAGTGGAGTGTAATTGGTTTGATTGATTGGGATAGTATATACGGTGCCTGCACTTGCGAGGATGATTTGATTTTTTGATGAAAAGTAAGAATTGTGCAAGGGTAGCTGAGGGTGAATTTATGAAGAACCTCGATGATTGGAAAAATTGGCATGGAGAGAAGGATCATTTTTGGATAAAGGGCTGCGCGAAAGATTTTTTGGAGCTGGACGAGGCTGGCCATGAATGAGATTTTTACGTTCGAGTATACCTTGAATGTCGGCAGAGATAAGATCGACAGCATCGCGAGTGACTGCGATAAGTTGGTTTTTCATGAAGTTTTCTTAGCGTGTCGATAATAGCAATTTCAGTGATTGAGTTTTTGGAGAAATCGCCGGAGAAAAAGACAAGGTCGGAGTCAAGCGCAAAATTTTCGAGGGTAGATGATTTTTGCGAAGGAACCTGAGCTAGTGGAGTCGGCAAAATAAACAGAAGCAAAAAGCCGGGAGCTTACCTGTAGGGCGCTTGGTAATAATAAGTTGGCAGTTTTAATTGGTAAACTGTTTAGAAATTCAGTATTTTTAATTTCCACCATGCAATTTTTCTAGATTTCACCAATAATCAAACGCGATGCGACCAGTTTTTGTTCTGGAATATTCCAGAGGATTGAATCATCAACAATGTGATCTAGTTTTTCCAGTAATCTGCTGCTTGCATAATTCCCTTTCTGGTTATTTTTGATTATTAATAATATTAATTTACTAAAATTCGAGAGTGATTGAGATCGGGCAATGGTCAGAGCCTAAAATCTCATTATGGATTTCGGCGTCTACTAAGTGATCTTTTAGTTTTTCGGAAATGAAGAAATAATCGATGCGCCAACCAACATTATTCTCGCGAGCGTGTCCCCAGTGTGACCACCAGGAGTATTTGACGGTATCTGGATGCAGAGTGCGGAAAGTATCGAGAAAAGAGCTTTTTAATGTAGTTCTCAATACCAACACGCTCTTCTTTTAGTGAAGCCGGCGTTATGAGTATTTTGTTTTGGCCTGGCGAGGTCAATTTCTTGATGAGAAACATTGAGATCGCCACAGAAAACTACTGGTTTTTTCTGTTCAAGGAAGGTTAGATATTTCAAAAATAGCGGGTCCCAGAGTTCGTGTCGAAGACCCTAGGCGAGAGAGATCATTTTTAGAATTTGGCGTATAGACCGTAACGAGAAAAAGTGTTCAGTTTCGATAGTGGTAATGCGACCTTCGGAAAGTGGCGTGCCAAAAGTATCTTGATGGAGTTTTTTTCGATGAGTTGTTTAGTTTCTGCGGTATCTATGTTTTTTTAAGAAAATGACTCCATGTTGATTTCTGTCTGCAGAATCTGTTGGTTATTTTTGCAAAATTGCGGTTCCAGAATAACCTGCGCGATCAGCGGAATTCCAGAACTCTTGATATTCGGCAAAATCTACTTCGACCTGATGTTTTTAGCCTTTTGTTTCTTGAAGGCAAAGAAAAATCTGGTTGAGCTGAATCAAAAAGTTCTTGCAAAACACCTTTTTGAGGACGGCGCGGATACCATTGACGTTCCAGGAGTACAGTGAATATTTCATATTGACCTCATTGATAGTTTTAGCTATATCTAATATTTTTGACGCTCACGGTCTAGATCGCGATGTTTAATACTAATTCTCTTGTCATATTTTTCTTACCAGAGGCTAGTGCGATTTCTAATTTAATATGACGAGAACCACCGAAAAGTTTGGTTGGAACAATAGTGTTGCCTAGTATTTTTGGATTTTGCATAGAAATGATTTGCTTTTTGGTGGCAAGTAACTTGATATTTCTAGCAGTCTCAGCGCCAAGAGTCAGGTTATTCAGCCAGAGCTCATTATCTTTAGGGGTAATAAAAGAACCTTTGAGCTGTACGTGATGATCGCGAATTAGGCGGACTTCTGGGCCAGAGAGTACCATACCACTAAAATTATTTTATCGCCAAGATTATAATCAAAACTAGCGCGACGGTTGACGGCGACTTGACTAACTGGTTTTTCTTGGCTTTATTCATATTGTTATTATAGCAGAAGTCATGGCCTGGATATTTATGAATTTGATATAATAGAGATATGAGAATCGCGATTGCGTCGGACATTTATTATCCAATGACAAATGGAGTAGCTGTTTTTGCGCGAAATTTGGCGCGGGCTTACACGGGCGGGACATGAAGTTCTGGTAATTTCCCCAAGCTTTATGGTAAATTTTCATATTGATACTGATGAAGAGACGGGGATAAAAACCGCATATTTAACGTCTCTGCGTTTTCCCTTTTATCCTGACCAAATTAATGAAGTACCTGAGAAGAAAGATTTTTGGGTATTCCAATGCCGCGTTTGACTTATCGTTATGGAATTTGGTGGTCAGTGAATCCATACTCGGAGATTAAAAAGTTTTGAGTGAATTCAAGCCGGATGTAATTCATTTTGCAGACCGCCGAGACGATTGCGCTTGCGGTAATGCGTTACGTGAAGAAAAATAACGTACCACTGGTTTCAACGGGGCATGCTTATCCAGACAATATCACGGATCAGTTGGCGATTTTTGAAGCCGAAATTGATTAAAAAGCTTCTAATGCGATGATTCGAGCGTATATGGCGAGCTTTTTGAAACATTCTGAGTATGCGACTATGCCAACGGAAATGGCGATTGGTGATCTGATTCCTAAAAATCGTAAACATTTTAAGGTGACGGTTGAAGCTTTATCGAACAGGGATTGATCTAAGTGAGTTTTATCCAAAAACGCCCTAAATATTGAGGTGTTGAAGAAATATAATTTGGATAATAATAGTCAGAAAATTTTATATATTGGTGAGTTGATCCAGAAAAAGCATTGATCTTGTGCTGAAGGCTTTTTAAGGAGTTATTAGGCTTGTCAGGTGTGCCAGCAAAGAGAATGGAGCTAGTGATTGTGGGGGACAGGGATCGATTTGGCGAACCTAAAAGTACTGCAAGCAAGCGAGCTTGGAATTGAAAAACAGACGAAGTTTCTTGGGCGAGTAATGCCGCCTGAGTTAATCGAAAATTTACCGAGCTGGTAAAATGTTTGTGACAGCATCAGAGACGGAGACTCAGGGCATTGTTTTGATTGAGGCTGCGGCAGTGGGATTACCTTTGGTTGCAGTTGACGCTGGGGCAGTTTTCAGAGCTATGTCAGGACGGGAAAAATGGTGAACTTTGTCAACCAAGAGACGTGAATGGAATCGCGCGGGCGATGGCGAAAATTCTGTTAGATACTGAATTGGCAAAAATTATAAGTTGGGTTCGATTGAAATTGCTAAGCGACATGATCTAAAGCGAACGATTGCTAGATTTGAAGAGATTTATGAACAGGCAATAATTTTTAAAAGAATAGTGAAGAACCTTAAGTTTGAGTTCTGGTGGTGGGAGAAATTTTTGGAAAAAGATTAGGAAGAAGAGAGATTGAGATGAATATTTGGCAGGAGTTTACCGAAAGGATTTACAGTTTTAGCTCCGATGGAGGGGTGACGGATGTGGTATTTCGTCAGGTGATTAACCGCGCTGGTAGACCAGATTTATTTTATACAGAATTTACAAATGTTACTTCTTTTTGCGTCTGAAAAAGGCCGGCATGATGCCTTGGAACGCCTGTCAGTTTGTGCGACGGATGCGCCAATTATTGCTCAGATTTGGGGAAGAAATCCTGAACATTTTGCAATTCTTGCGGCAGAGCTTGAAGAACTTGGTTTTCAGGGCTTGATATTAATATGGGTTGTCGGATCGACACGTTAATAAGGCGGGTGGTGGGGCAGCAATGATTCGTACTCCAGAATTAGCGGTCGCTTGTATTCAAGAAGCGAAGAAGATGACGAAATTACCAGTGTCAGTGAAGACAAGGCTTGGTTTTACGTATGTAGATGAATTTCACGATTGGCTGCCTTAGTCTTGGCGCAAGATGTAGCAAATCTAACGATTCACTTAAGAACTCGTAAAAGAAATGTCAAAAGTACCAGCACATTTTGAGTTGATTCCTGAGATTTTAAAGATTCGTGATAATGTAGCGCCAGGAACAAAATTGACAATTAACGGCGATATCCAAGATTTAAATCAGGTGAAGGAGTTGAGTTTGCAATATCCTGAGGTGGATGGATTTATGATTGGGCGCGGAGTGTTTGCGAATCCATTTTGTTTTACTGGACGAGTGCAGGAGGCGCGAGGCGGGGATGTCTCTGTACGGGAGTTAATGGAATTATTTAAGTTTCACCTAGATCGATACGACGAAAGGAGCGAGAATCTATTATCGCAAGGATCTCGTTATCCCTTCGAACCGTTAAAAAGGATGTTTAAGTTATATGTGAATTCTTTTGATGGCGCTTCGGATCTACGAGTAAAACTGATGGACTGTAAAAATACTGGCGAATTGCGCACAGTGATTGATGAGTTTTGAAACGATTTAGTATATTTTTGAATGGTTCCCTTACGGTAATGTAGACAAAAAGAGACCTAAGGTCTCTTTTAGAACTTACTGAAGACGGAGGTGCCAAGAGAGATCTGTGGCATTGAACGACAATTGATAATTGTTGCGTCCTGCAATAACGTCGAAGATGTGGATGGCGGTGTTGCCAATGAAGCGAATATGGGTTTGAAGAAGTTCTGAAACCTCAAATTCCTCACCACTACGGGTCTTAAAGTTGAGAGGCTGACAAGGGGTCATTTCATACCCGAAGAGAGCCATGACTTCGACGCGTTCCTGATTATTGTTAATATTATTTTTCATAAGTAACTCCTTTAAAACTATTTTTGGAGTCATTTATGCGAGCCTGATTTATTGGCTCCTGGCTAAAAAGTATAAATGACGATACTTAAAAGCTTTTGAATTTTCTCATTGCCAGGGACCGAAGTATGGCAAGATAATTATATTATAATGCAAGTGGTTAAAATATCAAAATAAAAAGTGGGGAGTCTGGTTAGGACTCCCCGCAGTGTTGAGGCTACTGGAAAATGGAAGCTCACTGGTGTGAGAAAACAACAAAGGGAGAAAAACTTTGGAAGTTTAGCCAGTGATAACTTTGTTTTTACCAGTTCGAACGGTGCCAACCCTGGTCTTCGGCGCTCTTGATAATCATATCCTTTTCTTCCGGACTTACGTCCGGAAAACGCTCAGGATGGTTAACGAGTGCGTCTGCCATGGTCTGATAGCTATCATAGACACTGTCGTAACTGTTTTTAGTAACACAGTCTGTGAAGACATGTCTCATACAATTCACCCCCTTTCTGTATGAATTCTGTGCTTCTCTAGCTGCTCTAACTGTCACTGAAGACCTGTCTCATACAATTCACCCCTTTCTGTATGAAATTTTTGCTTCTCTAGCTGTTCTAGCTGTTTAGCCTCTAAAAGTGCATCGGGCTCACCCCTTTCTAATATACCGACGGTATGATTTTTAGACGTTTATGGGTAAATATAAACGCGTGGCAGCAGTTATCTATGTTCCCAAACGTCCGTGATACTATAATAACATAAATATATATTATGTCAACTATTTATTTTGGTAATGGTCGACAAGTGTTTTTGCAGAATTCTTTAATGTCACTAAGTTTTTGGTTCTTCTAAATTAATAGCGTTAGTTGGTGAGTCGGAGTCTCAGAAGTCAAGTGAGGTGATTTGGTAATAAACAGCATGGATGAGCTCTTCGAAGGTTACTGGCATATTTGCAACTATATCTTCGGTCCAGCTCAATACTGTGTATCTTCCTGTTTCACTATCAATAGTCTCGCGACGATTGGGGGCGGTGAAAAGTAGATTCATTGAACGAACGGTGTAGTCATGATATGTCTTTGAGAGTTTAAGGAGCATGCGATAGAACAAGAGCTGGAATTGATAAATGAAGAGTGATTCCTTATTTTTGCCAGGTATCCTTATCTGAGATAGTGCTGGTTTTGAAGTCATAGAGGTCAATAATTTTATGTTCTTCATCAATATTGATATGGTCGATCTTACCGGTAACCAGGGATGCCTTCAAAATTGAGTTTTTTCTTTACTAAAATCAACTTCAGCTTTTTGCTCCTGGAGCACAGAAGGATGTGCTCAAAGGCATCAATAGCAAGTGGTAGTTCGTCTTTGCCGCGTTCGATTAGGGTTTCAATGTCTTCTTCGAGTAGATCCTGCTCTTTTGCTTCATTGAGATAAAAATCGATGGCCTCTTCTTTGCTGATATTATTGTTGGTAATCTCTTCAAAAGACGTGGTGGATCAGGTTTCCAGCAAACTAAACTAATCGAGTCTGAGGTATCTTGTGGGGCATGAAGAATGCTCTGCTGATAAAAGGCGAGGCGGGCCACTGTAAGTGAGACGAATAAATGATGAGATATGGGAAGCAGATAGGGCGAAAATCTCGTACTTTTCAAGAAGAATTGGCTTTAATTTTTCAGACGGATTGAGTAATTTTTTATTAACCAGGTGCGACGAATCGCTCGAGGCTTTTTTTCAGCGTCAGTAAGTTGGTCATTATGTTCGGAAACTCGCCCATTTGGAATAAATGGAGAACTTAGGTAATCTCAGCTTCGTTTTGAATAACTTTTTTCGTCTAGGAATGAGAGTGGTTTAGATTCTTTGCCAGCTTCGTCGGCGTATTTTGAACTCGTGATAGTGAGTCTTGGCCGCCCTAGTAATAGCTACTGAAGAGGAGGCGTTTTTACCATCAGGTGTGTTGCGAGATTCACCGATAAAGTCGAGATTAAGAGGTAACGGAATACTAGGAGGACGATTTGCGCTATCCCAGCCCGATTGATTGGCACTAATAAGGAAAAACATGTTTAAACTCTAGACCTTTAGATTTGTGCGCCGTCATTAAACTAACGGAATCATCAGAGTCTTTATAAAAAGTTTGTTCAGTAATGTGGCGTATTGGTTTCAGTGAAGTCGTTGAGTAATTGAATTAAGTCATGAAGGCGGAGTTTACTTTTTCGGTCACGAGAAAGTATGGCGTTCCGCAAGAGATTAAGTCGATTATAGAGGTCAAAAGTGGCTTTTGAATACAGATCTTTAGTGTAGAAACTAAGAAATGGCGAGGTAAAGGAGATATTTTGGTTGTTGATTTTTAGTTCGATTGGAGTAACGCCTGTGAGAATATCGAGGAAAAATTCAAGTGGAAGAGAAAAAGATTTTTGGCAAGTTCCGAGAAAAAGGCGGCAAGATTAGCATAGAGTGGATTATCGTGATAGGAGTTGAAGAATTTCCAGTGCGGTGCGCTTGTTGCGTTCAATGGATTGGATAGACATGATCATATCGTCACTAGGGATATTCCAGAAGTCAAAAGATAGGATTTCAGGAAGCATGAAAGCTGGGTTCTCCCCATCAGCGAGCATGGCGATAAACCCTACAGAGTGTCGTCAACTCATAAATTTGCTGATTTTCTAAAATATTTTCGGTACGTTCGTAGGAAATATTAATTTCAGGATATTTTCTGAGATATGGAATAAGTGGAGTGGCTAATGCGTGTTTTTGGGAAAAAGGATACCAATATCAGATGGTTTGGCGCCAGCCTGGATGAGTTGATGGACTCTTTTTGCAAACCCAGTAATATTCGGCATCTTGATTTATAAATTGATGTCTCTCAATAAAACTTTTTTGAGTAAAATTGTTACTCAGAGATTTAGAATCTGTAGCGTCTTCTGCTGAGTAAATATTTTGTTCAAAGGTTGAATCTTCGGGAGAAGCTTTAAGAATTTCATTATTTCTGATTGCGATCAACTCTTTCTTCAGCTCTGTCGTAACGGTATTTTTCGACATTTAAACTACGTTGCATAGTTTCGTTTTTTAATAAAGCTCTCTTCCAGCTGATCTGCAATTTTGCGCGAGAATTGGAGGATTTCAGTAGTTGAGCGATAATTATCAGTGAGGACAATAACTTTTTGCATTAAAATGGTTTTTTTAAAATGAATTAGACTTGATGCGCGGGCGCCTTGGAATTCGTAGATTGATTGATCATCATCACCTACTGCCATAACTGCAGGCGATTCTTGCTCGTCTGCAATGAGTTCTAGAAGACGGGTCTGTGATGGGTTGGTATCCTGGTATTCATCTACCATGATATAGAGGTAATTTTGAGCGATTTTACGTCGGAAATCGACATCTTGTTCAAGAAAATTGATTGGAGCTTCAATCATATCATTAAAATCATAGAGATCATGTTCAGTCAAATACTTTTGATAGGATTCGTATAATTCGGCTATTTCGCTAAGGCGCTTATTACTGGCCGTATCTGAAAATTTATAATTACCGGCTTGGTCTTTAGAAAAATATTTCTTAATAAATGTGTTCAGGGGCTGACTGATGGTTTTCGCTATTCTGCTCTGCTTCAAGAAGTGCGTAAATTTTTCTCATAGAGTATAGTTGTAATTGAATAAACATTTTGTACAATTGGTGAATCTGATTTTTAATTCACCCAGTTTCTGTAATAGTGGGATATAGACTGTTTCAGTGAGGATGTTAAAAATATCTTTACCTGCAGCACGAGCAGGGAGGTTCTGTAAAATTGGCGACAATGCTAGTTCAAGTGTCTTAATCTCAGACTCATTTTTGGCTGCGATTTGTTTTATCTCTTCTGAGGGGATAGTTTGGCAACTTTGAACTTGCTTATAGCTTTGAGTAATTCTTTTGGGTCACGAACATTTTTTGATGATGTAAGAAGTCGGAAGATTGTTTTTTGAAGCTCGCTAATAATCTTAGTTTGTACAACTTCTTCAATTGGATTTGAGAAAACACGTTGCGGTTTGTCTGAATAATGACTATAAAGGCTAAAATTTTTGACCAAAAACTATGGAAAAGTCATGATATCAATCTGGTCAGCAGTTTGGCCAATCATTGACCTTAGACGATCCTTCATATTCTTTGCGCCAGCATCAGTGAAGGTGATACAGAGAATCATACTGGGGTCAGTGTCGGTGTTTTAGGATGTATTCAACTTTTTGAAAGTAATTGAGTCTTCCTGTGCCAGGTCCCGCCAACACTGAAGTGGTCCTTCGAGATATTCAACGGCGGCTTGTTGTTTGGCGTTTAGTGGCATTTTTAACTCCTTTTATGATTTTTAGATAGAAAACGAGGGATCTCAATGTGTGGGGTGTGCGGGAAGAAATTATAGCCTTCTACATATTTAAGATTATAGTATCTCAAGCAACGGTTTAAGGTCGCGGACTTGGGGTGATCGGATTGCATGAAAGGTAAACGATTTTTTCAGGTTGTACTTCACAGAGTCTATTGATGAGATTTTCGTCGCAACCAGCTCTTGGTGGGTCGACGATTACGCTGGCTTCTTGAGTAATGAGATCAAGGACCTCTTCGGATTTGGCGAGAATTGGTTTAATGTGAGGATTTTTCGTTTCTTGAATAGCACGTTCTGAATTAGTTTTTAGTTCCCCAAAAGGCCGGAAGCAGTGACCTCAACGAGGGTGAGATTAGCGTTTCTGGCAACAGACAGTCCAATAGTTCCAACGCCGGCATAGAGATCGAGTACGGCATGTGAGTCTTTGAGGAAATCTTGAATTTTTAATAACACCTGTTCATAAACTGGAAGATTGATCTGGAAAAAACCACCTGGAGAATAGGAATATCGATTATTTAAGAGTGTGTCTGAGAGGTTCTTGAAAACTGGATGTGACTTACCGTTTTCAAGTAACCCACCAGAAACTTCACCTTTTTGGTTGCGCGGAGTAGTAGGGATTGGTATTTTCTGGCATCCTCTTGACTGTTATTTGGGTGATCAATAATTGCTTTAGCACGTTCAAAAATTGCTGGTAGCTCAATGGATGAAGAGGTAATAGGTATTTTTATGAGTTCCGCGCAGATGCATGGCCGGATAGATCGGTATCGTGGTCATAATAGAGAGAGTATTCCATCTTATTGCGGTAAAAATAGGTTTTCGGAGACTCATGGATTTTAATCAATTAGTGAATTGTTGGCGTCGGTAGATGCTACTAGATGCTTAAAAAGAGAGGTTAAGATGTTTGATTTTGCCTCCAACTCAGCTTCATCAGTTAGGATTTGCCATGGAGAAGTCGAGAGATATTGCCGATCCTTTGGCTCAATGCGTGAACTTGAGGTGGTTTCAAAGGTGAGGGCAATACCTTCAATTAGGTGGGGCTTCTGTGTAGTAATTTGAAATTTTGATACAGTTTCGCCAGGAATAGCGTTCCAAAGAAAAACCTTAATACCAGATAATCCGGTAAAAATCTGTGAGTTGATGTCGATATCTGATTCAATAAGTCCAATCCCCGCCCAGTGGTGGCAAAGTTGGTGATTTTGATTGGGTAGCTGGGGTTGCGATTCTAGGTTCTGTCATTACATCTAGCATATCTCGGGCGATTGTAGATTGCAAGCGGCAAAGACGTTATTAAGATAAGCTGTTGTAAAAATACTTGATATCTTGCTTTATGCTTAAGATTTTTCATCTGTTATTTGACTAATTTTGATGAAAATGCTTGAAAAACTAATGAAGACAAGGTAAGTTGGGGTTAGAAATTAAATGAGGTTTTAAAGATGCATAAAATCGAAAAACAATAATATACTGGCTGGTTATAGTAGCTTGTATTAGAGTTTGTTGTCGTTCACCAAATTTTGACCAAAGAAAATATCCACCTAGAAATGAAATGCAGCAAAAGATGCAACAGGAGAATGATTCTCCTGCGAGGTCTCTGTTTTTGACTCTTTGCCTACTGAGGCTGATTACTATCGTGGGAGGTCTAAGAATCGGCGAGAACCAGGCTCTGCTTTGTATCACAAGCGATTTTTACAAAATATCCGTCAGAACCTTCTAATCGAGACTTGATTATGAAGAAAGAGGTCTGGCGATTGCATATCTTTGGGTGACAAAAATGAATTAACAAATGTGACAAAGGAGAAAATTCAAAGTTGGGGTCTCTCATCTAATTGCAATCTCAGGGATGCATTTAGCGATACTTGTTGGGATTGTAATTAAAAGCCTTAAGTCATCTTCAAAGCTTCTTAAGACATATTTCTGTGTTTGCATCTCGTGTTGTTGTATGTGGGGATGATTGGTCTAACTCCATCGCTTCTCCGTGCAACGATTGTGATCTTTGTCACCTTTTGCGTCCTATTTTTGGAAGAAAAGTATTGGCGTCAAGGATATTAGTAGTGGTAGCTTCCCTGTCAATCATTATTAATCCGGACAACGTAACCAATGTTGGGTGGCAGCTTTCAATGATGGCCTATACTGGTATCTTAATTTTTACCCAATGATAGAGAGCTTCTTGTTTGGAAAAAGGTAATATAAAAAGAAGTGTAGGGAGAAAAATAAGTAATAGTATTTGGCATTTGTAGGAAGAAACGGGAAGATATAATCTTTGATTTACGTACTGGAGTATTAATGTCGCTAGCTGTAAATCTACTGACGATACCGATTACATTATTTGTTTTGGTTATTTCTCTATATTATCTTTTTCTTGCAACTTTGATTTTGTCGCCGATGTTTCCAGTCATATTGGTATCAATACATATTTGTGGAATAATGCCTCTGACGCTATACCGTTATGTGGGAGCTTTATTTAGTAGGTGGAGTTGGATTAATTAAAATACAGCTTAGAATTATCAATTTAATTTCGGACTGGCAGTATTTTTGCGATACATGTGCCTAAAGGAAGGTGGAATATTTATTGCTCTATCTTCCGGTGCTCTGTTTATACTTCTTTTTGCGAAAAAGAATATCCAGATAACCAAAAATAATACTAGTGAGCAGGACAAATCTATTGAAAAGGAGAAGTGAAAATGCAGAAAATCGGCACTTATCTTGTCGAGTGGGAGAAACAGCTGCAGCTGCGGTGCAAGAATCAGAAAAATTACAGTAGCGTAGAAAACACCTAACAATATGAAAAATGGTGGATGATCCACTGTGTGATTGCTTGAAATAAAGTGACAGTGGAAGGAGGAAGATAAAGAATGCGAGGACCGATGAACTCAATGTAATTTCTTGGAATATTTGGCAGAAGATTAGATATAGAAATTGGTAATATCTGTATTAAAAAGATTATTGGTAATTGTACCTGCAAGGGTGGCTAGAATAGATGGTCCAAGATGACGCTTTGTCAGGTAGAAGATAAGGAATAATATTATCTCAATAATTAGAATAACCATAGTGTATTATATCAAAATATCTTGAAGTGTTGAAGCGGACATAAATTAGAGTAAAGTGATTTTTAAATGAAGAAGGAGAAAAATATGAGTGGATGATTTTTTGAAGAAAATGAGTGAATGATTTTTGGAGACTCTATGTTTTTAGTTTGATTTTTTGAGCTGAATAAGACGATTTTTACAAGCTATTCTGCTTAAGAGTGCTTGCTTATTAAAGAAAAACTAGAAGAGCGCGGATGGGCTCAACAGTGAAGGCTACGAGACCTGATGAAATATCGCGAACGATGAGAGTTTGAGGAAAGTTCGGAGCCTTCAATACGATAGCGAACAATACCACTAGAGTCACGAGCCACCATAATTCCCCGCCCCGCCCTCGATGAGTGTATTGGGTTCCGTTGTTATTAAAATAAAAATACGCCGTTTTTAGTAGCGCTTCTCGTAGCGTTGCCATTAAAATTATTCTCCTTGCTCAAAAATATTACTAGATTTGTAATATTCTAAAATAAAATATTACTTTTGTAGTATGGAACTGGAGAATTTGGCTATTTTGCAATACCTAATGATTGATCGGATAAGCTATCTTTTGCGAAAGGCTTTTTGACGTCATTAATATTGTTGATGACTGGTTTGATATTTTGTATAATACTCCTCGAGATCTTTCATAGAAAATAGAACCATCTTCGGAAAAACGATAGGTGAGGTTTTCATCTATCTGAGAGTTCTCATGTTTTTCTGGTAGAAAGCCAGGACGAGATCGGTCGATATAAATATCTCCACTGGCGTGATAAAAATAAAGAGAAATGCTAGTAGTAATGAGTGGCAATAATAGTAGCCAAGAGGGCCAAGGCAATTAAGGCTTGCCACCGCTGAGGTGTTGCCGCATAGGTTAAATTTTATCATCTTGATTTTTCCTCGTTTTGACTAGATGTAATATTTGTTTGCGTTATCGAAGAATCTTCAGTTGTATTACTCTTGGTGGAGGTTGGGGTTGAGTCGGTGATTATTGGGACAACTTTTTCTCTAAGCTGATTAACGGACTTGAGGTGGTTTGAAAGTGCTATATTTACTTTGTTGACCGATTCTTCTAATTGACTACGTAAGAAGCGTACATTTTCTAATTCACTATAAAAAGTGTCGGGCTGATTTTTACAATCAATAGAAATTAATGACTCAAGATGCTGACTATATGTCACGAAAAAGATTGGTGAAACTATTTCTGAAGTGATAGTCTCGGATTGAATGGAATTAGGGTAGAGTCTGGTAGGTTATTCTTGATCAGACGTATATTAAGTGGCGATATGTAATTCGAGAGTAGTGTCTGGTAATTAGTTCCTAGGATAACACGAGTTTTTGAATCGTTCCTCTGTACATTCTTAAGACTGGTTTGGATGGACGCACAGTTCATAGAAATATTGCCACGTTCAGTGTCATTTAATTTGCGATGGTGACATTTTTGAGGATATCATCTGGCATAGACTGGGTGAGATAGAAAGATTGTCTGCGTGGTAGAAAAACGCTAAGTAGGCAGCAGAAAGATGCAAAAATAGAAAGGCTAAGTTTGCTGGATGATGTTTTTCGTGGTGTACTAAACATTACTTGTGTTAATTGCATATACAGAGTTAGGGGTGATTGACTAATAAGCTTATTTATTTCGTTTTTAGGATTACTTTTGGTTTTAGAAATATTCAGGCTAAAGCTATTATTCAAAGTTAAGAAAGCTAATAGTTTTAAAAACCATTAACTCCAGAAACCGCGTTTCTTTGCAGTGCGAAACTCTTCTAGTAGCTCTTTTTGTGGAGAAGTGGTTGGGGTATCAACGATGATATTTACAATATGTGGTCCACGTTCTTCTCCGCGCATTGGTATACCATGTCCAGAGAGCTAAAAGGAGTGCCAGACTGAGTACCGGCTGGAACTTTCATAGTGATCTTTCCATCGACAGTTTCAACTTCGACTTCACAGCCAAGGGCGGCGTCGATCATTGAAATATGCTGTTCGGAGAGAATAATGTAGCCTTCACGAGTAAGTGTCTTGTGTGGACGAACACGGATCTGCACAAGAAGGTCGCCGGCTTCACCGGTTTTATCTGGGGCGGGGCCGCCGCGACCGCGTAGTCGGATGGATTGACCATCATCGATACCGGCAGGATTTTGAGTTTTTATTTCGGACCCATCGATTTGAACGGTTTTTGTAGTGCCAAAAACTGCATCTTCAAAGGAGATAGAGAGAACGGTGCGATAATCTGCGCCACGTCGTCTTTGTGTCCTACCGCCATTACCAAAGCCGAAAAGCGTGCTGAAAATATCATCAAAACCCACCTTCTCTGCCACCAAAATCAAAGTTGAAACTTTGGCCATTGAAGGAATATCCGCCACCCCAAATGGATTGCCGTTTGAAGATGCGTTTCCACCAATACCCGCATGACCCAAATTGATCGTAGCGTGCGCGTTTTGCTTATCTGAGAGCACCTCATTTGCCTCAAAGCCTCTTTAAATTTAGCTTCAACGTCTTTATCTCCTGGATTGCAGATCCGGATGATACTTAAGCGCAAGCTTTCGATAAGCTTTTTTAATTTCATCATCGGATGCGTTTTTGGAGACGCCTAAAATTTCATAATAATCTCTGTGAGGCCATAACTGGCAATAATTATAGTGTTTTAGCACTCAAAATGCAAGAGTGCTAAAGAATTTGTACAAAAATAATTATTTAGGTTATAATGAGGCTATAAACGAGGAGTATACGATGAATAGAATCGACTAATTCTGATTACAAATCCAGGTAGTAGTTCGAGAAAATATGCTTTATATCGAGGAAACGACTTCTTGTGTTCGCTGCACTTTGAATTTGAGGGTTAAAAAGTAATCTATATACATTAAAAAGCTAGACAGCTCAAAGAAAAAGAGAAACCAAATTAAAAGATCTATCTTTTGTGGTAAATAATTTAGAGGAGATTTTAGCTCGTGAGGGTTATTTAGAAGGTGCGACAAAAATTGGATGCGATTTTTAGCTCGAGTGGCAGCGCCTGGTAGTTATTTTGCGACCGACCATATTGTTAATGAGGAATGTTTAAAGCAGCTCGACACTGCGAAAGAGGGCGCCGCTACATGCTCCTGTCATTGCTGGTGAAATAGAGCAATTGAGGAAAGTATTCAAGGAAACGTTAATTGTGCGATTTCTGACTCAGCCTTTCATGAATGACCGTTCGAGGTTGCAAAATCTTACGCGATTGATACTGAGCTTGCACAGAAATTTGATATTCAACGCTGGGGCTATCATGGATTATCAGTTGGCTCGATCGTACGATTTATGAAAAAGAAAATATTCTTCCAGAGAAAATGATCGTTTGCCATATTGGGTCAGGGCCTCAATTACGGCGGTTGAAAACGGCAAAATCCGTTGATACGACTATGAGGTATTCGCCGCTAGAAGGTTTAATGATGGCTACTCATGCGGGTTCAATAGATGTAGCTGCGGCATTGGCGATTAAACGTGAACTCGGGCTAAAAATCTGATGGTGAGCTTGAGAAATATTTAAATAAAAAGTGTGGTCTACTTGGCGTTTTTGGTAAATCGGATGATATGCGAGAGGTCATCAAGGGGTGTAATGAGGGGATCCGCGTGCAGAATTGGCTCGTGAGCTTTATGTGTTGACTTTGAGGCGCGCGATTGGTCAGATGGCGGCAAGTATGGCGGGGGTTGATGCGATTGTCTTTACGGCAACAATTGGCGAGAGATCGGATAAAGATCCGTAGGCTGGTGTGCGAGTCACTATCGTACCTGGGATTTAATTTGGATGAAGAAAAATGCCAAAAAGGTATTGATGGGCGAATGAATAATGTGGCGCAAGAGAACTCGAAACCAATATTCGTAATTAAGACGGATGAGTCTGACGAGATGATTATGCGCGCTTTTTGATTTACTGAACAAAAATAGAAGCAGGGCTTCTAGATTTTGAGGTACATATTTCTTAGAAAAATTACCTCTATTCGATAGAGGTAATTTCGCCATTTTTGAGATGGATAAGGCGTTGATTTCTGGATCCACGGAATTTGAGGGTAAGGTCTCGTTCGGAAAGAAACAAAAGGTCCATCAATTAGAGCATCAAGAGTCTTAAAGAACTCCCATTGTAGGTTATTCTTTTCTTTTATTTCGTCATAAGTATAGCCAGAAAAAGACCAAACGTTCCAGCCAAGTTCTTCTTTTGCGAATTTGGCGATTTCGATACAGACTGCGGCTTGGTTGATGGTTTACCACCACAGAAGGTGAGACCGGTTTTGTCCTTTGAGTTGTCTAAGCTCTTCTTTTAATGTCTTCAACGTCAGCTAGGACTCCACCTTCTGGATCCCAAGTCTCCTGGTTTTGACATCCTTTGCAGTGAATAAAACATCCTTGAGTCCAAATAATCTGCGCGAAGGCCATATCCATTCACGATACTGTCATGCTCGATTGGACCTGAGAGCCTAATGTGTTCAGCTGTCGGAGCCTGGCACAGGTGATTTAAAAATCTGTTGTCATATAAAAATCCTTTTTGTAATTCCCTTTCGTTATAACTAAAAGTTGGGAGGGGTACTCCTAACTTTTAGTGACTGCCTAGGAATTATTCTTTTCCAAGAGCAGAAGCTGCATTTGCTTTAGCGGATTCATGAGCTGCTTTTTGAGCTTTGGTGTAAGTACCAGTAACGTTGTGTTTGACACGGTCGTGTTCTTCAGCCTTCTTGCCATCATTCCAGCGTTCTAGTGAGCCGACTAGGTAGCCAGTAATGCGGCGAAGTCTCTCGAAAAGGAACGTCATCTTCGACACGTCCACATGATGGGCAGCGGTCGCCGGCGATGATGCCAGAGAAGCCACAGACTGGGTCGCGGTCAACAGGGTGGTTGACGGATCCGTAGCCAATACCTGGGTCGATGCATTTTAGCGGATGACTGCTTCCAAAGGCGTCAATATTCTGTGAAGGGTCACCATCAAGCTCGATGTAGGAGATATGTCCAGCTGGGCAGAGTGCATGATAAGGAGCTTCGATTTCGATTTTTCTCAAAGGCTGAGTTGGGTAGTAGACTGGGACGTGGAAGGAGTTGGTGTAGTAGTCACGGTCAGTACGCCTTTAATGACACGTATTCTTTGCGGTCGATTTGGTGAAGCGACCGGAGGAGCCTTCAGCTGAGTGCCAATAACACCGAAGTTAAGGTGGTATTTCTTTGAGTAGTCATCACAGCGTTTGCTCATGTAGTGATAATATCGAGACCTAATTCCTAGCTTCCTCAGATTCACCGTGGTGTTTGCCGATCATAGCAACAGGAGTTTCCAGCAAGGCCGATGAGAAGCCGATTGAAAGTGAACCATGTTTAATTACATCACGAAAAGGTGTCATTTGGTTTGAGTTTTTCGCTACCAAACCAGTTACCTTCGCCCATGAGGAATGGGAAGTTTGCGGACGTGTTGGTGGCTTGGAATTCGTAACGTTCGGAGTTGGTCTTCTACGAGAGTCCATGAGACTGTCAGTTCTTTGTAGAAACCGGTCCAGTCGGCTTCTTTGCGCTCCTTGAGAGCGATACCGTGCTTGATACCTAGACGTACAAGATTGATAGTGGTGAATGAGTTATTACCACGACCAGTGACGATGACCGTCAGATTCTGGGAAGACAGATGAAGACGCGAGTACGGCAGCCCATGGTTGCAATTTCGGTATTGTAGATCACCTTTTTGTAGTATTTAATGATTGAAAGGTGCGTCGATGAAGGTAAAGTTTGGGAAGGACGTGGAAGAAACTTCATAGAGCACTTGAAGGTCATAGTTTGGATCTTCAGGTTGTAACTGACACCTTCTTTTGACACAAAGATGGAGATTGGGAAGATTGGGGGTTTCACCGTGACCAGGGCCTTTTGTCAGTTGCGTCAAGTAGTTTCTTGGAACTAGGCGACCTGCTGGAGTAGTGTCGGTACCGAAGTTGATTGAAGTGAATGGAACCTGGGCAGCCGGCGCGAGAGTGCATAGTATTAAGGTTGTGGATGAAGCCTTCCATAGCTTGGAAAGTTTGTTCTCAACATCTTCATTTGGTTTCAATAACAGTTTCAGATTTTTAAGTTTTCTTGAGGTTTCAGTGTCACCGTAAGGTAGTCGTCTGGAATCTTGACGTCAACTTTTTACCAGAGTATTTATTGTATTTTTCAAGGTTGGAGCGAGCTTTCTTGAAGGACTTATTTACACCTGGAGCCATGGCGTAGTCAAAGTTTGGGATTGACTGGCCACCGTGCTGTTCGTTCTGGTTTGCTTGAGGATGATGGCGGCAAGGCGGCATGGGAGGCGATTGAGTTTGGAGTGCGGAGATGGCCGTGACCAGTAGTGAAGTCACCATTTGCGAAGAGCTTGAGGTGGGTCGGTTTGACAGCAAGTTAAAGTACCAGTGGCGTAGAAGTCAAGGTCGTGAATGTGGATGTCGCCATTGTCATGGGCTTTTGCAAAACGTGGGTCCATGGTACGGTTTTGGCAAGACCTTAGAGCCTTCAGCCTAGGGTGTAGCATTTTACCCTTTGCTGAGTTACCATCTACGTTAGCGTTGCTACGTTTTGACATCAGAGTCTTCTGAAGCGTCAGCAATAGCGATGGTTTTGATAGATGCCCATAAGGTTTGATTTTTGCATTTACGGGTTGTGTTGCGTTCTTGCGAGTAAGTGATATAAGCTGGCAGTTCGTTTGAGCTTGAATCCATCGAAACCTTCTCAACTGGGTCTTGGATTTGCTCAACGGATGGGTACGTTCTTTAATGGTTTCTCAGCAAGCTTTACTACTTTTTCTCCAATTGGGCGGCGCGGTCGTGTGAATTCTTCGGTGACTGCTCCTGCCTTAGCGATGGCGTCAGTGATCTTCTCTTGGTCGAAAGTCTACGATTTTACTGCATCACGTTTGACGATTTTTGAACATAAAAATTACCTCCTTGATTGTGTCAAATTTTCTTTCAAAGTGATTAAATTTTTGTTATTAGTGTAATATTTTGTGACGCTACATTTAGTGTCTGCAATTATTCTATGAGACACTATATGTAGTGCGTCAGATAGAAAAAGCATATTTTTCGTTGTATTTTTATACACAGATTTTACAGGATGGGAGTATAATATACGAAGTATGAAAATGAATAAAACTTTTGGAAAAATTTGAGCCAAAAACGCTGCTGGGTTGGTGATGGCCAGAAGATTTGTTATGAGACGCGCGAGAAGCGAGGTGGCAGCAGGTGGCAGCTCATGACTATGGCGCACCAGAACTTTCGGTTTATAAATGTGAATATGGCAATCACTGGCACCTCTCATCCAATCATGTTGAGAGAAATTTTTGGCCGTATCTAATAAGTTATTATTTTTAATTAGATTATTATCTAATTAAATCTTATTGATAATCAGCGTACCTAATAAAGTATTGAGTATAATAAAGTTTGTCGGAGGGGCTAACATATTTTACGCCACAATCTGTGTACTAAAGGGTTTGGGTAACCTTAGCGATATAAGGGTTTTGGGGATACGTGTTGACCTAGCTGATCAATGCTTTGGTGTACTTGTTTCGATTCAAGGTCTGGCTGTTGGTTTTGGGATTTTGGTTATCTTTTTCAGATACTACGACCTAAAATACTGCATAGTTAATGACTTTTATTTGATGGTCTGTGTCGCGGCTAAGATCATTAATAGACAGATGATTTTGATTTGTGAATCCAGCTATATGTCATCAGTTATTATGGACGTATATGGAAAAAGAGTTGCATCCTGTACTTTTTCTCTGGCTCAGGTAGGAAATATAGATCAAAATCTTGATTGGGCTTTCCGTTTTCTTTGACAGTGATTTGAGTGTGGGAGATGGAATGTATTGGAATATCAATGCTTTTTATCTACCTGTTGATTGATTGAATCTTGTTATTTTGTATGATATTCCGCTCGATATTCTTTGTTTCTCGGCGAGAAAGCGCGCAAAGGCGAGTCCGTGGAAGAATATTAGATGAAGACGAACTTAAGGTGAATTCATTAAATATTTATTTTGGATTTTTGGACTTTGGATATGTGCTCAAATTGAGATGGAATGGAATCAAAACAGGGGCTTCAGAGATGTATTCTAAAGGTATTTTGTATTCCAAAGTATTTTCTGTTCGCTTGTGTCCGGTTGGTAAAATTAGATTATTGCTTCGTCAGATTGATGTTGTAGAGAAGATGAATTTTTGTCGATAACTTTTCTCAAATGGAATAAAGCATCTGATTTATGTTATAAAGGGCGAAAATTAATTTTTGATTTATCAGTTTGTTCAATTCCTTAATTTGGTTACTATCTGGACTATCAAATGTATGAGCATTTGATAATTTGGAGTAACTATAAACAGTAGAGTGTTTTGTGATTCTTTTCCCATAAGCCATATTTAATTACATTTTGGATGGATGAGTTGATTAATTTTGGAACATTAATGTCATTTATATTGCGCTGCTCTTTTCATATGAGAATCCAATAATACTACTAGCCCTAAATGGGGTGAGGGTTCAGTATAGAGACTAGAGTCTTATCATGATTCCCTCTGTCTGGACTTTTTGGCAATTGGATAGGTTTTATCAGTTGTGAGTGTGGATGAAATAAAATATATTTATCAATTTCAGCTTGGCTGAAAGAATCCATAGGAATAGAAGGTAATAAATTTTGCAGTTATTTTGATATGCTACATTGACAATTTTATTGATGAGTAATTGGATTCTGGAGTCACTCATGATGAAGATTAGATTCGGAATCATGATATGAAGATCTTTTGGTTGATCATCTGTGTATTTTGGCTGGTAGTTGAACCTAAAGGAGTTCTCAGTAAGATCTTGCGGAGTTGTTTTTCAAGTGAGAGCGATTTGGGTCTCTTGGCTTGATCTTTTGTGATCTTTAAGTCATTCTGCTGAAAATAATAAGCAAGTGTTGCTTATTCTTTGGTTTAATGGTTTTGAGTTTGAGGTTTTGATAATTTTTGTTCTTTAATGAGAAACGCGGTAGATTATTTCAGCTGCTTCTATAAGCGCCAAAACGAGTAAGAAACATGTCAGTTAGAAATTCGTGCTAGCATGGAGCTACTAGGTGATTGTGTGGCATCAGAGACAAAGGGGTCGATACTGCTTCCGCAGATAAAATCAGCGATATTGCAAGCTCCAACTTTCTGATTAAAACTTTGTTTTGATATAGGGGTGAAGTCCACCTGAAGACCTTGCTCAACGTGGCAATCTGGAACGTTTGCCGATAGAATTGATTTTTATTACAGCAGGCTGGTGGCAAAGTCCAAAGCCTTCAGGAAGATATAGTTTTGGATCACCAAAACTAGCGTAGTAAGATTTTACGGAATTAAATTTTTGATAGGGTTTGACTTATCATAGCACCCTGTGAGTGTCGGCGAGAATGGAGAACGAGTGTTTGGGCAGCAGAAGATACTCATGGTGAGATTTTTAATTCTTGCATGCCGGCTTGAATACTTTGACCAAACTGAAAGATTGTCCACCACTTAAAATTGCTCAGAGATAATCTTAGGTTGCTCGATGCCAATAGCAGGATATGGGTACCGTATCGGTTTGACTCGCCGAGTTGATAATAACTATAAAGTGGGACCACTTAGGCGGTTGAAAATATCTTTAATGGCGATAGAAGCTTTGGTGGTCGATATCATTAAGTCCTGGCCGGAACCGCGATGCAAAAAGTACGTAAAAATCTGAGCACGGCGAAACCGCATTGGTTATTGGTGGATTGAAATGTGAGGATACAAAGTAGCAAAAAACAGTACATAAAAAATCTTCTAAGTCGTAGCATAAACAAGAGCCTAAAGATAGATTTTAGAGTTTGGAAAAGGTTAACTTAGTATCAGCTACTTTGATGGAAGATGCAAGGAAAAAGACGATTTTTGAACTTTAATTACTTCTTATCTCTATATATGTTGTAAAAATAGACTTAGCATAAGCAAGATATTGATAGCTTTATTGATAGCTTTTATCGAGTAGCTCTACCATAGCTCTATTGATAGCTCTATTGACGGATTAATACTTTTGATAGGTATATAGATAAGTTTGTGGATGGAATCGAAGTTGCATACTGATTGACAGATGTGGATGAGTGATATAGAGTTTTTGAAAAGGAGTGTTAATGGATCAAGATACGAAAAATAGAGAAGTGCCTGAGTGGGATGTTTTATTTTATAGAATTGCTGAGGAGGTGGCTAAGCGTTCAAAAGAGCCGCTTCTTCACAGAATGGCTGTGTGATTGTTGATTCAAGAAACGCCCAGTTTCTTTTGGGTATAACGGGACGATTCAGGGGGCGGATGAATCAAAGATGACTTTAAGTGAACGTCCGATGAAGTATTGTTTGCTATTCATTCAGAAATGAATGCGTTACTTTTGCGGGACGCGACGTGACAGGTTGTACGCTCTATAATAAGATGGCGACTTGTGAAAATTGCTTAAAATATTGTTTGCAAGCTGGAATTAAGCGTTTTTGTTTATAAAGAACTCAGGGTTGGGTCTTATAGAAGCGGTGAAAAAGTCAATGACAAATGTCGCTACTGACGAAGCTATTATCCGTTTATTAGTAGCCTGTCCTGACGTAGAGACATTAAATATTACCAATGGTAAGACTTACATTGAAGATATTTTTAGACAGCTACGATAAAGACTCAGATGAATATCAGAGCTTAGTGAAATGGGTGAAATAAAACACTTAGAGATCTTGATTAATTAATGCAAACAATTCATCAGGAACTTCGTAGTTGATTAAGTGACCGATTTTTGAATAAAAGTGGCTTTGCCGTTAAACTTTTCAACAACTTTTTGGTTTTCATTGGATGATTTAGTCGATCTTCCCTTCCTGCGATAAAAAGCAAGTTTTGGTAAAAGTTAAAATCAGAGATTGCAGTACTTAACGGAGAATTTGGCTGCCTTAATTTCATCACTAATACTAGTAAATGCACAAAGCATCGTGGTATCAAGAATCTCGTTTAAAGTGGGGCTTTCCCATTGTCCCAATTAGATATTTTTGTAACAATAAAGCTAATTAATTTATTTGGAATAGAAGGCGATCAGGGAATAATCGCGGAGATAAATTTTGGCGTATGTTCTGAGATTGGTGAAAAGGAAAAAGATCTTTTCATTAATTAGATTCGGGTATTTTTCGGCAGTAGCTGCAGCAATAATTGACCCCATTGAATGGCCGATCAAAGATTGGCCGGTCGAGGTTATTGTCTAAAATATAATCAGCAATCAGGTTGCATATCCTTCGGCGGTAAAATAGAGTCAGTAGTTTTTCGGATTGCGTGTTGAAGGCAGGAGAGATATCTGGTGCATAAACAGGATATCCAGAGATCTTTAAACTTTGTTATAGACTTCTTCGAGACCAAAAATGATTGCCGCGAAAGACCTGTGGACAAAAAGCGAGGGCTGGCTTCTCCTTTTTGGTGGTCATAGAATACCTCCGTTTTAATGATTATTTTGTACGAAGACCATATTTTTCGATGGTTTCGGTAATGCCGTCACGATCGAAACCGATAATTTGGATAGGATTTTTGTTATCTTTATCTGTAATAACAGTTACTGGGACAGCAGTGATACCTGGAACGGTGTTTGCGTCAATTTCTTGAAATCAATTCCTTCTTCATTAAGCCAGTTCATAAGAGCATGGCAATAAATACAAAGTGGGAGTGGTATGAAACTTTAATCATAATAATTATATTATAGCAATTTCAATGGAATTTGTCGAATAAAGAGTTTTTGCTTTGTCGAGGCTGAGGGTCCTGCTCGCTATTAATGTCATTGGTACGTTCAACTTCAATATCTGGAGATACCAGTCTTGTTGATGGTTTGGTTATCTGGTGTATACCAGTGGGCAGTAGTAACTTTGGGTAGTGCGCCGCAGAGCTCAAGCATAGTTTGGACGACGCCTTTGCCATAGGTTTTTGTACCAACAATAGTGCGGCTTTTTGTAATCTTTGAGCACCAGCGACAATTTCTGAGGCTGAAGCGGTGGCATTATTGACGAGTACAATGGTTTTAGTGTCTTTTAGAACAGCTTCACCGCGCTTTGCGTAGGTGATAGTTTATCCTGAGTGGTGGATTTTTGAATGAGAATCTTGTCTCCATCGAGCGCAAAGTGAGAGAAGATCACGTGCAGCTTTGACGAAGCCACCGCCGTTATTTCTTAAATCTAAGATGACTTTATTAATACCTTTTTCTTAAAGTCTTTTGCAGAATAGCTCCACTAGCGTGCCAGTATCTTCACTAAAACGGTAGACGGAAATAATTGCAGTTTTGTCTTGTGCAGATCACATCAGCCAGAGACGTTGTTTATCGCGAATGAGTTCAAAATCAAAGCTTTTGTTTTTCGCGAGCGACTGTTAGTTAACTCTTTTCTCCAGACTTGCCGCGAAGTTTACTGGCTATGATGTCGGTAATCAGCAGCAAAACTTCTTCTGTCGTTAATTGCAAAGATGACATCACCAGCATGAACAGCAGCTTTCTAAGCTGGATTATCACGGAGGAGTTCTGGTGACTACAACGTAATCACTTGCTTCATCATTTCGTGATTCCTCTCAAGCCTCTTTATCTACGCCACTAAGACTAGATTTAAAGTCGACAGCTTCTTTGGCATCGAAATGAGACAGCTACAGGATCCCAGGTAGAGGCCGGTCAATCCCTGCCCCTTCGATCATGGCGGCCTTGTCGATGACTTCCATCGTGGTTGCTGAAGTGAGAATGGAGCTTCGTTTAGTTCTTCCCGATTTGACTGAGGAGGTGACTTTTTGGTTTACGATTAGTGTATGGCGAGAATTGTAAATATAGATTGATTCCAGTTTGCACCGATTAGAGCGCCGACAATTAAGGTAACAGAAAGCTTAAGACAGCGGTTGCGCCGAGACTGAGCTTGCCTGCTTTTCCGTATTCTTCTATTGTATTGGAATTATAACATAGCAGAAGCGGTACGAGCTTACTAATCAAAAACGGATCAAGTAATATTCGGCAGGGGTGGTTTGCTAATCAAAATGGATGAAGTAATATCCGGCAGGACTTACGCCAACACGGTGACCAGTCGCTTCCCATTGTCCTGAACGTGAGGAATAGGAGATTGTTATATTCAGAGACATTCGCGAGTGCCATTGGCGTTGGCTGATTCAACCCACATCACGTGACCCCAGGCGCCGGAGGCGGTTTGGAGCAATTGAGGTGACGCTTGCGGTGTTCAGGTGACACGATAGCCGAGTGATCTGGCGGCTGCAGCCCAGCTATAACACTTTCCCCATCGGTAACACGAGTGTGGCGGACAGTATTCCTACGGCCTTATAGGCGGCATGGCTGGTACTGCTGGCGAAGAGTGTGCATGAGTCAAGGATGCCGCGGATATTGTATCGCATTGGACAGAGCCAAGAGGCACATAGTTGCCGATGAACGATTCGTAACTGTTATAACCATTTGCGACAGTACCGAACCCTCCGCCATTGCGCATTCTCTGCAAGTGATCGCTATATTCTTGATTAATTAATTTAATCTTTTCTTCACGAGACGTGGCGGCTTCGAGTGCAAATGCAGCTGCATTGTCGCGATACTTTAGGATTAGTTCTTGTTGTTCAATTTTTTTATCTTCAACGGCTTTTACGCTGAATCTGTTGGTCTGCAATAACACGTTCCACTTCTGTTTTTGCTTCTCAAGTCCTGTTTCATGGTTTTGACGGTTTGGGCGGAGAGTGACCTGGTTTTTGCGGTATCCACACGGGTTTGGCGCTCAGCAAAAATTCTGAGATCGAGCTGGAGCCAGCAGAATCATGATGGCACTCACCGTCGTCTTCAAAATGGAGATTAATTAGCATGTTGGCAAGAGCTTGTTGTTGAAGTTTTAACTTTTTGGTAGTTTCTTCAACTTTTAGCTTTAGGTCTTCGGCTTCAGCTTCATTGGCCTTAATGCGTGCCTCGTACATGGTGATTTCTTGTTGTAAGCGTTTCGACTTCTCCTTCAAGAGTGGTGGCAGCTTTGGAGGCTTCATTGGCCTTGGCAGTTGCTTCGTTTTCTGCCTCTGCGACTGACAAGAATTTGAGGTACAATGAGCTTCGTTTCGATGGCTGAAGCTTGGTCAGGATTGTCAAAAAGATTTGGTAGGATGTTGAAGCCAGAACGAGGACGGTGACAAAAATAAAAACAGTCTTTTTAGTTTTGGATGAGGACGTGCGATTCGATTGATGGCTTGTGTCATATTGTAACCTCCTTTCGATATTGTTAGCTTTTGTGGATGAAATTTTAGCATAAGAAGTATATAGAGTCAAATTATTTGAAAAGTGAGTTTGATTTTTACTGGTGCAAATAATATTTATGTGTTGATTTTTATGGTGTTGGTGATATTTATGTGTCGATTCTTTTGAATGTGTAGTGAGCTAGTTAAACGCGTTTCAGATATTTGGAGACGGCAAGGCGCGATGAGGCGAAGGCAATAATAAGACCGAGCCCCGATAAGCGCGAGCCTGCAATTAAGCCCATGCTTGGAGAATAAATATATCTAATTTCACTCCCGTCGATGTCGTAAGAAGCGAGCTTTGGTGCAGCAAAGCCAAAGAGGATGAATCCTAAAATTGTGGAAAAATACCGGCGAGTATTCCTGAAATCATTGCTTCAACAAGAAATGGGCCGCACTGAAAATGGTTGTCAGCTTTACCGACTAGTTTTTCCATATAAATCTCTTCACTACGAGGTAGATCGCCATGCGGATGGTATTGAAAAATGACGAGAATTGAGATAATGAGGAAGATGCCGGAGAGCGCAAAACCTCCTGTTTTTGCAATATTAGCCCTAAGAGGCAATGGTTCTTTCAATGGCGGTGTCATTGTGGTAGTATAAGTCTGACTCTGGGATCGATATTGTCGCGGAAGGTAGTATCGGTATTTACAATATCTTTCAATATTGTCGAGTCTGTCGGCGTTATAAACTTTTTACGCGAAGTGTAGATTGCATGGATTTGTAGCATCATCCTTCATGTCATCATCGTTTAGGGTAGCAAGGAGTGCAACGTCGCCGGCCTTTTAGTCTCTTCTATAAATTTTTGCGTATTCCTGTTCGGAGAGTGGAATATTCTGCAGATTTAACATTGGCGTCTTTCTTAATAATGTCAGTCATTTCCTGAGTACAGAAGTTTTCGGTGCCAGGCTTAAAAGAAAATAGTGATATCGATTTTTATCGCGCATTCGATCAGCGGTTGATGAAAAGAATAATACTAGCAATTACGGTAACAAAAGAGAATCAAGGTTAGGGTCATGACAAATATGTTGAGGTAATGGAGGCCAGATGACTGCGACCATATCGATGACGCCATACTAAAATACGCAAATTATTGCGCATAAGGTTACACGACTGTTTTGACATGGTTTTTAGACGATCGATTGTGGTATTTTTGCTGTTTCATGATTTCTCTGTCTCCTATTGATTAAGCGCCTACGCTTTGGCGTTTTGTGTTCAGTTAATTCATTATTATTTTCGTTTTGATTAATATTAACTTCGATAACTGATGAGCTAGCGGGTTTTTCTTCAGGTGATAGGTATGACGTGGCGCGCATATAGCCTGGGTGAGGTAATCTTGAGATACCATCGTATTGCCATCGAGACGATAAATACCATGCTCTTTTTGGTCGGAAACGATTTTGCCATCCTTCATGGTAATAACACGTTTCTTGAGGAGATTTACAATACTGGCGTCGTGAGTAGTGACTAAAACTGTTGTGCCGTAATCGTTGATCTTTTGTGAGTAAATCGATAATTTCTTTTGAGGTTTGAGACATCAAGGTTGCCAGTGGGCTCATCAGCAATGAGAATTTTTGGCTGTCGTGCTACGGAACGTGCGATCGAGACGCGTTGCCTCTCACCAACTGAAAGGTTGTCTGGGAAGCGATAGGCTTTATCAGATAGTCCAACTAGGTCGAGAACTTTTGGAACCGTATTTTCGATTTCATGATTACTCATGCCAGCAATGCAAGCAAAGGCAACGTTTTCGTAAACCGTGCGAGTTGGGGTAATTGAATCCTGAAAAACTACGCGATGCGTCGTCGGTAGTTTGGGATATGCTTTTCTTAACATAATCGAGATCAATACCGCCAATTACGATTTTACCGGAATCGGGAGTTTCCTCTTTGGTAATCATTTTGAGAGTGTCGACTTGCCTGCACCAGATTTTCCGACGAGAAAAACAAATTCGTTGGCTGCAATATGTATGGAAATATTATCAAAGGGCAGGCCGGCTGTCGCCGTGATAATGTTTGGTGACATGGTCGAACAATATCATACCAATATTTTAACATAAACACATTGTGAGTAAAAAGCTTAGAATTTTATAAATTAGTTTTCACTGATTTTGTGATTCAAGATAGTGCGTCAATAAAACCATCAATTTTACCATTAAGGACGGCGTCGGCGTCGGTCTCTTCGTATTTAGTACGAGTATCTGACAAGTTTGTATGGCTGGAGCACGTAATTTCGGATTTGTTGACCCCATTTTTGCAGATTCGCCGGCACGAAAGTTGATTAATTGATTCTGCCTGCTGTTCTTGTTGCATCTGGATTAATTTTTCCGCGTAAAATTTCCATGCCTGCACGATTTTGTAGTTTGGGATCTTTCATTCTGGATTGCAACAACCGTATTAGTCGGAAGATGAGTAATGCGGATGGCTGAGTTAGTAAGTATTAACCCGATTGACCGCCGTGGCCTGCCAGCATGGTAGGTATCAATACGGAGATCTTTTCATCGATTTTTAAATCGTCTTCACTATCGAGAATAGGAGAATTTCAACAAGCGGAGAAGAGAGGTTTGGCGTAAATTATCAGCATTAAACGGCGAAAGTCGGACAAGACGATGTACGCCATGTTCAGTTTAAGATTGCCATAAGGATAATTTCCGTAAACTTCATAAACTGCGGTTTTTATACAACGCTTCCACCAGCGGTTCGTTCGATGAGCTCCACGGAGTAATTATCAAAAGCGCAAATACATACGCTCAAGATATACCAGCCCAGTCCATGGCTTCGGTGCCACCAACTCGGCGGTAATTCGAATAATGTGGCATTTTTCGTCATACTGATTAGGTGAAACGAAGAGCTTTTAGAGACCAGCAAGAGTCTGTTCCATTGGGGTGAGCTGATCGTTGATCTCTGAAATTAAATCTGGTTCTTGAAGTTCGAGAATTTCCTGGAGATCAGAGGTTTGCATTTCTAGCATCATGTGAGTTCGACTTAGACTTGAGGCAGCTAAAACTAGTATTACTTTTTGGCATTTTCAGGATTTTGCCAGAGCTCTGGTTCGAGATTTTGGCGTTCAAGATCTTCGAGTTTTTGCGATGCGTAATTTGAAGCTTCTGCCAGGTAGTGGTAAGGTCTGACTGAGGATGGAAAGTCGTTTTTCCGAGATCATTCATGTGATTATTATATCAAAAGTGGCACTGACGCAGTCTATAATTTATGGTAAGATAAACAAATATTATGACGACTTTAAAGTGAAATTAGACAGACCAACCAAGAGGGCGTATTACGCGAAAAGATTATCGTGCGCACAGTATGATTGGGATTGTTGCGAATATTTTTCTGGTAATTTTAAAACTACACAATTGGTCTTTTGTCGACTCCGGTTACTGAACTGTACTTGATGCGGTAAATAATCCTGTCGGATGTGGCAGCTGCTGATTGCGATTGTGGGGACAAAATTGGCAGGAGAAAGAACCGGATAGCATCCGTTCGGACGCATGGTCAGATCGAATATTTAAAGTGCAATGCTGATTTGCGGTAGTATCTTGTATGCAGGTATTACTTCCCTGGCTGAGATCAGGGAGAAACCGGTTATTCACCCTGAGACGCCTGAGTATAGCAGTGTCACTAACAATTGTGTGGGAGTGGCCCGGTCGTGGTGAAGAGTCATACTTCAGGATTTTATGTTAAACGGGTTGGGAGAAAAATGTCAGATTCAGATTCATTAATTAATTCTGGTGAGGATGCGACGCTTGACGCAGCGATGATTTCGTTCGACCTTAGTGGCAGCAGGTATATTTTTATTCTTTCAGATTTCGCTTGAGGCATTACTTGGCGCAATTATTTCAGTCGTAATTTTTGAAATCGGGTATTTCAATGTTGAAAAGTACAATTTCTCAGCTTTTGGGCGAGCAAAGTGACATAGAGATTTGCGAAGAAGATCCAGAAAACTGTTATGCAATTTCCAAATGTTTTAGGAGTGATATGATTTAGTTTTAAATAATTATGGACCAAATCGTTGGAACGGGTCGTTACATATTGAAGTGCCAGATACTCTGACGGTAGCAGATTTAGACCAGTTGTTGAGGAAATTGCGATTAAGGTGATTCGGACGCATCAGGTTCTCTGACTGCGATAGGAGTGTATTCTGTAAATACAAAAGATAAAGGAAGTGGTGGCAGCACAGAGGAAGGTAGAGAAAAAATAGCGTTAGCACATAAATATATACGACAGGTGCATTTGGTTTTTACTTAATGAAGGAACAGGATGCGAGTTTTGATTTAGTAGTGAGTTTTGATGCTGAAAATCGCGAGGAAGCTTTCCGGGCGGCGGTCGAGGATATTAAGAAGGCATTTCCTGGATATGAGTGCAGGTGGCGATGGATGCAGATTTTAGTGGAGGAATAAACTACAGTAATCGGTGAGGTAAATTTTATGGGGATATGATGGATAGACCCTTAGGGGTCTATTTTAAAAATTCAAATTGGCTGGACCTGAGGATTCAGACACTGCGAAATGACGGGACCAAAACCCGTTGCCCTCACCACTGGCGAAGGTCCATTAATATGTTATTATTTTTATCACAGATTTTAGCGGTCGTAAACTTGAATGCCACAGTTTTTGAGACGAGTCTCAATCGCGCTGTCATAGAGCGCTGAATAGAAGAGTCCTGTTCGGTACCACCACGCAAAACATAGTCGATCATTCGAATAATACCAGCATGGGCAACGATGAAATTTTGCATCCTCCCCATAATTTTTCTAAGGCATCAGTTGAATATATTTTAGAATGCGGTCGATGCGCATGGAACACGTGTGGCACAGATTCCATCTTGAAGCGATCGGCATTAAAGCCGTCTTTCCAGCTAATTTCATGAATACGAGAACCTTCTTTTCCTCAAAAACCTAGAATCCAGCTCGATGAGATCCTCTGAGTAGCGAATAAAACAATTGGCATTTGGCTGTTCTATGCTGTCGAGGTAGATGTGGACCCGCTCAATGGAATCTCCCAAGGCTAAGATCACTAAAGGGTGGCTTGTCCGGAATTGAGCGACCGAGGATAATTTGACAGGTACCTGGCGGCTCGCTGTAATGGTGAGGAATAGGGCAATATTGAGAACGAACGTTTTTAGTTCCTCGCGAGCTTTTGAGTGCCTGAAATGCAGTAGTATTTAGTTCAATGTCAGACCACCTGAAGTTGATACCAAAGAGTATTCGACTTGTTTGTGCGTGTTCACACTACATAAAAATTTCATTGACCCACCGTAACTATTAACTTCTACTATTTAGTTTAACTTGTTGCTCCAATGCCCCAGAGGAGAACAATGAGGCACCTGCCGCCTAGAAGGACGATACCAAGACCACCCCAGAAGTAAGTCATTGAATTATCATTTTGACATGACGTCTCTAGTTTTTGGTGGTGACTTCTTGTTGCTGTGGGTCTTTGCGAGTTTTGTGGTCTTTACTGAGGGATTTTGCGGTGAGTCTTTGCTGGAGTTTTTGTGGTGTTGCTTTGATTTTTAGTAATTGTTTTGCCATAATGTTTATTCTATTCGTTCTTGTGTTATGTTCTAGCGCGACCTAGAATAAAAAGTAGTTTAAGACCTTGAGACGTTTTCTTATTTAAGCTACTTTTAAAGTGTAGGAGAGAGAATTAAAATATTCGGTAAGTATCACGCTGTCTTTTGCTTGCTACTGCGGCGGAGTTTTCGAGTTGCTTATTGACGCTCAATCATGCCTAGAAACTCGGTCCAGCTGCAGTTGTTTTGTTGCTGTAACTCTCGGAAGGCGTGAAGTAAAAGCCTCGTCTTGTTCAGTTGGTCTTTTGTTATAGTTTTCGAAAAAGTTTTTAAAGTATTCTTGATTTTTCGGACTCGGCTAGATAATTAAAAGTTGCTAAAGTGGCACTGAGAAAGGTAGGTTTGCATGACTGGTTGCCAATAGGTAACTGGAGAATTTTTGATTTGAGGATTTGTGGGATTGCAATTGGCGGAACTGTCATGTCACGGTGATGATAGGCGGCGCGTAATTCTTCAGTGCTACCTACGCATTCAAATGGCTTCATTTCTCCACCGACACCAAGGCCCCTTTGAAGGTTTTGTGAGATTTGGATCAAGGAAGAGGTCGACGTCGTTAAAGAGTGACTGGAGATACTGTGGTGGATAAATGGACAAAATAATGTAGATAGGAATTTCGCACATTTTTGGACAGTGTCACACGATTTATTACTGATGTACGTTGTGTTATTTTGCTTGTAGTTTGCTTCGTTGCAAGAGCTAAAAGCTATACCCGTATTTTTTGCCAACATTTTTGTACGAAGAGATCTGCCACGCGAAGTTCACTAAGATGGCGGATTGGAGATCCGACATGGAGGTCTGGAGAAGGTATCGATTGATATATTCAGTCATCAACTGTTCAGCCTGCCAAGCTGACCACTGGTGATTGACTGGCTAGATCGCCGATCATAGCGTATGGTTCTTCACCTTCGCGACCAATGCTGGTCATAATGATGTTCTGATGGTTTAAGATGGCCTGAATAATTGCGAGACTCGACAATAAAAGTAACCAGTACTGTGACCATTTAGCCCACCAGAAAGCTGGAGATGCTGGCGATCGATTTGTCGATAAACGATACTGGCTTTTTGATGATTGAAATTATCATCTAGGTGATCAATTACGTTTGGATGACTGTGATCAGGCTACTAGAAATATACCATGGCGTAAAGCTAATGCTTCTCTCATTGAAGTTCGGCCACTAGAGCTATCTTTACCACCGGATTGTAATGCTAGGATGCCATTTTCGCGATAGCTGACGGCTGGTTTATTTGAAGCCATTGGTAGCGACAGTTAGCGAGCTTGGAGCGATCGAAAGTCGATTTTCAAAGGCGTATTGACTAAGACCTTCTTGATAGACGGTTGAAAAGAGAAACGTGCTGAAAATCATCAGTGGTCGATCGAGGTCGAATATTGGCGGTTTGTGTGCCCTTATAATAACTTGTACCGATCAAGATGAAAGCGAAACATCGCTGCTGATCGAGAGTTGATTTTAATTCTGGATCATCAAGAACATTAAAAATGCTGGTTTTCACTGCCAGGTTTTGGGGCAAAATAAATTTTCTGTAGAAAATAACATTATCAATTCTGGTAAAACAAATGAGGCGAGTGACAGGTAGAAACGGTCAAAAATAATAACTCAGAATCGGAAAACCGCATCACTGGATGGCACGACCGGCCTTGATGAGCGGTGGACTGAGTAAGGCTGAGCTGATTTTTGCTGAACGAGATCTAAAATCGATGTAATATTTGATGGGATCATTAATATTATTTTACCATTAAAAAGCGTTAACGAGTTGCTGGAATTGTTCATGCGGTCACGAGTTTTTAAACATATCAAAACTGGCGGCACCTGGACTCATTAACACGATAGCCGGCTTTTGCGGACTGATTAATTCTAGCTTCGTTAGTGGATGGAATACAGAGATCATAAATTTTGAATCGAGGTCGGCAGCGTATTTTTCGGCAAGTTGACGAGTCGAGATTGACGGCTTCCTCGAGGGTATCACAAAGAGTGAATTTCTCTGGATCCTCGCCTTCGGATAACATAAAAACGTGTTTCGCCAATGAGGATGATTTGCGGGTCTTTGGCAGTAAAAAGAAGCGTCATCTCAGTGAGATCAAGATGACGATCTTGCCGCCAGCGATTAGGATGGTTGGGTAATCT
>BNJS01003505.1_pt1 | contig 60065 bp, 52 predicted proteins | sample 8540461 | NCBI WGS metagenome assembly BNJS01 (sample SAMD00202454, study PRJDB9452) | human saliva metagenome | isolation source: human saliva | place: Japan
CCGTGTCCACGGTCGCGACCTGGGCGCGAATCGCCTCGGCCTTCTCGACCGGGTAGTAGCGGCCCGCATACTGGTCGATGCGTACGTTGACACCCTCGAGGTCCATCTCGGGGTGGAACTGGGTCGCCCACGCGGCCTCGCCCACGCGCACCATCTGGATCGGGGTGTCGTCGCCGGCCAGGAGGACCTGCATGCCGGGGGCCAGCTCGCGCACGGCCTCGTGGTGGCCAACGTAGGAGTGGAAGCGGTCGGGCGTGCCCTCCAGGAGGGGATCGTCGCGCCCCGCGTCGGTCTTCGTCAGCGCGATGCCGCTGATTTCCTCGCCGTGGTGGGTGTCGATGACGCCGCCCAGGTGCAGGGTGAGGGTGCCCAGCCCGTAGCACAGGCCCAGGATCGGGAAGGATTCGCCCGAGCGCCCGGTCGTAGAAGGAGCGCAGCCATGCCTCGGCGCGCACCTGGCGTTCTTCCTTCAGGTGGTCGTCGGCGTTCGCGTCCCACGGGGATCCGCACACGAAGGCACCCGAGTACTCGGACAGGTCGAGGTCGGGCAGCTCCCTCTCCATGCGCACCTGGCGGACCTGGTCGGGGGTCAGTCCCGAGAAGCGAGGCAGGTCGGCGCACTCGGCGGCCAGGACGGGGCCGTCGTCGCGCGAGGTCAGCATGAGGAAGGGCTTGGTCATGCCCACCATGCTATCGACTACCTGCGCGCATGCAGAAGGTGTCCGCCTTCCAAGCGTGTGTGACGGACGCAGATGTGGGCGGCCTCTGTCACACTGGGAGCATGTTGATTCTGCACACCTCCGACTGGCACCTGGGGCGCACGCTGCACGGCGCGTCCCTGGGCGACAGCGCGGACGCGTTCATCGAGTGGCTGATCGCCCTGGTGCGTGAGCGGGGCGTGGACGCCGTGCTCATCTCGGGCGACGTGTTCGACCGCGCGGTCCCACCCGTCGACGCGCTCGCGCGGATGCGGCGCGCCCTGCGCGAGCTGACGGAGATCACGACGGTCATCCTGACGTCGGGGAACCACGACGGGGCGGCACGCCTGGGGCTTTTCGCCGACATGCTCACCCCCTCACTCCACGTGGTGACGGACCCCGAGGCGATCGGCACGCCCGTCGAGGCCGGGGGTGCCCTCGTGTACCCGATGCCCTACCTGGAGCCCGACCTCGTGCGTCAAAGCCTGTCGGACCTGGAGCCCAGCGGTGACGCCGAGCTGCCCGCTCCCCTGCCCCGCTCCCACCAGGCGGTCCTGGCGGCGGCGCTGCGCCGGGTGCGCGCGGACCTCGCGGCTCGGCGCAGCGCGGGCGACGAGCGCCCGGCCATCGCGATGCCGCACGCCTTCGTGACGGGCGCCCAGGCCTCGGACTCCGAGCGCGACATCCAGGTGGGCGGCGTCCCTTCCGTGTCCGCCGACCTCTTCGACACACTCGGGGGCGTTGATCCCCTGGCCCACGGCCTGGACTACGTGGCCGCCGGGCACCTGCACCGCCCGCAGGACATCTCGGGCGCATCCGTCCCGATCCGCTACGCGGGCTCCCCCATCGCGTATTCCTTCTCCGAGGCCGGGGCCGCCAAGTCGATCACCCTCGTGACCACGGACGCCACCTCGGTGACAGACATCGAGGTGGTTCCCATCCCGACGCTGCGGGGCATCGCGGTGCTCGAGGGAACCATGGATGAGCTGCTCGCGGATCCCGACCAGGCCACCACGGCCTCGTACGTGTCGATCACGGTCACGGACGACGCGCGCCCCGAGCGCATGGTTCCGCGCATCCGCGAGGTCTACCCGCACGCCCTCGTCGTCGTTCACCGTCCCTCCCAGGCCCCCTCGCTGGCTCCCGCGATGACCGTGCGCGCGTCCCGCGACCCGCGCGAGGTCACGGAGGAGTTTTACGAGGCCGTGGGTGGGCGAGCGCTGAGCGCTCAGGAGCGCGAGCTCGCCCTGGACGTGTGGGCGGGGCTTCGAGGAAAGGACATGCAGTGAAGATTCGGTGGCTGCGCATTGTGGGCATCGGCCCCTTCGCGGGCGAGCACACGGTCGACTTTTCGGCCTTCGAGGACTCGGGCCTGTTCCTGCTGGACGGGCCAACGGGCGCGGGAAAGTCCACGCTCATCGACGCGATCACCTTCGCCCTGTACGGCGACGTGGCGCGCACGAAGGACGCGTCGAAGGACCGGCTGCGCTCCAACCACATTTCGGATTCGGATCCCTCGGAGGCGGACCTGGTGTTCGAGGTGGCGACGGGCATCTACCGCGTGACCCGCACCCCCGCGTACACCCCGGCGGGCAAGAAGTCGCAGCGCAATTCGAAGTCGACGCTCACTCGCGTCGTGGAGGACCCGGATGCTCCGGACGGGTGGCGCACAGTGGAGCCGATCGCGTCGGGTCCGCGCGACGTGGGCTCCGAGATTCCGGCAATCGTGGGCCTGGACAAGGACCAGTTCCTGCAGACGATAGTCCTCCCGCAGGGCAAGTTCTCCCAGTTCCTCAACGCCACGTCGGATGCTCGCGAGCAGATTCTGCGCGACATTTTCGACACGCAGATCTACGTGGACTTCACGAAGGCCCTCGTCGATGCGGCCGCCTCGTCGAAGCGCGGCATCGAGGAGCGGCGCCTCGCCGCCGTTGGCGCTTTCGAGCGCGTGCGGTCGCTGGATGACGCCCTGAGCGGGGACGTGCACACGGATGCACCCGGCGCGCAGGAGCGCTCAGCCGAGGCCGAGGAGGCCGCTCAGTTGGACGCGGGCGCGGAGGATTCCAGCGCCGTGACGCGCTGGACCGAGGAAGCATGCAGTCGCGCGAGAGAGGCGCACGCGCAGACCCTGCGCGTTGCCGAGGCGGCCACGGAATCGGCTCGCGAGGCCTCCCGTGCCCTCGCCGAGGGACGTGCCGTAGCAGAGGCCCAGGCCGAGCACGCGCGCGTCAGCGCGACGCTCGCCGATCTTTCCGCATCGGAGGAAGCAATCGCATCCGACCGTGAGCGCGCGGGTCAAGCCCGCCGAGCGCTGGCCGTGGCGCCCCTCGACGCGGCCGTGGCCAAGGCCTCGGCTCGCCTGGAGGCCGCAGGAGACCAGGTCGCGGCTCTGTCCCCCACCCTCGGAGACGGGGATGCCATCGATCCCGTGTCCCTCACGCCCGAGGCCGTAGCCCAGCTCGGCGAGCGGGCGCAGAACCTGCGCGACGAGGCGACACGCACGCGCGGCTCGCTCGAGGAGGCCCTTACCGTCGAACGCTCGCTGCCCGAGGCACGCGCTCAGATCGAGTCGCTGCGCTCCCGCCGCAAGCAGGCCTCGGCACGCGTCGCGTCCATCGAGGCCGAGCGCGAGACATTGCCACTGCGCATCGAGCAGGCCACCGAGGCCCTACGCCTCATGCGGGCAGACGCCGACACCCTGCCCGAGGCCGCGTCCGCGCTGCGCGCCATCAACGAGCGTCTGGATGCCTCCATGCAGGCGGACCTGCTGCGCTCGGCCCTCCTCGGAGCATCGGACGAGCTGCGCGAGGCCACAGTCGCAGCGAAGCTCGCGAACGCCGCAGCTGCGGACGGCCACGACCTGTGGATCGCGCAGAGCGCGTCGGCCCTCGCACTCGAACTCGAGGAGGACGCGCCGTGTCCCGTGTGCGGCTCCGCTGAGCACCCGGCTCCCGCACCTGCCGCGGACGGGGAGATCACGCGCGAGCAGGTCGCCGAGCTGGACCAGGCGCGAGACCGCGCGGAGAGCGAGCTGCGGGATGCGCAGGCGCGCCACCAGGACCTCGTACGCCGTATCGCTCAGCTCAACGAGGTGGCCGGCGCCCCCACGCCGACGCTCGAGACCGAGCGGGATCGGGCGGCCGAGCTCGTCGCAAAGCTCGAGGCGCTCACCCCACAGATCAGCGAGATAGAGGCGGCCCTCGCGCAGGAGCGCACCCGCCTCGACGGACTGACGGATGCCCTCGCGAGTGCCCGCGAGAGTGCTGCGTCCCTCGCCTCCACCCTGCAGGAGCGCGAATCCGCCCTGGCTGCGGCTGTGGCTCGCGTGGAGACTGAGCGCGCCGACTTCGCCTCCCTCGATGAGCGCGCTGCAGCCCTGGATGAGCGCGCACACCGGGCGGCAGCCCTGGCCGGTGCCTGCGCCGATTGGGACAACGCCCGCGCCACGCTCGCGCAGGCGCGAAACTCCCTCGCGGATGCGCTGACGGAACAGGGCCTTGGGGCGGACTCGTGGCGTACGCTTCTGCTTCCACTCCCCCAGGTCGCGTCTCTCGAGGCGCGTGTTGCCACGCACGAGAAGGCGCTTTTCGCGGCGCGCGAGGCGCTTGCTTCGGAGCGCCTGACCCGCGCGGCAGTAGCGTCCGCACCGGACCTTGAGGCTCTCACCGAGACCGCCCGCAAGGCCGAGGAGGACGCCGCTGCGGCTTCTCGGGCCTCAGGTATCCTCGAGCAGCACTGCGCTCAGCTGGACGCCGCCCGCGCCTCGCTCGAAGAGGCGTTGGAAGCGCTCGCCCGCGCACGGGAGAAGGCGGGCCCCATCCGACGCCTCGCAGACATCGCCGCTGCATCGGGACCGGAGAACCTCGCGTCCACTCCCCTGTCGGCATGGGTGCTTATCGCGCGCCTGGAAGAGGTGCTGGCGGCCGCGAACCCGCGCCTGGCGGCGATCTCGTCGGGACGCTACGAGCTCGTGTCCGTCCCCGACGACGGCACCGCCTCGCGCAAGTCTGGCCTCGGCCTGGCGATCATCGATCACGACACGGATGCGCTGCGCAGCCCGCGCACGCTGTCGGGCGGGGAAACGTTCTACACGTCTCTTGCGCTGGCGCTTGGCCTCGCAGACGTCGTCTCAGCCGAGGCCGGTGGCATCGAACTGCGCACGATGTTCATCGACGAGGGCTTTGGCTCGTTGGATTCGCACACGCTCAGCCTCGTCATGGCACAGCTCCAGGCGCTGCGCTGCGCGGGCCGAACGGTCGGCGTTATCTCACACGTGGAAGAGATGGCGACCCAGATCGCGGACCAGATTCAGGTACGGCCCCTGCCGGAGGGGGGATCAACCCTCAGCGTGCGCGCATAGGCGTCAGCCCTTGTGCAGGGCCAGGACGGCGGGGCGCTCGGAGCGGTCGAACCACGCCAGGGAGGACTCCCACAGGGCGGCCACGGCCTCGTCGGCGTCGTCCTGGGTGTCAGCATCCAGGACGGCCTGGACCGCGGGCGAGGCGTCGGGCAGGTCCGCGAGGATAGCGGCCACGTCCGACCAGGTGTATTCGAAGGGCGCGGCCTCGAAGATGTGGGGTTCGATCTGCTCGCCGGGAGTCAGCGTCGTCGAGGTCGGCGTGTCGACGGCGAGGACGACGCGCGCCAGTCCCGCCCCCTCCGTCTCGCGTGCCAGCTCGAGGGAGGACAGCGCCGCCTCGGTAATGGCGTCGTCCTCGAGGACCTCGATGTCCTCGCCGCTCATGCCGGCCTCGGGCACACACAGGACCCCGCTGCGCACGGGCGGCAGCAGGACGGACAGGTCAGACAGGACGGCAGGAACGTAGACGCGCATGATCACAGTGTAGGCATCCACTGCGCGACAATGGCTTCCAACGCGTCGGAGGCGGCGCAACGCGTGCCGTTCTCGCCGAGCGCTTTGCCCCGCAGAGCAGCCCGCCCGACACCCGCATCTTCATCGACAACATGAAAGAGACGATGAGGCATGAAGGCACCGATCGCGGCTTGTAAGGATGGGACCGGGTGTGGGCCGATCGCGTCCGTACTCACGCGGTTGACGATGATATCGACCGGAAGATCCCGCCCATGATCCTCCCACCAACGCGCCACGAAGGAGAGGCGGTTGATACCGACGATATCCCCTCGCGCGACGATCACGAGTCGGTCGGCACGCTCGAGCACCCCGAGGGCAGCATCGTCACGGTTGGCACCCCGAGCAGTTTTTTCCAGGGACGTGGAGGCAACGTCAATGACGCAGTAGCGGGCGCTCAAACGCAGTGCGCCGACAATCGTTTCGATGCTCGGACGACTGACTTCGCGCCAGCGGTGCGGGGTCACAAGGCCGGTAACGACGCGCAGCCCCTCGGAGCGAGGAACGCTGGCGGCGTTGATGTCCTGGGGTGTGAGGGGCCCACGCGAGGCGGTACGCGCCAGGATCGACAGGCCCGAGGCCTGGACGGGCATCCCGAGGAGGTGTGCAATCGTCGGGTTAGCGGTATCAGCATCGACGAGGAGGGTCGGTGCGCTGTGCGCAAGAATCGCCGCGAGGCCGCACGCGATGGTCGTGCGTCCGGGTGCCCCGCTGGTGCCCCACACGGCGATGACCGTCCCCGGAGACGAGGGAGGAGGCGGAGGCGGGGGTTGTTCGTCGGATGCAGCTGCATGGACGCGGACGTTGCGCGTGGCCGCGATGAGCGAATTGACGACTTGTTCGGGACTTCCCGGGGCCGCAACGGAGGCGACACCGAGGGACGCGAGCCGAGACCGTTCTGCGTGCGCTGCCAGAGCGACGACCGCCATGCCACACGAGCGCAGCGCATCGATAGACTCGGCCGTCAGATCCGGATCGCTGCCGTCGATGACGGCCAGGTCCGCAACGCCAGCGCGGGCCGCTGCGATCACCTCGGCGAGGTCGGCGCAGCGCCGGACGATCGCCAGGGTATCGCCGTGGCGCTGTATCGCCTGGATGAGGGGTGCTTCGTATCGCTGATCGGCCAGGATGACGACCCCGTGAACCGAACTCATGGCGCACCGACGGGCACGGCGGCGAGTCCATCCGTGGAACTTTGAGCGGCCAGGAGAACCGGAAGAGACTGTGAATCGGCGAGAATCTCGATGCGTTGTCCCCTCCTCGTCTGGGATGAGGAGGTCGCCTCAATCGTGCGCACGAAGGTAAAGGTTCCCTCGATTTCGCGCGCCGGTGCGATTCCTTGGGCCTGCGTTCGCGTCGGCACCGTCCACAGACGAATCTTGGTGCCGTCCGCCACCCCATCCGGAAGGCCGGTGGTCACGGTCACCGCGAGACGAACCGTGTCTTCCGCGTCTTCCGCTGCTCCCTGCGCAATATCGGAGCGCATGAGGATCTGCCCGGGCGCAAGCTGACGCGTCGCGACGGAGCCCATGGGAGCCTCGGATGTGGGGGCGTAGACGGAGGCGTCCACGCGAAGGACGATTTCGCGCACGTTGTCGGCGGTGATGGCATCGCCGGGCGCGATCGTGGTCGTCACGGTGTAGACGCGGGTTCCTCCCCGGAGGAGCCCACTGAGGACACTGAAAGCGATCACGGACGCGATAACGAGGACCACTCCGATAACGAATCGGCGGTCCACCTTGCCGGGGGCGCGCGTCGGAATCGACACTGAAGCTGAGACGCGTTTCACTCTTCTATGATGCACTCTCAACCGAAAAAGCGGTAGGTTGCCCACTATTCATCACAACCAACCGATCTGATCGGCGACATGACACGTAAAAAATTGCCGACTCAAACCAATCAAACGAAGCAACGCCAACTGATAGCATGTTGCCATGGCAACACGATTCCTCACTCTCGCTGATGTCGCCGAGACCCTGAATCTCACGATGTCAGCCACCCGCGCCCTCGTTTCCTCCGGCGAGCTCCCGGCCATTCAGGTCGGCGGCAAGCACGTGTGGAGGATCGAAGAATCGGTCCTGGAGCAGTTCATCCAGGATCAATACGTCGCGACGCGCGAGCGTCAGAAGGCGGAAAACACTCAGTAATCGGTCGACCATCGCTGGCCGATGACGCGGAGTCGACGAAGCCCCGCGAGTGCCAGCGAGACGGTCACCCCTTCCTGCTCATCGCGGCCGTCAAAGCTGACGACCGCCCCACTGAGGGCGACATCGACGTGGTCCGCATAGACCGCGTCGATGACCCCCTGTGGTCCCCACCGTCGGACTCAATGGCGACGCCGACCCCACGCGCACTCAGCTCTCGTAGCACGTGCCCAACACCGACCCCACCCCTGATCGATGATTCACGGGCGACGCTACGACCCAGAGGCCAGGCGCCGACGACGGCAGACAGCATGACGAGGCTGTCGCCGCTTTCTCCGCGCATGAGCACCCACGTTCGTGTTGAGTCAAGGATCTGACCCGACACGACCTGTCCGCCACGCAACGCGAGGGTAACAATGCCCGAGGCGCCGGCGAGCCGCGCTGACAGGGTCACGGACGCGCGCTCGGCATCCGTGAGCTCATCGATGAGTTCTTCGAGGTCGCGCACGCGCTGCTCGTCGAAGCGCGCTTCCAGCTCGGCGATGAATGCTGACATGTCCATGTCCCTACGATGCCACACCCCCACCACTAAAGCGCTGCACATCACATTTTCATATCATTTTAACAAACGTATTGACACAGACTGAAACGAAGCGGATAGTTATATGCAACGAATCCGTCTCACTCGATGAAGAGTTCACCATGACTGATGATTCACGCACTCCCCTGGGCCAGGAACACCTGTCCGATGCTTTTCTCTGGCTGGTGGGCGCCCCGCTGGCCTTCCTTGATTCGCTCTACCTGACCAGACTCGCCCCTCCCCTCGAACCCGAGTACCCGGAGACTCTGGTTGTCTGGATACTCGGTGTGCTTGCACTCTTCCTGCTGATCTGGAGCCTCCTCAGCTCGGCGTGCGCCCACCTCGCACTGCTGCGTGGTGCACCGCCGGCCGTGCGTCGCGTCGCGCACGCGCTCGTCGCGCGCTGCGGAACCAGGCTGGCGCGCTCGATGCTCGCCCGGGCAGGTGCCAGCGCACTCATCGGGTCCGCGCTAGTGAGCGCCGCACCAATTGCTGCTTCGATAGCGGCACCGCAAGAGAGCTCATCACCGGGGCTTTCGCTCACGTGGGCGGATAGCCCACACCCCTGCGAGCCCACCCAGGAGCCGCCGCGCGCCTCGCCGGATTCTTCCACCGCACCGGCATCGACCTCCCCCGATTCGATCACAGTCGCGCCGGGCGATTCCCTCTGGTCGATTGCCGCGTCCCTGCATCCCGGAGCTGATGACACCCGCATCGACGCAACGTGGCGCGCTATTCACGAGGCCAACGCGGGCACGATTCCCGACCCGGACCTCATCCATCCCGGCCAGCAACTCACACTCCCCCAGGACTTGCCATGAGCGCACAAATCGCACCCCGGCCTCGCAGCATCGAGCCGAGGCTGAGACGGGCGGCATCAACGCGGCCCAGCCCCACCCGTCCGGTCCAGCCCGCTGCCTTTCCGCTGGAGTCGCGACGAGGCACTCCCCACAGTCACCCGCGCACTCAGGCACCGCAGCGCGCGGACGCGCCCACGCCGCACGATCTGCCCGATGCCCAGCAGTGGGCCGCCACGCTTGCGCGTGCAATCATCGAGGTGGTCACGGGGGCGCGCCAGGCTCCGCAGCTTCGACGGTGGCTCCTCCCGGAACTCTACGGCGCGCTCACGACCGTCCGCCTCTCCCCCTGTGCGCGCAGCACTCGGCCGATCCATGTGCGCACGTGTCCGATTGACGCGGCGACCACCGAGGCGGCCGTCATCGTGTCCACCGCGTCTCGCACGTACGCGCTCGCCCTGCGCCTCGAGGAATACCGCGGACGCTGGATGATAACGGCGCTCGAGCTCGCCTAACCTCGCTGACGAGGCCCGGCCTTCGGCACAGAAACGGGTGAGGGGCTCCCGCAGGAACCCCTCACCCGTGTGCTGTATCAATCAGCTCAGCGGCGGCGACGCTTCTTGGCGGCCGCGCGACGCTCTGCGCGGTTACCGCTGGACGGCGACCCGGCCGATTCGGTACCCTCAGAGGAGCTGTAGCTCACGCGACTCGGTGCCTTCGCGCGGCCCACGTTACCCATGACGGAACGGGCGTGAGCCACGGCCTCGCGCGCGGCCTCGGAGGTAGCGGACTCGGCGGCAGCAACCTCTTCGACGCTGGGCTCGGCGGTCTCGGACGAGGCGGGAGCCTGCTCGGGAGCAACGGTCGCGGATGCAATCGAGCCACCGGCTTCCTCCTCGGCGGCCGCCAGCGCACGCTCAAACTGCTTGGCGTAGGAGAACACCTGCTGGACGGACTCCTCGCGGATACGCTCGACCATCGCCTGGAACATCTGCGCACCCTCGTCCTTGTACTCGACGAGCGGGTCACGCTGACCCATCGCACGCAGGCCGATGCCTTCCTTCAGGTAGTCCATCTCGTAAAGGTGCTCGCGCCACAGGCGGTCCACCACGGAGATGACGACGCGACGCTCGAGGGTGCGAATGGGCTCATCGCCCAGCTGCGCCTGGGCCAGCGGGTTGGCGTTCAGGCGATCCTCGGTGTCCGCGTAGACGGCGTGGATATCGCCGACCAGCTCGTTGACCAGGTCGTCGCGCACGAGGGACGCGGCGCCGCCGTGCTCCTCTTCGACCTCTTCGATCGTGACCGACGGCGGGTAGTAGGCGCGCAGGTGCTCCCACAGGGTGGGCAGATCCCACTCGTCCACGGACTTATCGGCAATAGCCTCGTCGACGAGGCCGGTCACGAGGGACTCCATGAAGGCACGCATCTGCGGCCCCATGTCCTCACCCTCGAGCACCTTGCGACGCTCGCGGTAGATGGTCTCACGCTGACCCGTCATGACATCGTCGTACTTCAGGACGTTCTTACGGATCTCGAAGTTGCGGGCCTCCACCTGGTGCTGGGCCGACGCGATCGAGCGCGACACCATGCGGTTTTCCAGGGGCATGTCCTCCGGGTATGCGCCCGAGGCCATGATGCGCTGGGCCATGCCCGAGTTGAACAGGCGCATCAGGTCATCTTCCATCGACAGGTAGAAGCGGGACTCGCCCGGGTCTCCCTGACGGCCGCTTCGTCCGCGCAGCTGGTTGTCGATACGACGCGACTCGTGGCGCTCCGAACCGAGCACGTACAGGCCGCCCAGCTCGCGCACTTCCTCGCGCTCGGCCTCGACGGCCTCTTCCGCGGCCTCGAGCGCCTTGGGCCACGCCTCGCGGTACTCCTCCGGGTTCTCCTTCGGGTCAATGCCCTCCGCAGCCAGGTTCTTCTGAGCGATGACCTCCGAGTTACCACCCAGCATGATGTCGGTACCACGACCGGCCATGTTCGTGGCCACCGTGACCGCACCCTTACGGCCGGCCATCGCGACGATGGCGGCTTCACGGGCGTGCTGCTTAGCGTTGAGCACCTCGTGCGGGATGCGCTTCTTCTTGAGCATCTGGGAGAGAAGTTCGGACTTTTCTACCGAGGCGGTACCGATGAGGACCGGCTGGCCGGCCTCGTGACGCTCGACGACGTCCTCGATGATCGCGTTCAGCTTGCCCTTCTCCGTCGGGTAGACGAGGTCGGACTGGTCCTTGCGGATCATCGGCTTGTTCGTGGGGATCGGGATGACGTCGATCTTGTAGGTCGACGCGAACTCCGCGGCCTCGGTCTCGGCCGTACCGGTCATGCCCGAACGGGAGCCCTCGGGGTACAGGCGGAAGTAGTTCTGCAGCGTGATCGTGGCGAGCGTCTGGTTCTCGGCCTTGATCTCGACGCCTTCCTTCGCCTCGATCGCCTGGTGCATGCCGTCGTTGTAGCGGCGGCCCGGCAGGACTCGGCCCGTGTGCTCGTCGACGATGAGGACCTCGCCGCCGTCCACGATGTAGTCGCGGTCCTTGAAGAACAGCTCCTTGGCGCGGATCGCGTTGTTGAGGAAGCCGATCAGCGGGAGTGTTCGCGGCCTCGTAGAGGTTCTCGACGCCCAGCTGGTCCTCGACCTTGTCGATGCCCGGCTCCAGGATACCGACGGTCTTCTTCTTCTCGTCGACCTCGTAGTCCTCGTCGCGCTTGAGCATGCGCGCGATGCGAGCGAACTCCACGTACCAGCGGTTCAGGTCGCCATCCGCGGGGCCCGAAATGATAAGGGGGGTACGGGCCTCGTCGATGAGGATCGAGTCAACCTCGTCGACAATGACGAAGGCGTGGCCGCGCTGAACCATATCCTCGGGAACCTGCGCCATGTTGTCGCGCAGGTAGTCGAAGCCGAACTCGTTGTTCGTGCCATACGTGATGTCGCAGGCGTACATCTCACGACGCTCGGCAGGGGTCTGGCCCACGAGGATACAGCCGCACGTCAGTCCCAGGAAGTTGTAGACGCGGCTCATGATGTCCGACTGGTACTTCGCCAGGTAGTCGTTAACCGTCACGACGTGCACGCCCTTGCCGGTCAGCGCGCGCAGGTATGAGGGCATGGTCGCGACCAGTGTCTTACCCTCACCGGTCTTCATTTCCGCGATCTTGCCCTGGTGCAGGGCGATACCGCCCATGACCTGGACGTGGAAGGGACGCATGCGCAGGATGCGCCACGAGGCCTCACGGACCGTCGCGAACGCCTCCACCAGGATATCGTCCAGGGTCTCACCCTCTTCGAGGCGATCCTTGAACTCCTGAGTCTTAGCCTGCAGCTCCTCGTCCGTCAGAGCCTCAAAAGTCCTCCTGCAAGGCATCAACCTGCGACGCAAGCCGGTCCAGCTTGCGCAGCATACGTCCTTCGCCCGCGCGAAGGATCTTGTCAATAATCGACACGAATAGCTCCTGACGTCTATAGCCCGCCCCCTTGTAGAGCGGACAGTCAAATCCACCCATTAGTTTACGAACTAACTGCCCAAAGTGGAAACGCCCGCGCGAACATGGACGCATTTAACGCTCACAGCGCACACGGGGGCGCCCCGGGCACGATGCCCGGGGCGCCCTGCGGTCCTTCAACCGTCAGACTGTCGTGTTCAAGCGAAGCACGCCGTACGTCCACCCGTGACGGTGGTAGACGACGCACGGCTGGTTCGTGTCCTTATCGACGAAGAGGAAGAAGGGGTGGCCGACCATCATCATCTGGTCCAGGGCTTCATCCACGCTCATGGGCGGAGCCTCGTGCACCTTCTGACGGACGATGATCGGGGTATCACCCCACTGCTCCTCGCGGGCTTCTCCGACCTTCAGGTCCTCAGCGCTGCGCAGCGGCTTAGGAGCCTCGGGTTCGGGTGCGGCCACCTCTTCGACGACGGGAGCTTCGAGGATTTCGGCTTCGGCCAGGTCGCGCGGGTACCGACGGCGGTGGTCCTTCACGCGATCACGCAGGCGGCGCAAGCGCTCATAGAGCTTGCCGGCGGCAATGTCGACGGCCGCGTAGCGATCAGCGGACTGAGCCTCAGCGCGAATGATCGGGCCCTTACCGTAAACGGTCAGCTCGATACGCTCGGCGGTGTCGGCCTGGCGGGGGTTACGTTCGTGAGTCAGCTCCACGTCGACGCGCTGAGCGCGGGGGTAGAACTGAGTGATCTTCGAAACCTTCTCCTCCACGTATTCCCGGAAATTCGGGTGAATCTCGGCATTACGTGCGACGACGGTGATGTCCATGTGTTTCCTCCATGGTGTGCGGCGGGCATCGTTGCCCGCAGGTGGGGATTGTTCGGTGCTCACTGCCCGAACCGTGGTCTGAGCTATCACCTCCCGCACTGACGTGAAGAGCGTCCCTGCTGCTCACGCTATCGAAAGTCTGTAGCCACATTATACCCCAGCCGGTGACCTGCGTCATGTGATAAGTCCGGGTCGGCAGATCGCCACAACCGCGTCGAGCCCGCCCAGCACACGTTCCATTTCCCGGATCGTCACACCCGTCGTCACCACGTCATCCACCGCCACAACAAGCACGCCGGGTCCCGGGACCGCGAGCGCACGCATCGACCCCATGCGCCCCACCGTGCGCTGCGCCCCAGCCTTACCCGACTGGGAGGTTGCGCCGATCCGCAGGCGCACCGCATCCACCACCCGCACACGCACACCCGGCCGCGCACCTGCCGCCAGCGCACGGGCAACAGCGCGTGCCAGCGGCAGAGCCACCTGCCTGCCCCGCAGGCGCCTCTTCCACGACGAGGGAGCGGGCACCACCCACACGTCCACCGCGCTCCCGGTCGACGGCACCCTCCCCGCCGACGTCCCCACAGCGGCAGCGGGCGACCCAACCACACCCAGCACCCCGCCCAGCGCGGTGCCGAGGCGGGCGCCGGCCTCGTCGAGAAAATCGGAGAGATCGGTGCGCGAGGAGTGCTTGGCAGCCAAGATGATGTGCCTCAGTGATCCCGCGTAGTCGCCCATGGCTAGCGCGGGCAGATCGCCGCGCGCACCGTCAACGACGGTCGGGATTGGCTCCGCCTGCGCACGGCGACGGCACGACGGGCACAGGACCTCGTCCCAGGCGCGACACCCGGCGCATTGCACGGGAAGCAGCGCACCCACGAATCCTCTCCCAAGGGCACCCAGACCGCGCTCTCCCGCCACGTGTCTCACCCCGCGTAGCGCGCGGAGGTCAGTGTGTCGGGGGCATTTTGCCACAGGGCGCCCGAGCGGATGAGTACCTGTTCCCTGCCGGTGGCATCGGTGCCCGTAATGACGACGGCAGAAGATGACCCACCGGCGCTCATCGACGTCACACGAATCGGAAGGGACACGTTGGACGGCAGACCACCCAGGGGCATCGTGACGAGCTGATCGTCCTCACCTGTCGCGCGCACGACAAGCGCGAGACCCGTCGGCGTCGTCCACGAGGCATCGACAACCGAGCCGTGTTCGAGGGGAATCTCTTCGAGGGAACGGATTGCCAGCGGACGCCCGGAGGCCCCTCGCTCGACGACGCCCACCCATGCGCTCGCGTCGCTGCCCCGCAGGACGAGGGCGCGCGTGCCGTCGGGCGAGATGCGAACCGCTCGGATCTGCCCGGCGCTTTCGGACTCCACGCTCACACTGAAGGCGCCGTCGACTCCCCCGCCGACGCTCACCGACGAGGCCGTGGCCGGACCCCACACCCATCCGAAACGATCAACCGACGGACCGAGGGGCGCGTGGCCGGGCAGGAACGCAACCGTCGTCCCGCCGCGCTGCGCGTATACCCCGTCGGTGCCGCTCCATGCGATCAGCGAGGAGTCGACGGGCGACACCGTCGGATTGGAGGCATCGGTGACCGCGGTCAGCTCCGTCACCGAGGATGAGGAAACGAGCCCGATCCCGCCAGGACCGGCACCCACAAGGGTGTCCAGCGAGTAGGTGGGCGGTACCGGAATCGCCTGCATATCCAGCACATCACCGGACAGGGAAGCATTGACACGCAACACGTCCGCTACCTGAGTCAGGGTGCGGACCAGTTCCCACGCGAGGGTCGTGCGCGCACTCTCGCTGCTGGGCATCACCGCGTTGAGCTCCACGCGCGCAACCCCATCGGCGACGTCCAGCCCCTGGGACGGCACGGTCGTGCCCGGCGGGATCGCGTTCGCCGTCACCGGAGCGAGGGATTGACGGGGACCTTCGACGAGGCCCGCAAGCAAGTGCGAGGCCAGACGCCGAGAGGGATACCAGCGCGGGTCTGCAACCAGGTCACCACCCTCCGCCGTCGGAAAGTAGAGGTTGGCGAGCGAGAACGAGGCCGTGAAGGACGCCCGGCTCATCAAAACCATGTTCTCGGGGTTGTTAATGCGCCACTGTCCCTCCTCACGCACGAGGGTGAAGGTACGAGACACGGTCGAGGTGGCCACGCGGGTCAGCACGCCAAAGGCATCGACGCTGGCCACACCGAGCACGGCGACCGTCACATCGACCTGCGTTGCGGTCTCGGAGCCGGCGGTAACGGAGGGTGCCGTGTCCGTGTCGTAGACGAGGATCTCAGTCTCCGGCTGCCATGAGCGCGCCGAGGCTGCACTCAAGAACAGGCGAGCCGTCGCATAGTCGTCCTGGGGGCCGGCGGCACAGGCGAGCAGGAAGTCATTGACCAGGGTCGCGGCATCGGCATCCGCGGAGGGACCCTCCGCGGAAAACTGGATGCCGCTACCGTCCTTGGCGGACACGTCGAAGGGGGCCGGGGCCGATGAGGTAGGCAGCGAGGTACACCCGGCGAGGGCCAGGCAGCCGGCGAGAGCGAGAGGCATCAGTCGGCGTTTCATTCGTTCTCCCACAGGGCCAGGGGGCGGCTAACGATGTCCTCGCCGGCTTTCTTCGGCAGCGTCATCAGGAAGGAAGCCCCGCGTCCGGGCTCCCCGTATGCCTGAAGGCGCCCACCGTGGATGGCAACGTCTTCCGTCGCAATCGCGAGGCCGAGGCCGGTTCCACCGGTCGTACGTGCGCGCGCGGTGTCCGCCCGGTAGAAGCGATCAAAGACGTGGTCCGCAACCTCCTGGGTCATGCCCACTCCACGGTCGCGGACGCGGCAGGCGACATCGGTCTCGGTCGTTGCGAGCGTAATCGTCACGGGCGTGCCGTCGGCGTGCTCGATCGCATTGACGACGAGGTTGCGGATGACGCGTTCGATGCGGCGCTCGTCAACCTCGGCGGCAACGCGGGTGGGGGCGACGATCTCGACCGCGACACCCTGGCGCTCGGCGAGATCGGCGCACGCCTCGACGACCCGAGAGACGATGGGACGTAGGTCGCGGTCTTCTGCGTCCAGCAGGGCGCTCGCCGCGTCGTAGCGAGAGATCTCGAGCAGATCCGCGAGCATCTGTTCCATGCGTTCGGTCTGGTCGTGCAAGAGCTCAGCGGAGCGGCGCGCGTGCGCGGGTAGATCGTCGCGGTTATCCCAGACGATGTCATCTGCCATGCGGATAGTCGTCAGCGGCGTGCGCAGCTCGTGGGACACGTCGGACACGAAGCGCTGCTGCAGTTTGGCGAGCTCGTCGTATCGCGAAATGGTGTCTTGCAGCGAGGACGTCATCGCGTTGAAGGCGCGCCCCAGGTCCGCCATCTCATCGTCACCGCGAACGTCGACGCGCACGTCCAGGTCCCCCTCCGAGGCTTTCGTCGCGGCCTGAGCGGTCACACGCACGGGCAGGAGCAACCGGTGCAGGAGCGCAAACACGCCAATCGGTAGGGCGATGATGATCGGCAAAGCGGACAGGAAGAGAACCCGAAGGACCACGTCCACCTGCGCCTGATCGGCGGAGAGCGAATAGAGAATGTAGAGCTCGTGTGTGCCCGCGCGGGGCAGCTGGACCTGCGTACCGACCAGGATCCCCGGCTCTTCCCTCTTGTCCTCACGGAACGAATGGCGACCGACTGCCACTGCGCCCCTCCCCCAGCGACCGCCGCACGCATCTCGCTCGTCACGAGGGTGCGCATCTGCTCATCTTCGATCTGATTGATGCGCAGCGAGGCTGTGGCGCCCTCCGAGCGCAGCAGCGCCACGTTCGTCGCACCCGCGCCGGCCGCCGAGGCCTTGAGTGATGCCAAGGCCCCCCGCGCGGATTCCTGGACCTGCGCCGGGGACGAGGCGGTCGAAGAGGAGAACACGGACTGAGCCGAGGAGAAACGCAGTGACGCATCCGCCAGGATCGCATCCCTGCGCGTCTCGAACATGGACGTGCGTAGCTGGGAGGCGATGATCACGCCAAAGACGAGAACGATGATGAGAGTGGCGACCGTGATCGCGAGGGCAATTCTGGCCGACAGGGAGTGTCGAATGCGGCTGGCGAGGTGCGACGAGGCGAGGAAGGCCCACGGCCTCGAGCCTGTGATGGCGCGCAGCAGGTCCCTCAGCGTGTCCCTACGCCCCTGCGCCTGCACGGTACCCAACCCCGCGGACGGTCACGACGAGCTCAGGACGCTCGGGATCTCGTTCAATCTTCGAACGCAGACGCTGCACGTGAACATTCACGAGCCTCGTGTCGGCGGCGTGGCGGTATCCCCACACCTGTTCGAGGAGTTCCTCGCGAGAAAAAACCTTCCAGGGCGCGCGCGCCAGCGTCACCAGCAGATCGAATTCGAGGGGCGTCAGGGCGATGACGCGGTCCCTCACGCTTGACGATGTGTCCGGTCACGTCGATGGACAGGTCCTGCAAGCTGAGGCCCTCTTCCACCTGGGCGTCCTCACGTCCGCGCAGGCGGGCACGCACGCGGGCCACCAGCTCCTTCGGTTTAAAAGGGCTTGGGCACGTAGTCGTCCGCCCCGGCTTCGAGCCCCGTCACCACATCAGAGGTGTCAGAACGAGCGGTCAACATAACGATCGGGGCATCCGACACGCGTCGAATCGCGCGGCACACGTCGAAACCGTCCATGCCGGGAAGCATCACATCGAGAAGAACCAGGTCTGGGTGATGCTCCTGGAATTGAGCCAACGCCTGGGATCCGTCGGCACAAAAGACGACGTCGAAGCCCTCGTTCTGGAGGACAATCCCGATCATCTCGGCCAGGGCGACGTCGTCGTCGACGACGAGGATGCGCGAACTCATGTCACGATAGTGTCACGAAATCGTCACGAACGCAGAAGACTCGCGCATCAACGGCCCAATTTCTCAACCGGACAAGGTTTCACGCGACGGCGCTGTGTGGCAGGATTGATGACAGACCAGCACCATCAACATGGAGGCACGAATGAGCACCCCGTGGACCGCTCCCGACTCGTCGACCCCGTACCAGTCTTCCCCGACCCCTTCAGGTGCGGGCGACCAAGGCTATGGCGCTCAGCCCTCCTACGGTGCGCAGCAGGGTTACGGTGCGCAGCCTGGCTACGGCGCACAGCAGGGCTATAACGCCCAGCCTGGCTACGGCGCACAGCAGGCTATAACGCCCAGCAGGGTTACGGCGCACAGCCTGGCTACGGCACACAGCCTGGCTACGGCACACAGCAGGGATACGGAGGCCAGCAGGGCTACGCGTCGTCGCAGCCCGGTGCTTCCGGCTACAGCGTGAACGCCAATCAGTGGGGCTGGGAGGCCAAGCCCGGCATTATCCCCCCTGCGTCCGCTCACCATCGGTGACCTGATGAGCGGCTCCTTCGCCGCAATTCGCCAGAACCCGAAGATTCTTTTCGGCTTCACTATGGCGGTCATGGCGGTCATTTCTCTCCTCACTATGGTGACGTCGTTCCTCCCGACCTCCCTCGGGTCTGTCACCGGATCGAGCGATCCCCAGGCTTCACTCACTGGTACGGAGGACTTGGCCATCATGCTGCTCGGTGGCCTCGCATCGCAGGGCGTGCAGACGCTGGCGACACTCGCGGGCACCACCATCATCATGGGCATGCTGGCAACCACGGTCTCGCAGATGATGATCGGCAACAAGGTGACGCTCTCGCAGGCCTGGACCATGACTCAGCCGCGCCTGGGTGCTCTCATCGGCACGTTCCTCGTCACCAGCATTGCGACATCGATCCCGCTGATCATCTACGCCGTGCTCATGTTCGTCCTGCTCTTTGCTTTCATCGGGTCCGACTCGTTTGGCTGGCTTGTTCTGGTCGGAGTCCTTCTCCTCATTCCGACCTTGGTTGCCACGTACTTCATGACCATTAAGCTTGCCTTCGGCTCCGTCATCACGGTACTCGAGGAGATCGGACCGATCGCGGCCCTGAAGCGGTCGTGGACCCTGAGCAACGGCTACTTCTGGCCGACGCTCGGGCGGCTCCTGCTCGTCTCCGTGGTCGCCAGCTTTATCGCTGGTTTCATCGGTGGTTTCGTCGGTGGTTTCGCGGGCGTGGCAATGTTTGCAGCGGCCGATAGCGAGACCGGTTCGACAATTGCCTTGGCTGTTACGGCGGGTCTGACCACGCTCGCAAGCGGCCTCGTCACGCCGCTGACGGCCACCTACCAGACGCTCGTGTACGCGGACCTGCGCATCCGTAAGGAGAACTTCGCAGCGGTCCTCATCCAGGCGAGTACCCAGCCTCAGTGAACCCCATGCTCGGATGCGAGATTCCGCTGACGCCCGATCAGGGCGAGGCTCGAGACTGGCTCCTTGAGGAGCTTTCGAAGGGTGTCTACGGTGAGATTTCGGGCCCTATCGTCAGCTTCGTCTCGGACCTGATCGATGGTTTTTTCCGTCTTTTGTCGTGGAGGGGCGAGGGCACCCCACCGATCTCGTTGATCCTCACGATCCTGGCGATCATCGCGATTGCCGCCCTGATCGTTGTGCTCATCCTCCACCCGATTCGACTGGCCAAGCGCCGGTCCAGATCCGTTTTCGAGGAGGAGACCACTACTCCGCAGGTTCGGGCCTCGTTCGACGAGGCCGTGGCCTCCCAGGATTGGAACCTCGCGTACGTGTGGGCCTACCGTCTCATGGTCCTGGGCCTCGACGACCACGACGTCGTCTCCTCGACCCCGGGCTTGACCGCCCGCGAGGCTGCCGACGCCGCGACCCGTGTCGCCCCCGGACTTGCCCCACAGCTGTCCACCTACGCCGAGACTTTCGACAAGGTGCGCTACGGTCACTCCACGATCACTCGCGAGGAGGTGGATGCGCTGCGTTCCTTCACGCCAATCCTCCTCGATTTGTGTAGCCACGCGAAGGACCTGTCATGAAGTCCCGACAGGTTTCCATCGTCACCCCGACGGCCCGTGAACGTTTTTCGACGGCACGACCGATGCTGCTCCTCATCGCCATCACAGTGATTGCCCTGCTGGGCTCGGTGTTCCTCAGCCAGATGGGATACAACAACGAGCCCGTCGGTATTCGCAACAGGCACGGCGACGGTGCCCGGGCGCTCGCCCAAGTTCTTGGCAACCACGGAGTGTCCGTACGCGAAGTCAACGCCGATCAAGCCGCCACTGTGGACGATGACACGACTCTCGTCGTCATCTTTCCCTCGCGCATGAGCGACTCTGTCGCCAAGGCGATAGAGACTCGCACGAACGTCGTCTACGTCGGGCTCGAAGAACAATACGATTCGTCCTCTCCCTATCTGGGTGGACTGCGCGCGCGACGCGACTGGGAGAGCCCTCGTGTCGTCACGGCCGGGTGCCAATCCGAAGCCGCGACTCGTGCGGCCTCACTGACCTCCTCTGCCTACACGATCACGGGCAGCGCTCAAGGCTGGGTGCTGTGCTTCTCAACGACGAGCGACGTCTACGGGTACGCGGAAAAGATCGAGGATGGGCGTTTCCGCGCGATCATTCCCGATTCCCTTCGCCTGCGTAACCGCGCGATCACCGACGAAGGTAACGCCGCCCTCGCTATCAACGCGATCGGACGCACCCCGAAGGTCGCATGGTATTCGCCAACGGAAAAAGATACCCTCGGCCACGGTCAAGACCTCAGTACCGAGGCTCCTTTCCTCGCGCCCGCGTTCCTCCTGACCATCGGCGCGTGCCTCATCGCTGCCGTTGCTCGAGGCAGGCGCCTCGGCCCCCTGACACCGGAGAATCTGCCGATCGAGGTTCCCGCCTCTGAAACCGTCATCGGCAAAGCCCGCCTCATGCGCTCTCAGCGTGCCTACGAGCACGCCGCCACGGCACTGCGCAGCGCAAGTGCGTCACGTATCGCGACCGCGGTTGGCGTCGCCCACACAGCTGACCGTGAGACTCTCACCCACGCGATTGAGCAACGAGGCCTGCTCACGTCACGCTCGACCGCTCTCTTATGGGGGCCTCCCCCCACCTCCGAGAAAGAACTCGTCCGCCTCGCCCATGACCTCGACGCTCTCGAAAAGGAGATTCGCCAATGACTAGCCCGATTCCCGGACCCTCGTCCGACGGCGTGCCCCAGCCCGGGCCCGCCCCCACGGGAGCGCCCCAGCCGGTTCCGGCGCCCACGGCGGCTCCGGGCGGTTACGCACCGCAGGGGGAGCTGCCCACGCAGGGCGCTCCGGCCTCGTACGTGCCGACCGCACCCCCAGCCCAGGCAGCCGCGACTCAGGAAGGTGCCCCCCAAGGGGCGCCGCAGCAGGCCCCCTCCTACTCGGCACCAACGGGCGAAGGCTGGTCCGGTCGTTCGCTGAGCGAGAGTGAACGACGCACGCAGGAGTCTCTCCTCACCCTCAAGTCGGAGATCGGAAAAGCCGTCGTCGGCCAGGACGGAGCTATCACTGGCCTGATCGTTGCCCTCGTCGCCGGCGGTCACACGCTGCTGGAAGGCGTCCCCGGCGTCGCCAAGACGCTGCTCGTGCGCACGCTGGCCCGCGCCCTCGACGTCGACATGGCGCGCATCCAGTTCACGCCCGACCTTATGCCCGCGGACATCACGGGCTCCATGGTGTGGGACGCGGGTCAGTCCGAGTTCGTGTTCCGCGAGGGCCCGGTGTTCACGAACCTGCTGCTCGCCGACGAAATCAACCGCACTCCCCCCAAGACTCAGTCCGCACTGCTGGAGTCCATGGAGGAACACACCGTCTCAATCGACGGTGAGACGCGCATCCTGCCGGATCCCTTCATGGTGATTGCCACCCAGAACCCGGTCGAATACGAGGGCACCTACCCGCTGCCCGAGGCCCAGCTGGACCGTTTCCTCCTCAAGCTCGAGCTGCCCCTGCCCTCGCGTGAGGCCGAGATCGATATCATCGCCCGCCACCAGGCTGGCTTTAACCCGATGTCCCTGGCCGAGGCCGGCATCCAGCCCGTAGCGGGAGCCGCCGACATCCAGGCCGCTCACGAGGCCGCGTCCCGCATTGAAGTTTCCCCCGCCGTCATGGCCTACCTCGTGGACCTGTGCCGAGCGACGCGCACCTCCGCCGCCGTGCGCATGGGCGTATCCCCGCGTGGTGCAACCGCTCTGCTGCGTACCTCGCGCGTGTGGGCGTTCCTCCAGGGACGCGGCTTCGTCACCCCTGACGACGTCAAGACGATGGCCCCCGTCACCCTCGCGCACCGACTCGGGCTGCGCGCCGAGGCCAACCTCGAGGGCGTCAGCGCTACCGACGTCATCACGGGTGTCCTCGCGGGCACTCCCGTGCCCCGCTGAGGCTGCCCGTGGCGATCTCGGCGCGCAGCGCGCTCCTCGTTCTGGTGGGCTTGATTCCGCTCGCCTTCGCCCCGTCCCGTGGCTTCGCGTGGATGTGGTGTGGCATCGTCGTGCTCGTGTGTCTGCTCGATGCTCTCGCGGCGCCCTCACCGCGCACCCTGCGCATGAGCCGCGAGGTGACGGGCTCGATTCGCGCTGATCAGACAACCGAGGCCTCGCTGCGGCTGACGAATACGACGAGGCGCCAGATGGTCCTGGACGTGCGTGACGCGTGGCCACCCTCGTTGCGCCAGTCGCCGCCGCGCCAGCGTGTGCGCCTGCACCCGAAATCCGCTGAGAAAATCACGACGCTTCTGTCCCCCAACAGGCGAGGAACCCGCCACGCTGACGTCGTGACGATCCGGTCCTGGGGTCCCCTACACCTGGGGGCCCGCCAGGTGTCCATCGCCGCGCCGCTGAGCCTGTCAGTGCTCCCCGAGTTCAAGGCGCGGGTGCTCCTACCCTCGCGCCTGGCTCGCTTGCACGAGCTCGAGGGCACCACGCCAACGACGCTGCGTGGTGCCGGTACCGAGTTCGACTCGCTGCGCGCCTACGTTGTGGGTGATGACCCCCGCGATATCGACTGGCGCGCCTCCGCCCGCTCAACCGAGCTGATGGTGCGTCAGTGGCGCCCCGAACGCGACCGTCACGTTGTGATCGTCGTGGACTGCGGTCGCGCGTCCTCCGCACTTCTCGGAGCGCCCGAGCACGAGGAGGTCGACTCGATCGCGCTGGGGCGCGCGCCGCGCTTGGATTCCTCGATCGAGACCGCCCTGCTTCTGGCGGCGCTGGCTGACCGCGCGGGCGACAAGGTCCACCTGGTAGCCGTCGATTCGCGCGTGCGTGCCCGCGTCTCCGGCGTGCGCGGTGCCAAGATCATCGAGACTCTCGCGCAGACTTTCATGGACTTGAACCCGCGCCTGGACGTCACCGACTGGTCGCGGGCAGCGGACGCGGTCGAGCAGACCGTGCGTCACTCGGCCTTCGTCGTCATCACCACCAAGATTCCGCCCGCCGGATTGGAAACAGAGTTTACCGACGCACTGGCGCGACTCAGCAAACGCCACACGGTGCTCGTGGCCTCTGCGACTGACCCCGACGAGATCCGCGCCCGTAACGGACGCGAGGATGCCGAGTCCGTGTTCCTCGCAGCCTCGGCCTCGCTCGCCGAACGTTCCGACGCCGCTGGGGCAGCAGACGTGCGCCTCGCCGGTGCCCTGACCCTGCAGGCATCGGCGGGGCTGCTCCCCGCGCGTACTGCCGACCGCTACATCGAGTTGAAGAAGAGCGGACGCCTGTAACCGCAGGTAGCGAGGCTCAGCCCGATACCGGCTGGTAGTAGCCCGCGTCGATACCGACGTCGGCATTCTGGCCCGCAAGGTGGGCCCTGCGGCCAAGGATCAACGTGTATGCCCAAACAGCGGCCGTCATAAGGGCTCCCAGCGTAATCTTGACGGCGTCGGGCAGGTCGGAAGGAGTCACGAAGCCTTCAAGGACACCGGATCCCGCGAGGAGGAGTGCGCAGCCGACAGCCACCGTCATGGCGCTACGCGCGGCGACGCCCACGGCCTGGAAGCGCGTCGCTGGACCGGGAACCAGGAGCGACCAAAATACGCGCAGGCCCGCTGCGACCGAGATGAAGACGGCGGTCAGTTCGGGCAGCCCGTGCGGCAAAATGAAACGGAAAAAGTGCCAGGGGCCCGCGTACACATACACGATTGCACCAGCGATCCCAACGCCCGTCGCATTTCCCCACAGGATCCTGAGCGGGTACACACCGGTGATACCCGTGACGACTGCCTGGAGAGCGATCCACGCATTGTTCGCCCACACGGACAAGCCGAACTCTGCATTGGTGTCCTGGTGGTAGTACTCGACGAAGTCACTGTGGGCATAGCGACGCAGCTGCTCCGGTGTCCCCAGCTGATTCATCGCCTCCGGTGTGGTGATCAGGTAGTGCGCCTCCAGCACGCCAATGGCGATGAAGACGAGCATGACACCGACCGTTACCCATCGGATCTGATAGAGGGCGTACGGGAGGGACACCTTGAAGAAGCGTGCGATCACAGTCCCGCTGACTCCTCCCGTTCCCGCCAGACGCCCGCGCGCCGCGGACAGGATACGCGAGAGCTCGGCGATGACGTCGGGATCAGGACAGTTCGTACGGACGCGCGCCAGATCCGTTGCCGCAGAGCGGTAGAGGCGATCGAGCTCGTCGATCTCCTGCCCCGTCAGAGAGCGGGTACGCGTCAACTCCTCGAGACGTTTCCACTCCGTTTCCGCTCACCCGCAGCACATCGATGTCCATTGGACTAGCGTGTCATACATGAGCGCGCAACGCAGTCAATCACGCGTCATTCAAGACGACTACGTCCGGACGGGTGAAGCCGTCACCCTCGACATGACCCCAGCTTCGCCGCCCGTACGTTTCGCCGCCGCAATCATGGACGGCATCACGTACCTCGGGGCAGGACTTCTCATTCTTCTCTCTGCGGCACGTACGTGGTCGGGGGATTCTTACTCCCTCCTGCGCGTGTTCCTCGTTGGGCTGATCTCGTCGATCATGTTTTTCATTCCCTTTATTGTCGAGATCGCAACGGGTGGCCGTTCGCTCGGCAAGTGGGCCATGAACCTGCGGGTCGTGCGCGACGACGGCGGCGCGATTACCGCACGGCACAGCGCCGTACGCGTCGGCGTCGGGATCTTCGAGAACTGGCTCATGTGGGGCGGGCTGGCGTTCTTCGTCGAGCTCTTCAACAAGAAGGGTAAGCGCCTGGGCGACCTGGCCGCGGGAACAATGGTCTGCTCCCAGGGGGACTCGGTGTTTTACCCGCCCCTCGTGATGCCCCCGGGACTTCAAGACTGGGTGCGCACAGCGACAATCCTGCCCCTCGACGACGCACTGGCTGCCGAGGCACGCGCTTTCCTGGGAACGAATCGCGGCATCGCACCGAAGCTGCGCGGAGAGGTCGCTTCATCCCTCGCTGATCGGCTCATCAAGCGCGTTCAGACGCCTCTGCCACCCGGATTGCACCCGGAGATTGTAATTGCCGCGATTCTCGTGGCTCGCCGTGATCGCGAGTGGGAGCTTGAGCGTGAGCGCCGAGCGCGCGGCAAGGCACGCTTCCACGAAGCAACACAGGCGCGCTTCGGGCTGTAGCTGCTAGTCCTCGTCGCCCTTCTCAGAACCGTCCACCACCGTGAACTGCGCGCGCCTACGCGCGTACGGGCTCGACGGATCCAGGGGACTCGAGGTGTCGGGAGTGCCGACGGAGCGAGCGGGCCCGAAAGGTCCCGCCTGGGGTCGGCGCGCTGTGTGAGCGGGGGCGGGCTCGGCCTGCGCCTCCTGAGCGACACGACGTACGGCGTCGACGAGCGCGGCGAGGTCGTCACCGGACGGCGGGGCCGGCTCAAAATTCGTCGCCAGTCGAACGACCTGCCAACCCAACGGTGCAGTCAGGTTCTGCGCGTGTTCCTCGCACAGATCATAAGAGTTGGGGTCGGCGACGGTCGCCAGGGGGCCGACAACGACCGTCGAATCACGGTAGTCGTAGGTCAAGGTGGCGACGGCTGCCGTCGAGCAGCCGGGCTTCGAGCAGTGGCGTTGGGCAATCACGTCCCTAAGAGTACGACACTCTGTGCCCGTATGGCCCACTCCAGCGCGCCATGCGACCTACCCTGAGGGGGTGTTTTCCACGCGCCGCCACATCTCGAGCCGCAACCGCCACGGTCGCGGCCCTCGTGGTCCCCTCTTTTTCCCTGGAACTCCGGCATGGCGGACGCGTCGCGAAGACTTCGATTCTATGGTGTGTGAGCTCGTCACCGAGCTTATTCGTCGCTGGCCTCAGGTCTCCACGATCGAGTTCGCGGTCGAAGATGTTCCGCCATCAGATCCCGCGCCATGGGAGTCACACAGCGTCGTTGTCGCGCGTATTTTCCCCGCTGATAGGCGCCGGGGTCTGCGGGATCGAATCGTTGTCTACCGTCTGCCGATCACGTTGCGATGCCCGCCCGAGGAGGTCGCGGTGATGACGCGCAGGGTGCTCGTGGAGAGGATCAGCCATATCCTGGCGCTCCCGCCCGACGAGATCGACGACGCGATGCGTTGAGGCGTGCCCTAGTTGGTGGTGCGGATCGAGCCGGTCACCGCGCTGATTCCCTCGGTGCCGACGTTCCAGGTAGTGCTCATGCGTCCCACCACCGTATCTGCGGAGATCACCAGGGCAGCCTGAATGGGGGTATCCGCACTCATCTGGCTCGCTGAATCGGGGAGGCTCACCAGTGTCGGGACGCCGGGGGCGACGTAGATCGTGCGTCCTCCCACGCGCACGGCGACGGCGCCCGGGGTCGAGGCTGAGGTGCCGCTCGACTGCGCTTCCTGCGAGGCGCCCGACTGGGATGCGCCCGACTGGGATGCGCCCGACTGGGAGGTCACGGGCGAAGGGGAGGCCCAGATGTCGGGTGTTGCGCTCGGTCCAGGCTGGGCCGATTGAGTCGTTTCTTCCTGGCTTGCGGCCGCGGCGGCAGCATCTGCGGGCGCGTATAGCAGGAGGCTCGCGGACGTGGCGCTCACCCCGGAGTCGGTGGCGAGCGAGGTTGCTCGGATGGGGGGTCGAGGAGAGCACTGAGGTGGTCATCGCGCTCAGCTGGCTTGTTCCCGGGATCGTGGCTTCGGTGAAGGGCGTCGCGGGGCTCGCGTTGGACCGCATGATCCACGCGCTCGCACGCTGGGCCCACGGAGCCCCCAGGGTGATCGTCGTCGTCTGCGCCACGACCTCGCGATCGGAGGTGACGATCAGCGCGATCGGCGAGGAGTCGCTCGATGCGCCGTCGAGAGGCATTTCTAGGGTAGTTCCTTCGGCGACGGTCGCCTGGCCCCCAGGCAGGGGGTGCACGCCGGTGGAGTCAGCGACGGAGACACTCACGTGCGCCTCACCCGAGGGCGACACCAGGCGCAGAAGCGACGTGCCCTTGGGGTCGACACCGAGGATCGTCTGCGAGGTGGCGGGCACGACCGCGGAGGCGAGCGTGGCGCCCTGGGGAACCTCGCCATTCATGAGAGAGGCCTGCACCCAGGCGGCGACCCCTCCCCCATCTGCACGCACGTGTACGGCAAGGGAGTTTTCGTCGGGGAACCATCCCGCGAGAAGAACCGACACCGAGGAGGTGGCGGGGACAGTGACCTGGCGTGATGAGGCGTTGAGGGGGCCGGACGCCCCGTATCCGTCGATGCTCACGACCGAGGCCGTTGGGCCAGGGTTGGACAGGATGAGCACCATGTCCGCACCGGAAATCGTCGCCCCGGTGGCGATCCACTGGGAGGTACGCGGGGCCGCGCATCCAACGGCGCTCAGACCAGCGAGTTCGCCTCCGCCCTGTCCGGCGAGGGTCAGCGCCGAGGGGATGGCTCCCCCGTTGCCCGTCACAGACGCGGGTGCGGGGCTCGTGGGGGCGGATGCGAGGGAGGACCAGGTGGTCCCTGCTGCAACGTTGGTCGTCTCGAAAGGATCGACAATGCCCGAGGGGCACGCGAGGCGCACCTGCGACGGGTGAGCGCTCTGCACTGTCCCCTCGACCCGGCTCGGCGATGCGCCGACCCACATGGATGCGCCAGCCATAACAGCCACGGCGATCCCCGCGCCCGCGAGCGTCGTCAGCGAACTAATGCGGGGCTTTGTCATCTCTTCCTCCACGCGGATAGGGCGCTGGCCACGGCAACGACCAGGCATACAGCCGCGGCAATACGCCACGGGATAACCCACCATGCGCTGTAAGTGACGGTCAGGTGCCCCGCGGTGGGCATGTCGAATGCCTGCGACCAACCGTCGGCGGCTGCGACGGGGGTCAGCGCCACGCCGTCGACCCACGCGTGCCATCCGGAGTCGGCGCGTTCAGCGAGGATGAGGGTGCCGAAAGCCTGTACGTCCCCATCCACACGCAGCTGCGAGGAACCGACAGGGGTGGTGACACCGCTGGCGGATTCAACGCGCACGCGTGCCGGCGTCAGTCCGTCGGGACGCAACCGCCAGACGGTACCGGAATTCGTATCGCCGACCTTTTCGAGCCCAGCGGCTCGGTCGAGGCCGGAGGTTAGCGCGACGGATCCGCTCGCACCGAGGGGCACGAGGATCGTGTCGATGTCGTGCGCGGCCAGAGTCTGAACGGTGGCGTCGTCGGGGTAGACGACCAGGGTATAGGCGGCCTGGGCGAGCGAGGCGGTGGCCGGGTCATTCAGGGTGCCCGTTGCTGCACCGTTGCGCGCCTGCGCGAGAGTGAGAGCGTGAATGGCCGGGGTCGATGCCGTGAGCGACGGGCCGTTTCCACGCCACAGCGTCGCGTTGACGGTGTCGGTGGTCGGGTCGCCGTCGAGGACGAGGATACGTCCGGCGCGCGTAGAACGCTGTGCCTGGGATGCGACAGCGGAGACGATGGGCGACGACAGAGCGGACACCGTCTCACGCTGGGACATCGTGAAGGTCGGGATCTCGTCAGCGTTGGAGCGCCCCGCGACGGCGGACACGCTCACGGCGGATCCCGATCCGAGGAGGGCGATGGCGACGAGGGCCCCCGAAGCGCGCAACACGAACGGCCTGGACGCATCCCATGCCGCACGCTGACTATCCGGCTCGGCAGGCTGCACGGACCTCATGCGCGTCGACAGGATCACCAGCAAGCCAAAGGCGAGGGACAGCGCGGGCGATGCCCACGCGGAAGCCACCGACGCGCCGGTCATGCCCACGCCAACGTGGGAGGCACCCCAGGCAAGTGCAGAGGCAATGAGAGCACAGCAGAAGGTGAGCATCGCGGCACGAGAACGCGAGCGAAGCAGGGCAACGGCCGCCAGCAGCACGGCGCCTCCACCGACGACGCCCAGCGCGACCGCCTCGAGTGTGCTCGAGGGGGCGGCGGGCAGACCGATCAATGCCATCCACGAGGGGGCACGAGTGTAGGCGTGGATGCCTCCACTCGTAGAAGCGAGCGCGGGCCATGCGGCGGGGTGCACCAGGATAGAAGCATAGGTGGGCAGGAGAAGCGTCAGCGCGGGCAGGGCCACGAGAAGGCTGCGCCGGGAGCGCCACGCGAGCGCGAGCGCGGCGACGGGCAGCGTCCACGGTGCACAGCAGGACAGGATGACCAGCGCGAGGCCAGCGCATCCTGCGTTGATGCCACGAGGTGCCAGGGGCGCGGGCTCAACGCCGGAGGCACCCGCCACGAGCAGAGGCTGGGGCGAGCCGACACAGAACGCAGCGACAACGGGCAACACGATGTGAGCGAGGGTCCCGGCGAGGACGCCGTGGGTTGCACTCAGCACCAGTGCGGGCGCGACAGCCCAGGCGAGCGAGGCGAGGAAACGCACTCGCAACGAGGCACTCAGGCTACGGCTCGGGATCCAGGCAACCATCGCGGCGAGCGGACTGGAGGCCACAAGCAGGAATGTCGCGAGCGCTCCGGGGGTGATTCCTAGCGGCGCGACGGGTGCGCTCAGGAGTGCCAGCACGATCGTGAGGGGGTCCGCTCCGCCCGCATATCCGTCGCCACCAGGCACCCACGCGGACCACGCGGCATTCCACAGCTCGGTCCAGGTCGCGGGCATGGAGACCCACGCTCCACCGACGAGGCCAGCAGAGGTCCCCCACCACTGGGCGGCGGCAAGCAGCGAGGTCACGAGAGCGAGGCCAAGACAGGCGGATGCGGAACGGACGCGGTAGCGCCGCATCGAGGAGACGATGAGCGGATCAATGCGCTCCCCATGCTCGTCTTCATCGACACCGGCCGGTTCCTTGCGCAGCGAGGCGGGAGCCGTCTCGAGGGCGCGCAGGGCAGAGCGGGGAACAGTACGAGAATGGGCGGCGCGGGCACGACCGGCAAGGAGGCGCGGAGTCGCGCCGATGAGAGAGACGAGCGCTCCCATTTCAGGTAGCGCCAGCGAGGCACGCCCCGTGAGAACGCGGCCCAGGGCACGCGCGGGGCTCCACACGAGCAGCCACAGGGCCAGGAGGGGAAGAAGGAGGGCAGGAACAGCCTTGCACCAGTTGTACATCTGGGCATAGCGGCGTTTACGGAACGATCCGTCGGTCGCGACGTCGCCGTCGGCGATGCCGTCCGAAACGTCACCCGTCGGCTCACCGTGCTCCGTGTCATCGGCTGCGCCGAGGCCGGAGTAGAGGGACGCGCGGGCGTGACGCACGCGAGCCTTGGGTGCGACAATCACGCGGTATCCGGCCAGGTGGAGCCTGCGCCCCAGGTCGAGCCCGTCGCCAAAGGGCCCGAGCGCAGTGTCGAATCCTCCGACGGTCTCGTAGGCCTCGGCGCTGATCAACATACCGGCGGTGCCGACGCCGAGAACGTCACTCGTGCCGTCGTACTGCCCCTGGTCGATGTCATCGTCGCCGACGCGCTCGAGACGACGGGCACTCGCCGTTGCGAAAATTCCCAGTTCAAGGAGGCGAGAGCCGTCCCAGCTCATCTGTTTGACGCCGACGGCACCGACGGTCTTACCAACGGTGGCGGCTTGGATCAGCTCGTCGAGACACTCGGGTTCCGGGGCACTGTCCTCATGAAGGATCCACCACCACTGTTCCGAGGTGAAAGCGGCTTCCTGGGCACGTGCGCGCTTGATGGCGTCGCCCAGGTTGCGGGCGCGACCGACACGCACGAGCTGCGCTCCCTCGGGAACTCGGTCGGCCGGGAAGGGTGTCACGTGACGCCCTGCGACGTCGATGATGGTCAACGAATGCGGGGCCACCGATTGATTCTCGATGGCCCGCAAAACGGACTGAGTGAGCGGCGCTTCTCCCCTCGTGACGAGGATCGCACCGACGGAGAGCTGCGTCGGACTCAACCGGCCATACGGCGCAGGCGCCGCCTCTCGCGCTCGGACATGCCGCCCCAAATTCCGAAGCGCTCGTCGTTAGCCAGCGCGTACTCGAGGCAATCTTCGCGCACCTCGCAGGCCTGACAAACAGCCTTCGCCTCTCGAGTGGAGCCACCCTTTTCAGGGAAGAACGCCTCCGGATCCGTCTGCGCACACAGCGCATGCTGCTGCCACGCAAGGGGGCCGTCAATGCGGGCGTACTGCGCCGCGTCGGCATCCTCGGACCACTCCAGGGGTCCGTCACCGAAGATGTTCCACATTGCGGGAGCTCCTTATAACGAATCGATCACTACGAGAATTACACGCGTGTCATTGCAGGAAGTCAAGCCGTTTCGCGATATTGAGACCTTTTCCGTAGCACTTGACCCGACGGTAAAACAATGCCCCATTTCTAGGACTTCACAGTTACTAAGTATTTGGAACCTCTAGGACCTTCGATATACTTGAAACCATGAACAATAAATCCCTAGAAACTATGAGCAGGCTCACCCACTGTATCACAGCGATTAACGAATGGTCAGGACCAGCGCTGACGCAATATGGCCAGGAGCGTGTTGAACTGGGAGGACCAGTGGTCAGCCGGTGGCTAGCGAAGATCGCCAACTACCTGACAAACGAACTTGCGGCCGACCTGTTCGGCACGGGAGAACCGACACCGACTCGTATCTACACGACTCTTCAGCCCTGGCAGGACGCCCTCTGGCAGATCGCAGCGCGGGCGATGGGGTGGGAGGTCCTCGATACTCGACGCCCCCTGCCCGGGGACCTTTTCGTCACGAATATTCTCGGTTCCGAAGCATCCGACGCATTGGACGCCGGGGCCCACGTTCTCGCCCAGCCCGCCCAGTATCTCTCCTTCGCGTGGGATGGCCCCTTGGAGGGCGCAATGGACGGCCTCGCGGAGATCTCCACCCAGCCGGACGCCCTCGTTGTTGACACTCCCCCGCTGCTCCTCCAAGCCCGCGACGAGGCCCTGGCTGGGACCCGCCCATCGGCGCCGGTTCAGGGTCGGCGCATCGCGCTGCTGTGGGACGCGCGCACGGGTGCGGGACAGGTGCTCGATCAGTGGATGCAGGGACGCTCAGTCGTCATCATCGACCCGCATGCCGTCTCGCCGGATAATCTCCCCCAGATTCTTGCCACGGAGGACGTGGACGGAGGCCTCGTGACCTATGAGAGGTAGAGGTCACCACACGCCCAGCACACGCGCTGCAGCGAGCTTGAGGCCCTCGATGCGGTCGCGGCGGATCTGACGCCAGCGCAGGGCGAAGCACAGCCTCGAGGCAACGCCCTGCTCTTCGAGCTCGCGCAGGATGGCGCGTAGCTGGCGCGTGCGGCGCTCGTCGAACGTGCCGACCTTCTGGGCGGTACGGGCAGTCAGAATGAACTGGTTGCGATAGAAACCGCTGCGTAGCTTGGCCATGCGGGCGTCGCGCGCCCCGGAACCAGAGTTCGCACCCTGCACGTTACCGCCGTGCTGACGGTACTCCAGGGTCGGCTCCTCCCCGATCACCCAAGTGAGGCCGATTGAGCGGGCCAGCGCGTACACGTACCAGTCGTGCACGCCGATCTCGCTGTAATCGAGGCCGCTCAGCACTCGCACGAGGGCCTCGTGGGCCTTCGGGCTGAAGACGTAGGTGGAGCCGGGCCCCGCGGCCTCGAAGAGGAAGTCCCAGGCACGCTGGGGCTGCGACTTGCGGATCAGGCGCCGCTCCCCCACAGCCCCACCGGGCAGCGACTGGAACGACGTGACGTTCGAAGACACGACGTCGGCCCCCGTGGCCTCCATGAGGGACAGCTGAGAACTCAGCTTATCCGCGTGCCACACGTCATCCTGGTCGGTGAAGGCAACGAAGGAGCCGTCGGGGGCGTGCGTCGTGAAGAGGTGCAGGAAGTTGCCCGTCACGCCGGGGGTACCCTCACGCTGGGGCAGAACCGTGATCCGAGGGTCGACGCTAGCGCGCTCCTCGAGGTGCGCGCGGGTGCCGTCGCTCGACGCGTCATCGGACACGACGAGGCGGACCTCCACGCCCACCTGAGCGAGCACGGAGTCCACCTGTTCGTCGAGCCACGCCCCGTCCTCGGCCATCCCGTTGTAGGTGGCCATGAGGACGGTGACTCGGGGGCGAGGCACGGCCTCGTCTCGGGTCACGCGATCCAAGGACTCAGTGCCCTTCGGCGGCGTACTTCGCCTCGACGGCTTCCTTGAGGGGAGCCCACCACGCCTCGTTCTCGGTGTACCAGGCGATCGTGTCGGCCAGGCCGTCGCGGAAGTTCGTGAACTGGGGCTCCCAGCCGAGCTCGGTGACCAGCTTGGAGTTGTCGATCGCGTAGCGCAGGTCGTGCCCCGGGCGGTCGGTCACGTGATCGAAGTCGTCGGGGGCAAAGCCCATCAGCTCGTTGAGGATGGCAACGACGTCGCGGTTGTTCGTCTCGCCGTCCGCGCCGATCAGGTAGGTCTCGCCGATGCGGCCCTTCATGAGGATGTCCCACACGGCCGTGTTGTGGTCGCGCACGTGGATCCAGTCGCGCACGTTCAGGCCGTCGCCGTACAGGCGGGGGCGCACGCCGCGCAGGCGGTTCGTGATCATGCGCGGAATGAACTTTTCGATGTGCTGGTACGGACCGTAGTTGTTCGAGCAGTTCGAGATCGTGGCCTCGACACCGAAGGAACGCACCCAGGCACGCACCAGGAGGTCCGAACCCGCCTTGGAGGAGGAGTAGGGCGAGGAGGGGTTGTAGGGCGTGGTGGGCGTGAACTTCGCAGGATCATCCAGCTCAAGGTCACCGTAGACCTCGTCGGTGGAGATGTGGTGGAAGCGGACCTTGTGACGACGCACGGCCTCCAGCAGGGTGAAGGTGCCCACCAGGTTGGTCTGAATGAAGGGCGAGGGGTCGAGGAGGGAGTTGTCGTTATGCGACTCGGCGGCGAAGTGCACGACCGCGTCGGCGCCGGCGACGACACCGTCAACGAGGTCGGCGTCCGCAATGTCGCCCTCGACGACGGTCAGGCGGGCGGCGAGCTCGGCGGGCACGTCAGTGAGGGACGCGCGGTTGCCCGCGTAAGTGAACTTATCCAGGACGACGACATCGACGTCCGGGTGGTCCTCCAGCAGCGTGTGAACGAAATTCGCTCCAATGAAGCCGGCACCGCCGGTCACAACGATCTTCATGAGGTCTTCTCCTTTGCGCGCCCGCAGGCGTCCGAGGGTGCTACTCACCCGATTCCTGCCCCTATTATGCCGTAGTTCTCACGCATTCCTCGCCACTCACCTCCACTTACCCGTCGGATACGTCACTATTCGCCACGCTGAAGGTCCCCTGAAGGGCCGCACGGCGCTGATAGATTGGAAGCATCCCCCAACAGAAACGGACCCCTCGTGACTCGTCTCGTCCCCTCGCTCGCGCTGCTCGCCCTGTGCGCCCTAGCCACGGCCTCGTGCTCCCCGCTCGAGGACACCCAGAGCGCTCAGTCAACGCCCGCGGCCTCCGTTTCCCCGGGGGACCCCGGCCAGCCATCCAGTTCGGCGATGCCGACCCTGCACGCCGCCTCCCCCGGCTGCGCGGCGATGGATGAGATCTTCTCCGAGGCTCTCAACGGTTCCGAGACCGGCCAGGCCTACAGGTCCCTGGCGGCCAAGCGCTCGGGGGAAACGAACGCGGATGAGCGTCACCGCGCGTGGGAGGCATTCGCGGCCGCATTCAAGGACGACTACTCCGACCGCCTCACCCAGGCGGCCACGGATGAGACCTCCAAGCAGGCCCTCGCAGCCCTCGCGGTCTACGTCGAGCGCAACGCAGCCCTAGACTCCGGCGCAATCCCCGAGTTCGCCGATCAGCAGGGAGCCGAGGAGGCACTCAAGCGCGGTGAAAAGCCCGAGGTGAACCCTGCCTACACCGAGGCCCTCGCCGAGGCCACGAGCGCCCACGCCACCCTGACGAGCTGCATGCCTCACTGGCCCGTCGTTTTCTAGGCGCTGGGCGGGCTCGCGCCCGCCGGGCTCGCGCCCGGACTCGTGTACATTAGACGTATCTATTCCGGACAGATTGGCTCATTTCATGGCACGTGCGCTCGTCGACCAGCTCGCCTCCGCGCGGGATCGTTTCGTCTCTACCGTAGCGCGACCCCTGGCCTTTATCGTCCTGGCTCTCGGCGTCCTCGCCGTGGCCACGGGCTGGATCTTCGCCTCTCCTCCGGGCGCTTCTCCGGACGACGATTACCACCTCGTTTCCACGTGGTGCCCCAGGCCCGTGGAGTCCTCGTGCGAGACGACCACGATTGACGGTGACCTGTACGTCATGGCCCCCGTGACCACGTCCCACGCGCAGTGTGAGGCCTTCAGCCCCGACAAATCGCACGCGTGCATCCAGGACTACTCGGACGACACGATGTTCCCGTCGTACCGGTACAACGACGGGCAGTATCCCTACGGCTTCTACCAATTCCACCACCTGTTCGCGGGCCACAACGTCGAGCACTCCGTATGGATCATGCGCTCGATCAACGTTGGACTCGCGCTGGCACTGATCGGCGCGGTCTGCGCGCTGTCGACCCGCGAGGTGCGCCGTGCAACCGCGCTGGCCGCGCTCGTCGCATGGACGCCGATGGGCCTGTACTTCATCGCCTCCAATAACCCGTCCTCGTGGGCAATCACGGGCGTGTTCGCCTACGGCGCGGCTCTCTACGGCGCCCTGAACGCACAGGGCTGGCGGCGCTGGACCCTCCTGGGCGTAGCAGCCCTCGCGTCCCTCCTGTGCTACGGCTCGCGAGGCGACGCCGCCTTCTACGTCTTCGTGGCGTCCCTCGGCATCCTCATCCTGGCTGCCCGTCGCCGCCACCTGCCCGAGATCGGTGTCGCGTCGGTCCTCAGCGCCATCGGCATCTGGTGCATGCTGGGCTCCGGCCAGTCCGGCCACATCGCCCAGTCCGAGGCCTCGGTGACCCTGCGCGAGCGCATCGAGGTCGCAATCATGAACATCCGCTACCTGCCCGAGTACTTCGCGGGCTTCATCGGGTTGAACTCCGGCCCCGGCTGGCGCGACACTCCCCTGCCGGGCTATACGACGATCCTCGGGCTCCTCGTCCTGGGCGCGGTCCTCTTCTACGGAGCACGCACGATAAGCCTGCGCAAGGCCCTGGCCGCCTTCGTCGTTTTCGGCGCGATGGCCGGCATCCCACTGTTGATCGCGACCCCGCCGACGTTCCCCAACCTCGGCGGCTACCACTCCCGCTATGCCCTGCCGCTGCTGGGCACGTGGCTGCTCATCTGGCTCTCCTCCGCCATTAGGAAGTCCTCGCTGACCCGCGGCCAGGTCGTCATGTTCGTGTTCTTCCTGAGCGTCGTCGACGCGGTTGCGATGCACACGACGATCGCTCGCTACGTCCGAGGACTCCTGTCGATTCGACACATGGGGTGGATCGCACCGGGTAACCTGAATGGTGACATCCAGTGGTGGTGGGCCGACATGCCGCTGAGCCCAATGGCCCTGTGGGGCCTGGCCTCCCTGGGATACGTACTTGCCCTGGCGAGCGCCATCTACCTGCTGCGTAACCGCCAGGTGGAGGCGCCCGCCTCGACCGCTCCGACCGAAGAGGAAGAAACCGTATGAGCGCAACAGTCACCGTCGTCGTGCGCACGCGTAACCGCCCGGCGATGCTCACCCGAGCCCTCGCATCGATCGCTTCTCAGAGCTTCGACGACTACGAGGTCGTGATCGTCAACGACGCCGGCGACGAGGCCGAGGTGCGTTCCGTCGTCAAGAAGCAGAAGAGCGCGGTGCGTTCCAAGATCACTATCGTCACGAACGAGGTCTCGAAGGGCCGCGAGGCCGCGCTCGAGTCGGGCCTGTCCGCGTCGCACAACCGCTACTACGCGGTCCACGACGATGACGACTCCTGGCACCCGCACTTCCTGAAGAAGACGGTCGCCTACCTGGACGAACATCCGGAGGCGGGCGGCGTGGCCACCCGCTGCGAGATCATCCGCGAGCGCGTGCGCGCCGACGGCACCTGCATCGAGATCGAGCGCGAGGTCCTGTCGACGGATAACTACGGCCTGTCCCTCGTGGACATGATGGTGGAGAACTACACGCCACCGATCTCGCAGCTGATCCGCCGCGAGGTCGCCGACCGCGTGGGCCACTGGGACGGTTCCCTGCAGACGCAGGCGGACTGGGACTTCAACCTGCGCCTGCTGGCGGACTCTCCGGTCGGCTTCGTCGACGGTGAGCCCCTGGCCTACTGGCACCACCGCGACACGATGGATGCGTCCCTGGGTAACTCCGTCGTCACGGACGCGTACCTGCACAAGTGGGACAACCTGCACATCCGCGACCGCTACCTGCGAGCCATGCTGGCGACGGAGGATCCGTCGTCCCCGCACCTGGGCCAGGCTCTGCTGTCGGCGGAGTACTACCGCCGGATGCGCGAGGAACTGGCGCGCGTGGATTCGGGTTTCCATTCGTCGTTGAATCTCGTCCACGTCGACATGCTCAACACGATGACGGCCCTGCACCAGCAGGTGCATGAGCTGCGCGAGGAGGTGACGTCGCTGCGCGCGGAGCTCGCCGCCGGCTCTCAGCTCAAGCGTTCGGTGAGGAGCGCGGCGTCGAAGTCGAAGCGTGCCGCCAAGAAGCTGATGGGCCGCGGCTAGACATCGGTGCGCGCGTTGTTGCGCACGAAGCCGGGCCGGTCGCGGGTGTTTCCGCGGCCGGCCCGGCCTCGTTGACGCAATGCCCGTCAGGGCAGCGGGCGCACGACGTCTGGCGTCATGCGGTCCCACCCGTATCCGGCGGTGATGTGCTGCATGCGGGCGGGGCGCCCCATCCAGTCGGTGTGGACGATCATGTCGTCTCCCAGGTAGATGGCGACGTGCGTGACGGTGCCGCTCGTCGTGTAGAAGATGAGGTCACCGCGCTGGCGCTGGGCGAGGGGCACGTGCTGGAAGCGCGGGTAGGCGTAGAGCTCCTGCGAGGTACGGTAGGAGGGCCACGCGTGCTTGATCACGTCGATGGGCTGGGGATCCAGGCCCGCGGCATAGAGGGACTGAAGCACAAGGCCCGAGCAGTCGAATCCCTGGTCGTAGGGGCCTGCCCCTCCCCACGTATAGGACGATCCCGTCTGGTTCCACGCGTACCCGATCATGGCCTCGACGCGCTCGCTGCGCGTGGCCGTCAGGGGTAGGGGCGTGGCCTGGTACTGGTCGACGGTCCACGGGTAGCCGGTGTCCATGGCATCCCAGGTGGCCTTGTCGACGACGCCGGTGACGGGCAGGCCTGCGCGCTGTTGGAAGTTCTTGACGGCGGCCACGAAGGGGGCGTCAACGGAGGCGAGCTTGTTGGAGTGCCACAAGCCGAGGCGTACCTGGGCGATGCGCACCTTGGTGCCGTTCATGCCCCAGGTGAGCGTGTTGGTCGCGTCCCCGAGGCCCGTGATGTGGTCGGTGGGCTGCAGGTAGCCAGCCGGAGCCTCATATCCACGCCACGCGCCCGAGGCGTCGAACTCGTAGCGGCGACCGTTCAGCTCCAGGGGCGCGGTGCGCATGATGCCGGTGTCGGGGTCGAGGTAGTACCACTCTCCCCCGTCGTGCAGCCAGCCTCCCATCTGCGCACCGTTAGAGGCGAAGAAGTGCCAACCGTCGGCAAGACGTTCCCAGCCGGTGCGCATCGCACCCGAGGACCCCAGGTAGTACCACGTGCCATCCACGCCGGTGAGCCCCGTGCGCATGACACCAGTGTCGGGATCCAGGTAGTACCACTGGCCCCCGTCGCGCAGCCAGCCGCCGATCTGTGCACCGTTAGAGGCGAAGAAGTGCCACCCGTCGAAGAGGTGCTCCCAGCCCGTGCGCATCGCGCCCGAGGACCCCAGGTAGTACCAGGTACCGTCCACCGCAGTCAGGCCCGTACGCATGACGCCGGTCGCGGGGTCCAGGTAGTACCAGGAGCCACCGTCCTTCAGCCAGCCCCCAACGAGCGCCCCGGAGGGAGCCAGGAAAAACCAGTCGGCACCGTCACGAAACCAGCCGGTGGCCATGTAGCCGCTGTCGTAGAAGTAGTAGCGGCTACCCCCGATCCCCACCCATTGGGAAGCCGGGTACGATCCGTCGACGCGCCGCCACCACCAGCCGACCGAGTCGCGCACCCAGGCGCCACGTCCGGTCTCATCGGGCGCGTCCATCGTCGGAGGTTCGTCCCCCTCCGACGAGGCCCGGTCCGCCCGGTTCTCATCGTTCGCGGCAGGGGCGGCGGGCTCGGGCGCGTCCGTGGTCTCGGGGCTGGGAGAGGCCGACGGCGCGGCGGGCGAGGCAGACTGGGCGGCGGTGGAGCTCTCTGCTGCGGACTGCGGCGCGGCCTCGTCCCCGGCGTCGGCACGGGCCTGCGCGGGCAGGGCGATGAGCGCGAGGGTCAGGGTTGCTGTGAGGGCGCGAGCAAGCGCGCGGCGGGCGAGTGTGGGCGTCGGTGCCATGACAGTGCCTTGTCGCTGGAGAACAGTTCTCCTATAAGTGTAGGACACTTATCACACTGCGCGGGTGCCTTTGAGTCGTGAACTCGACCAAAAGCCGGGACCCAGCGGCATTCACTCCGCTGGGCCCGGCTTCGAACGTCGATGCGTCCGTCAGTCCTCGTTCTCGAGCGCGTCGGCCTGCTGGGCCTGCATGCGCGCGAGGTGCTCATAGTCGGCGGCGCCGCGCCTGGGCACGTCCCGCATCGGGCGCGCGGGCGTCAGGTCCGTGAACGATGCGCCCAGGTTCACCAGGCCGCCGGACTCCATGCCCGGGCCGGGCAGGACGTCGAAGCGGCGCGCCTTTTGCAGGGCGTCGATGACGCTGGTCATGTCCTGGTTCTGGATGGCCGCGGAAATCGTGTAGGCACCCGGGTTGAAGGTCAGACGCGGAATGTCGATATCAAGGTAACCGGTGCCCGGCTCGATCGATGTCGGCACATAGCAGGCGTCCATGCCGTGCAGACCCCACACGAAGACGCCCTCGCGGGTGTCGATGGAGGCACCGAACACCGGAGACTCGATGCGCTCATTCGCACGGTAGTGCAGGCGCAGGCGCACGGGATCGCCCGGGTACACGAGCGACGTGGGCTGACCGGACGAGGACAGAAGCTCGATGCGCTCGATCATGGCCTCGCCGCTGCCAAAGCGCGTGCCGCCGCCATCAACCTCGACAGCGTGGTGAGCGACGTCGGAGTAGGTATCGATGACCTCGGCGGCCGCGCCCACGTCGACGAGCGTGCCGTGGTCCAGCCAGGCGGCCTGGTCGCAGAAGGTGCGCATCTGCTCGAGGCCGTGGGACACGACGACGACCGTGCGCCCCTGGTCCTTGAGCTGGGCGAACTTGTCCATGCACTTGTTCTGGAATTCCATGTCGCCCACGGCCAGGACCTCGTCGACGAGGAGGATGTCCGGCTCGACGTGGATCGACACGGAGAAGCCCAGGCGCACGTACATGCCCGAGGAGTAGTTCTTCACCGGCTGATCGATGAAGCGCTCGACGCCGGAGAAGTCGATGATCGCATCCAGTTTGGAGTCGATCTCCTTCTTGCTCATGCCCAGGATCGCGCCGTTGAGGTAGATGTTCTCGCGGCCCGACAGCTCGGGGTGGAAGCCGGAGCCGACCTCGAGCATGGCGGCCATGCGACCCCGTCGAGGAGATCGAGCCCCTGTCCGGGGTGAGGATCTTCGCGATGCACTTGAGCAGCGTCGACTTGCCCGATCCATTGTGTCCGAGCAGGCCGAAGGTCTTGCCCTGCGGGATCTCAAAGGAGACGTCGTCGAGGGCCCAGAACTCCTCGAACTGCGCGCGCGAACGCTGCAGGAATGCGCCCTTGAGGGACTGGTTGCGGTTCTTGTAGATGCGGAAGCGCTTGGAGACGCCCTCCACCGAAATCGCGTTCGTCATCAGAGTTCCTCCACGATTCGTGCCGAGAAGCGGCGGAAGATCAGCGAGCCGAGGCCGAAGATACCAAAGGCCCAGGCGGCGCAGCCGAGCCACACCTGCCAGGACGGCATCGCGAAGCCGTACAGCGTCGAGCGGTAGGCCTCGAGGAAGAGCTCGGCGGGGTTGAGGCGGAAGATCGTGACGATCGGGAGGGGCTCGCCTCCCCAGGTCCATCCCTTGGCCGCCAGGTCGGTCTGGACCTTGTTAAGCATCGAGAGGGAGAAGACGACGCCGGAGGCGTACATCCAGATCTGGTTGAAGATCTGCCACAGGTGCGAGATGTCGCGGAAGTAGACCGACGCGACCGACAGGATGAGGCCCATGCCGATCACGAAGAGCATCGCGAGCAGGGTGATGACGATGACCGCGGGGATCATGAGCAGCACGCCGGGGCCGCCGGCGATGCACATGATGAGGATGATGACGCCCAGCTCGAAGGCAAAGTCGTAGGCCAGGGCCAGGACCGAGGAGTAGATGAGGACCTGACGCGGGAAGTAGACCTTGGTGAGCAGGCCGGAGTTACCCACAAGGGAATCCATGCCGCGCTGGATGCCACTCGACATGAAGTTCCAGGCGATGACGCCGACACCGATCCACAGCGCGAAGGAGGACAGACCCGAGTTCGCGCCCTTGTCGGCCTCGCCACGGAAGACGACACCGAAGATCAGCGCGTACACGGCGATCGTCGCGATCGGGTTGATGAAGGACCACAGGCGGCCGAGCGCGGTGCCCTTGAACTCCGAGGAGATCGAGCGCTGCGCCATGCGCACCGTCAGGTCGATGACCCGTTTCGTCTCAGACACGGCTACTCCCATCGCTTCTGTCGTGGTCAGGAAATCTATTCTACTTGCCGGCGGCCGGCGTGAGCGCGAGGTAGCGCTGCGTGAACTCCACGATCACGACACTGGGCTTGTAGGCCTCAATGAGGGCGGCGACGTCCGTCGGCTGCTCGGAGTCGAGGGCGTGGCCGACCTGGATCGTGTACTCGAAGGTCGCGGCCACATCGGGCCCCAGGTTGTTGCCCTGGGAGTCGCGCACGATGAGCGCGGTGCCACGTCCATTCGGGTTGTAGGTGAGCGCCGACTTGTTCTGGAAGTCGACGGGGCTGGCCAGGGAGACCTCGGGGGCGGCCGTCACCTCGGACAGGCGCGCGGCGGTGTCGGTCAGCTCGTCGCGGGTTTCCAGCTGCAGCAGGTGGACGCTACCGGGTTCCTGCTCGTAGGTGGGGACCGCCCACGGACCCGCCTGGGCGGGGGCGCCCAGGGCCTCGTACTCGTTGGGGGCGTCCACGCCGCTCACGCCGGACGGCGTCAGGGAGGGCAGCCCCTCGAGCTGCGGGTTGACCGCGGCCAGGCAGGTCAGCGTCTGGTTCCACGCGACGTGCGCGGCGTAGGGCGACCAGTGGGGGTTCACCGCCGAGTACAGGGGGGCCTCGCTCCCCTCGCGGGCCTCGCGCAGACTCTCGCGCACATCCACCCACGCGTGGGTGGGCAGCGCCGAGCGCATGAGATCCAGGGAGGTCGTGCCCATCAGCGGGTCGGCCCACTGGGGCAGCTTGTCGGAGTAGACGTCCCAGGTGGCCGGGGCGGGCATGAAGAGCGCGGTCGCACCCTGGGCGGCGGCGGCGGTCTCGATGCCGCTCATGTAGCGGTCCCACGCGCTCACCTGGTCGGGGGTGGGGCGCACGCGCCCCAGGGCCTGGGAGAAGTTCGCGTTGAAGACGTCGGAGAGGAACAGGTAGCCGTCGCGGCCCTGAACGTACGTGGTCACGCCGGCCATCGACTGCCCGAACGAGGCCTGGGCGGCGTCGGTCGGAAGGTATCCGGCGGTGCCGGCGACGCCGGGCGTCCACGGACCCACGTCGGCACGCGGAGTGGGGGCGCAGACCTCGGGCAGGGACTGGGGCGTGGTGCGCGCGAAGGACGAGGCCTGGGCTGCGGGGCGGGCAGCCTGCTGAGGGGCCGGGTGGGTGGCCTTGTACCACGTGCCCACGGCGGTGGCCGCGCACGCGCCCGCAAGGAGAACGGCGAGGGGCACGTAGTGGAGGCGGTGCTTCCACGAGCCAGCGGGGACGCCCTCGTCGAAGGAGACGTCGCGCAGACCGGAGTCGGATTCCTTGAACTGGCCGGCGGCCTTCTTCTCGCTCACTTGGTCTCCTCCTCGGTACGTGCGGCCGCCTCTTCGGCCTCCATGACCGTCGCGATCCTGGTTGAGGACAGGGCGGGCGTGACGATGCGGCGGGCCACGGCCTCGTACGTGGGACGGAAGTGCTCGATGAGCTTATCCATCCATCCGGGCAGGTAGTTCTTCTGGCTCATCGCGGGCTTCTCGATGAGGTGCCACGACAGGTAGGCCAGGATGTGTACGGTCACGACGACCGTCAGGTGGTAGGCGATCCAGCCGCGATCCTGCAGGTGGAAGTAGGCGGCGAACGCCATGATCGGCCACGCGTAGATGTAGATGCCGTAGGACAGGTCGCCGTGCTTCTCCCAGTTCTGCAGAGGCAGGCGAATCGCCAGGTACATGAGGAAGTACAGGAAGCCGTACTGGCCGACGATGTTCCAGCCGCCCGACGCGTAGGAAAGCACGCCGAAGATCAGCCCGCCCCACGCCAGGCGCGAGTCCATGGGGATCTTGTCGCCGTAGAGCGTGAAGAGCATGCCGAAGGCGAAGGGGCCCATGAACATCAGCATGTACGGGTCGCGCAGCAGGTAGTTGACGTTGGCGACCTGGCCCGCGCCCATCCACTGCAGGGCGTTGAGGGCGATCAGCACGAGGGCGAAGGCACCGCCTACCTTGCGGTTCGCGAGCGCCCCGAAAAGGCCAAGGATCGCAACCAGAATGTAGGCCTTGAACTCGTAGATCAGCGTCCAGGCCGAGCCGTTCCAGTCGCGCGCTCCGTGCAGGATGAAGTACGGCAGGTTCTCGCCCATGCCGGCGATATTGCGCTGGCCGAGGTTCAGCCACATGTTGTTCACGAAGTACGTGAGCGGCGACTCGGTGGCCGGGTGCAGGTAGCCGGAAATGTTATGGAAGGTGTGCCAGTAGGCGATCGGTGCGAGGATACCGACCGTGAAGAGCAGGGCGGCCCAGTAGGCGGGGAAAATACGCAGGACGCGGCGCCACATGTAGCGCCAGATCGTCGCACGGCCCATGCGCGAGCGCGTGATCAGGAATCCCGAGAAAAAGAAGAAACCCGCGACGGCGACGCCACCGATGGACTGCTCCTTGGAGATCTGCACGCCCAGGTCCTCGCCGCCGTAGAAACCGGCGATCGGCCCGGCGTGCGAGAAGATGACCATGAAGGCCATCAGCCAGCGCAAAAACCCGATCGAGTTGGACCTGGAGTTGAATGCCTGCGCGACGGACTGGGGCGTGTGGGGGGCCGCAGCCCGAATCGTGGAGGCCAGGCTCATCGCTCACCCTTCATGGATCGGATCTTATGGACGGCGCCGCGGGCCGCGCGGTACGCCGGCTTGAGGGCGTTCCCCAGTCCGGGCGTGCGCACCATAATGTTGGTCTTAACGGCGCCCAGCAGGTTCGGAACCGTGCCCATGCGCGCCTTGAGGAAGGGCACCTGATCGATTGCGAAGGCGGGCATCATTGAGGAGGTCGCCGCCAGCTTGTACTCGAGGTAGCCGTAGTACACGCCCGCCCACTTCGGGGTCATGACGGGACGCACGTAGTAGCCGCGCGACAGGACCGCGTAGGACAGGAGGCGCTCGATGACGTGCGCCAGGGAGCCATCCTTGTAGCCGCCTTCCTCGGGGAAATCCTCGGGGACGAGGCCGGCGCCCGTCAGCAGAGACAGGGCCTCCGGGCGCGCGATGAACATGGAGCCGTAGGGGGCCAGCGGCTGGTGATCGTCGAAAGGCACGGTGATGCCGACCTTCTTGGCGAACTCACGGGCGGGGGTGCGGTTCGCGAACCACGCGTGGCCCATCGTCGGGTAGCCCATATGCGGCATGGGCGCGATCACCATGCCCAGGCCCGGGTGGGCGGCAAACTCCGCGAGGATGCCGGCTACGTGATCGGAGGAGGCCAGCAGGTTGTCGTAGAGGTGCTCCTTGAAGAGCTGGGCGGCGTTGTAGTCGTCCTGGACGGACTTCTTGGAGTGGATCTTCACGACGATGTCGTACTCGCCCGAGGTCAGCACGTCGCCACAGTCCACCAGGAACGCGCCGATATCGCGACCGCGGTTGGAGGACACGACGCGCACGTCGGCGTCCACGCCTCGTTCCTGGGCGCGTGCCTCGATGAGGGCCTTGTTCTCCTCGTTCGAGGTCGTCGCCACCAGGTGGTAGCCCTCCGGCAGGACGCTCAGGCGGTCGAGGATCTCGTCGGCCATGTCGGCGTAGAAGATGTGTGCGACCGCGAGGACCTTCAGGGAGGCGGCGGCGTCCAGGGCGGCCTGGTCGGCGCGCGGGGAGATGACGGTCGTCAGGCCCGCGTTGGTCACGAGGTCACGCGGACGCGAGGTGCGTGCGAGGTTCGTGAGGATCAGGTCGGTGTCGTATCCGGCCTTTTCCGCCAGTTCCAACATGTCCGCGCCAATGATCGCGTGGCGATCCAGGTAGAGCGGGTCGTGGAAGAGGTTGCGGCGCTTGAGGATCGGGCAGCCGTCCGCGAGCAGCATCGAGGCGTTGTCGAAGACGGGGTTGCGCGAAGGGTAGTCCTCGCGCGGGTATGCCACGACGTGCGTGTAGCCGAGGTTGCCGAAGTACTCCGTAAAGCGGGACTCGTGCCACTGGATCGAGTCGTTGTACGAGCGGATCGGGGGCATTTCGTCCCAGTACTTGCGGAAGTCCGGGGAGCTGAGCAGCGGGTTGCGCACGGCGATCCAGTGGGACTGGATGTGGCGCGGCATGCGGGTGGCTGCCAGGAAGGGGTGGGGGCGCACCTCATCGTGTTCGGTGATGCCCCAGAAGTCCACAGCTCCGGCGGCGTCCACGCGGTCGAAGAGGTTCTTCCACGGGTTGACGGGCGCGAAGAAGGTGTAGTTGAAGAGGATCAGCTCGTCGATCTGACCGAGGCGATCCCAGCCGAAGCGGGCGATACCGTCGCGGTAGCCGCCCACGTCGAAGCCGGTGTTTTCCCGCTCGAAGACCTCGGTGGCGCCCTTGAGGAGGCGCTCGCGAGCGGTGTCGTCCAGGGCAGAGTTGGAGACGACGAGGATTTCGTCGAGGTATTCGCGCAGCGAGGTCAGGCACTCCACGATGTAGTCGTCGACGAGGCCCTGGGGATCGAAGAACAGGAAAATACCGGCGCGCTTCACGGCTTTACTCCCCCGTGCCGTCGACGGTGGCCAGGATCTGGCGGATCTTCGTGGCGTCGCCCCACACGCCGGGCGAATCGTAAGGACGATCCGGGAATGCCCCGTACTCGAGGGTGATGTCCAGGTCGTTCTCGCGGATGTAGGCCTCGACGCGGTCGGCGAGGCTCATGGGTTCGCCGCTGCAGATATTGATGATGCCGTCGACCTCGTCCTGGGAGACGGCGGCGGCAATCTGGTAGGCCAGTCCCTGGATGGAGATGAAGTCGTAGAGGTTCTTGCCCGTGGTGAAGGGGAAGGTCTTCTTGCCTTCCTGGGCGGCGGCCAGGAGCTTGGAGAAGATCGAGGAGCCGTGCGCGTCGTCGCCGACGATGTAGTAGCCGCGCAGCCACTGCATGGTGGCGCCGTGCTTGGTGGTCAGAAGCTCCGTGATCTGCCGCAGCGCGTTCTTGGAGATGCCGTACAGCGAGGCGGGGTTGCACGGGGAGTTTTCGTCGATGGCGCCTTCCCAGTAGCCGACCTCGTGCATGGAACCCATGACGGCCAGGTGGGTGCAGCCGCCCTCGAGGAGGTTCTCGATGAAGCGGTAGTGGGCGGGCAGGTCCTCGATGTGGGCCGGCGAGTTGTGCACGAAGCCGTCGCGCCAGGCGAGGTGCAGGACCACGTCCGGGCGTCCGAGCTGGTCGTAGATGTCAGCGTCTCCGCTGAAAATCTGGGTGTCGATGCGGCGTGCACGCTCGTCGACACCGTCGAGGCGGAAGTCGACGACGCTGACGTCGAGGCCGCGCTCCAGCAGGGCGTGAACAATGTGGCGGCCAATGTAGCCACCGGCTCCGGTAACGAGGACAGTCTTCACCATGTCAGCCAGTCTATCAAGGCGTTGGCGCTACGCAGCCCCGCCCCGCGTTGTGTGCCGTGACGCACCCAGCCCGCCCCGACCTCGTTTCCCGGTCGATTGCCTTAGTGTCGCGAGGCAGTGCGGTGGCGTAGCGCGCGGGGCAGGGCGATGAGGCCCTGGAGGACACCTCGGGCGACCGGCCCCCGTCCGCCCGAGCGCACTGCCCGTGCAATCGAGCGGGCGATGGCGCGCGCGACGACGCCCCACGGGGGCATGCTGGGCGGCGACGATGATGCGGTTGCGGGCATTGACCCGCAGGAACATGGGCGAGGACGTGCCCGAGGAGGCGGCGTGCTCGTGGTCGACGACGGCCCCGGCGACGAAGCGCACCTCGTACCCGGCCTCGCGCAGCTTGTAGGACAGGTCGGTGTCCTCGTAGTACATGAACAGGTCGGTGCGCACTCCCCCGACGGCTCGCCACGCGTCGGCGTCGATGGCGCAGGCACCTCCGCACAGGCCGAAGACCTCGGGCGCGGGCAGCGGGGAGTCGGCGGGGATCCAGCCAGGAGCGGTCGTAGCCGTTGCCGGCTGCGTATCGACCTCGTTGCCGGTGGAGTTGATGAGGACCTGGCCGCCGCTCTCACCGTCGGCGACGCGCGTCCAGCGGCTACCGTCGCGGGCGACGAGGAACTCCGTGTCGGAGGGGTGGAGGGGCGCCAGGTGCCGGTCAGGAGGATGAGCGCGGTCGTGGCGCCCACGGTCTCGCCCAGAGGCGCCAGGAGCGCGTCGAGGAATCCGTCGCGCACGGTCGCGTCGTTGTTGAGCAGGACGACGGCATCTTCGCTCAGGCCGGCCGCTCCTGCCATGACTCCAGCGCCGAATCCGTCGTTCGTCCCTGCGTTCACGAGGGACACTCGCGCGGGATCGGCGGCGCCGCGCAGCTCGCCCAGGCCCTCGCGCAGGACGGTCAGCGAGTCGTCGTCGGATCCGTTGTCGACGATGACGAGGTGGTCCCCCTGTCCCATCTGCGGGGCGATCGAGTGGGCGGCGCGCAGGGTGAGCGGCGCGTTCTTCCAGTTGACGAGGATGACCCTGCAGCTGCGCGCCCTCATCGCGCACCCGCCAGGGACGCGTAGATGGCGGCGTGAGCGGCGGCGGAGGCCTCCCACGTGTAGTCGCGGGCGCGCTCGATGCCGGCGGCGGCGAGACGGTCGTGCTCGCTTCCGGCGGCGGCCTCGAGGGCTTCGGCCAGGGCCGAGGCGTCGGTGGCGGGGACGAGGAGTCCGGCATCGTCGCGCGTAATCTCCGCCATGCAGGTGTCCGCGCTGGTCACGACGGGCGTTCCGTGCGCCATGGCCTCGAGGACGGGCAGGCCCGAAGCCCTCCCAGATCGAGGGGAAGGTGAAGACGCGGGCGCCCGCGTACGCGCAGGCCAGGTCGGTGTCGTCCAGGCGTCCGAGGACGTGGACACGCCCGGGCGGCAGCGGCGCGTCGGTCGGATCAGTTCCCCACCCGGCGGGTCCCACGAGGACGAGGTCGAGGTCGGTGCCACGCATCTGCTCGTATGCCGCCAGCAGGGTGGGCAGGTTCTTGCGGGGCTCGCGGGTGCCGACCCACAGGATGTAGGGACGTACCAGGCCGTGGCGGGCGCGGAACTCGTCGACCTGCTCATCGGTGACGGGCGTGTGGCTCAGGCCGTGCGGGATGACGGTGATGCGCGAGGCATCCAGACCCGCGTCGACACAGTCGTCGGCGGTGGCCTGCGAGGGGACGATGATGGCATCGGCGCGCTTCCTGGTGATCTCGAGGGCGCGGTGGAAGTACGCGGAGCCGTGGGCCGTGAAGTGGTCGGGGTCGCGCAGGAAGGCGACGTCGTGGACGGTGACGGCCAGGGGGCGCGAGGTCGGCGGGATCGCCCAGGTGGTCGCGTGCACGACATCCGCTCCCCCGCCCGATCCGACGCCGAGCAAACGGTCGACGCTGGGGGTTCCCAGTCGGTCCCATGCGGCGTACAGGGCACGGCGAGGCAGCGCCGAGTTGAGCACGGGGATGGTCAGGCCCACCTCGCTCGGTGTGGGCTCGCCCGCGCCGCGCCGCGCCGCGATGCCAATCGCACGCACGCCCTGGTCTGCCAGGCGGGCGGCGACCTCGACGATGTACCGGCCCAGACCCTCCGGGCACCGGCTGCCACATTTGCTCGACGACCATTCCAACGTTGACGCTCATACATCCAGGGTAGTTCACGGGCGCACGGGGGCGGGAACAAAAGTATTGAGCAGCCGCAAAATGGCATACGATAAGGGGAATAGTTGTTGCTCCCGACCCAATGGGGATGATCGTGGCCTACTCCGTTTCTCACTCGCATCCGATCCGCGTCCTGCTGGACGGGACCGCGATCCCCGCAGACCTGGGCGGCGTCGGCCGCTACGTGGATGACCTGGTGCCGGAGCTGGTCGAGCAGGGCGTGGACCTGACGATGGCGGTCCAGGAGCGCGACGCCGAGCACTTCGCGACGCGCCTGCCCTCGGCCCGCATCATCCCGATTTCGCAGCGTTTTCGAGTCCCGTCCCGCGCGCATGGCCTGGGAGCAGACGGGCCTGCCCCAAGCTCATCCGCAAGGTCCGTCCCCGACGTCCTGCACTCCCCGCACTACACGTCCCCACAGTTCCCGGGCGTGCCCGTCGTCATCACCCTGCACGACGCGACGTTCTTCTCGCACCCGCAGGCCCACTCGCGCCTCAAGCAGCGCTTCTTCACCGCGGCGATCCGCCGCGCGATCCGCCGCGCGGACGCCCTCGTGGTTCCCTCGCTGGCCACGCGCGACGAGACCATCAAGTACGCGGGCGGCGATCCCTCGCAGTTCTACGTGGCCTACCACGGCGTGGATCGCTCGATCTTCCACCCGGTCTCGGACGCCGAGCGCGAGCGCGTCAAGGCCTCGCTGGGCCTGGAGGGCCGCGACTACATCGGCTTCCTGGGCACGCTGGAGCCCCGCAAGAACGTGCCGAACCTGGTGCGCGGCTGGGTCAAGGCCGTCTCTGACCGCCCGAATCCCCCGGCCCTCGTGCTGGCGGGCGGCAAGGGCTGGGACGAGGACATCGACCCGGCCCTGGCCTCGGTGCCCGAGCACCTGACGGTCCTGCGCCCCGGCTACCTGCCCCTCGAGGATCTGCCCGGCTTCCTCTCGGGCTGCGTCATCCTGGCCTACCCCTCGATCGCGGAGGGCTTCGGCCTGCCGGTCCTGGAGGCGATGAGCTGCGGCGCCGCAACGCTGACGACTCGCCTCACCTCCCTGCCGGAGGTCGGCGGCGACGCCGTCGCCTACTGCGACATCGACCCCGACTCGATCGCCTCGGCCCTGACGGAGCTGCTGGACGACACTGCTCGTCGCGAGGCCCTCGGGGCCGCCGCGATTCCGCGCGCCGACGAGTTCACGTGGGCCCGCGCCGCTTCCGTCCACATCGAGGCATTCCGCGCCGCCGCCCGTTCCTGAGCCAACCGCGCCGAAGGAGGCCGCCACATGCCCGCATCAGCCCCGCAGCGCCGCACGCTCGTCGCGGTGCTGATCCTCGTCGTCGCGGTGATTGCGGCCTCGCTGGCGTGGGTCGTCGCCTCCCCGGTCGGATCCTCTCCGGACGAGGACTTCCACGTGGGGGCCATGTGGTGTCCTCCGCCGGTGGACGAGACGGGCTGCCAGATTTCCACCAAGGACGGCGAGAAGGCCGTCATGGTGCCGCAGTCGCTGGCCAAGGAGTACGTCACCTGCTACGCCTTCGACCACGATAATTCCGCTCTGTGCGCCCTCAACGCCTCGGACGAGGAGCTGGCGCCGACACTGCGCTGGGACGACGGCAACTACCCCTGGGGTTACTACCAGTTCGCCCACCTCTTCGTGCAGCGCTCGACGAGCCACGCGGTCCTCGCGCTGCGCACCGTGAACACGCTGCTCGCGATCGGCCTGATCGGCGCGATCATCGCCCTGGCGGATTCGGGGTTGAGGCGCGCGATCAGCGTTTCTGTAACGGTCGCGTGGCTGCCGATGGGCTTCTATTTCGTCGCCGGCATGAACCCGTCGTCGTGGGCGATGACGGGCACGTTTGCTTTTGCTGCCGGCCTGCTGGCTGCCACCCGGTCGGTGGGTCCGCGCCGGGTGGGCCTGATTGCCTGCGCGCTGGCTGGCGCGGTCTTGGCGTGCACATCTCGCGGCGACAGCGCTTTCTTCCTCTTCGTCGTCACGGTCGCCCTGGCCTTCGCAGTGCCGATGAGCAGGCGCATCGTTCCCGAGGCACTCCTCGCGTGCGTCGCCTCCATCGCGGGCATCTGGGTCATGGCCCGCACGAACGTGGCGGCCTCGCACTTGGGTTCGGGTAACGAGCTGGCGGAATACTCACTCAAGCACATCGCGTGGCTCAACGTGTCCTCGCTGCCCAACTACCTGCGCGGCTTCGTCGGGCACCTGCTCGGGCCGGGGTGGAACGACGTGTCCTACCAGGGCACCGTCTCCTACGGCGCCTCCGCCATAGTCGTCGCCGTCCTGTGTTGGTCGCTGCGCTCGCTGTCCTGGCGCAAGGCCCTGTCCGCGATCACGGTGGCCGGCGCGATCACGGGCGTTCCCGTGGTGATTGGCCTGCGCGGACACTTCAACAACGTCCTCACCTACCAGCCGCGCTACATGCTGCCGCTCTTCGCGGTCTTCATGCTCATGCTCCTGGCTCCCTCCCCCGCCCGCGCGGACAATGCGGGGCGGCATGTGGGCAGCGAGGCGTTCCGCCTCCCCACCAGCATTGCCGGTCGCGTGGCCACGGGCCTCGTGTCGGCGCTGTGGGCGCTCACCAACGCCCGTGCCCTCTACCTCGTCATCGAGCGCTACGCGTTCGGGCGTACGCAGCACGGCTACCCCATCGACCTGGCGACACGAAACCTGAGCGCGGGCAACGAGTGGTGGTGGCCTACGGCTCCGGTCGGCCCAATGGCCGTGTGGATCCTCGGTGCTCTCGCTGGCGCAGTCGCGATCGGCCTGGCCGTTTTCCTGTGGCAACGCTCCCCCGAAAAGGCGCCCGAGCCTCGTCGATAGCCACTTCACATTCAAATCGTTCACAAATCGCCCTTATAGTGCTATGCTCGAACATGTAGCACCCAGGTGACCTCCATGAACGAAAGGTGATCGCATGCCCACGACCAACGTCGGCACGCTCAGCGAGCCCCAATTCAACATCCTGAACGCACTGGCCAAGGCCGACGCGCCCCTCACGCAGCGGGCACTGTCGGAGGCCACCGGCATGAGCCTGGGACGCGTCAACACCGCCACCCGCGAGTGCGAGGCCGCCGGCTACATCGACGAGCGCGCGATCACCGACGCGGGCCGCGAAGCCCTCGAGCCCTACCGCGTCACGGGCGCCGTCATCATGGCCGCGGGCCTGTCCTCGCGCTTCGCCCCCATCAGCTACGAGCGCCCCAAGGGCACGCTCAAGGTGCGCGGCGAGATCCTCGTCGAGCGTCAGATCCGCCAGCTCCACGAAGCCGGCATCACGAACATCGCGCTGGTCGTGGGCTACAAGAAGGAATACTTCTTCTACCTGGCCGACAAGTACGGCGTCGACATCGTCGTCAACCGCGAATACGCGACGCGCAACAACAACGGGTCCCTGTGGCTCGTGAAGGACCGCCTGGACAACACCTACGTGTGCTCCTCGGACGACTACTTCACCACCAACCCCTTCGAGCCCTACGTGTACAAGTCCTACTACTCGGCGAACTACGTTGAGGGTCCCACCGATGAGTGGTGCATCAAGACGGGGCCGGGAGATCGCATCACGGGCGCGACCGTGGGCGGCAAGGATGCGTGGGTCATGCTCGGGCACGTCTACTTCGACCGCGTCTTTTCCGCGACGTTCCGCGAGATCCTCGAGCAGGTCTATCACCTGCCCGAGACGGTGTCGAAGCTGTGGGAGTCCATCTACCTCGACCACATCAAGTCCTTCGACATGGTGATCCGCCGCTACCCGGACGGCGTCATCCACGAGTTCGACTCGGTCGACGAGCTGCGCAGCTTCGACCCCCTATTCATGGAGAACGTGGATTCGGAGGTCTTCGACCACATCGCCGACACGCTGGGCTGCGCGAAGTCCGAGATCCGCGACTTCTACCCGCTCAAGCAGGGCATCACAAACCTGTCGTGCCACTTCGCCGTGGGCGACAACGAGTACGTCTACCGTCATCCGGGCATCGGTACGGAGAAGATCGTGGACCGCAGCGCGGAGTTCAAGGCCCTGCGCGTGGCCGCCGAGCTGGGTATCGACGACACGTTCATCGCGGGCGACCCCGAGGCCGGTTGGAAGATTTCGCGCTTCGTGCGCGACGTGCGCAACCTGGACGTAACGCGCCCTGAGGAACTGAAAGCGGCCATGGAGATGGACCGCGCCCTGCACACCTCGGGTCGCACGCTCGCACGCTCCTTCGACTTCGTCACCGAAGGCTTGCGCTACGAGGGCCTCCTGAAGACCTTCGGCCCGATTGATGTGCCCGGCTACTTTGAGTTGCGCGACAAGGTCCTGCGCCTCAAGGCTTTCGCGGACGCGGACGGGTTCGAGGTTGTCCCCTCGCACAACGACTTCTTCCCCCCGAACTTCCTGGTGGATAACGATGGCAACATCAGCCTCATCGACTGGGAGTATGCGGGCATGTCGGACATGGCAGCCGACTTCGGCACGATGACCGTGTGCACGGCGGAGATGACCCGCGAGCGCGCTCGCGCCGCCCTGGAGTTCTACCTGGGTCACGCCCCCAGCGAGGCCGAGGAGCGCCACTTCTTCGCCTACGAGGTCTTCGCCGGCTGGTGCTGGTATCTGTGGGCACTGGTCAAGGAGGCCGAAGGCGACGACGTGGGCGAGTGGCTCTACACCTACTACTCGCACGCGACGCGCACGCTCGATTCCCTGCTCGCTTCGTACGAGGCCACCTCGACCTCGGGCGCGCAGGTCTCCCAGGAGGGTGAGCTGGCATGAAAACTCAGCACGGCGGCAAGCGTTACGGCTTCTTCTCGGGTGCCCTGTGGGGCCTGGACACGGTCGTGCTGGCGATCGCCCTCACCATGATTCCGTTTGCCGACCTCGGCCAGTCGGCGCTCACCGGCGCGGTCCTGCACGACGTCGCGTGTGCCGTCATCCTGGTCGTGTATATGGCTCTCCGAGGCCGCCTGAAGGACACCTGGGCGGCGCTGCGCACGCGCCCGGGCAAGTCGGTGATCGTGGCGGCGCTGCTGGGCGGCCCGATCGGCATGAGCGGCTACCTCATCGCGATCGACAACATCGGCCCCGGCCTGACCGCGATTATTTCGACGTTCTACCCGGCGCTGGGCACCCTGCTGGCCTTCATTCTCTTGAAGGAGCGGATGGCCCCTCGCCAGATCGTTGCCCTCTTGGTCGCGCTTGGCGCGATCGTCGCGACCGGCTGGTCGGCGACCTCGGAATCGATCGGAGGCGGCAACGCGATCCTGGGCGTCGCCGGCGCGCTCGCGTGCGTGATTGGCTGGGGGTCCGAGGCCGTCATCCTCACGTGGGGTATGCGCGACGAGGCCGTGGATAACGAGGTGGCGCTCCAGATCCGTGAGACGACCTCGGCGCTGGTCTACCTCTTCGTGGTGGCCCCCATCGCGGGCGTCTTCGGCTTCACGCTCCAGTCGCTGGCTCACCTGTCCGCGGGCGTGGTGGCCCTGGCCGGCCTGGCGGGCACGGCCTCGTACCTCTTCTACTACAAGGCACTGTCGGCGATCGGCGCCTCGCGCGGCATGGCCCTGAACATCTCCTACTCGGCATGGGCGATCATCTTCGCCCTGGCGTTCCCCCCGCACACGATTCCGACGCTCACGCAGGTCATCTGCTGCATCGTGATCCTGGTGGGCACGGTCCTGGCGGCAACCCCCTCGTGGGGTGATCTGCTTCCCAGGCGCGCGGAGAAGGTCAGCGGACAGTAGGCGTGAGACAATGGCGGGTGGGCGCACGTGTGCTCACCCGCTTTGTCGTATTCGGAGGACTGATGACAACACCCGAGACCGACCTGCGCAAGGTCCAAAAGCTCCTGACGCTGATCCTGGCCGAGCTGGACCGGGTGTGCCGACGCATCGGGGTGTCCTACGCGATCTACGGCGGCACGGCGATTGGTGCGATCCGCCACGGCGGCTTTATTCCGTGGGATGACGACATCGACGTGATGATGACGCGCGCGGACTACGAGCGTTTCCTTGCCGAGGCGCCGGCCCTGCTGGACGAGCGTTTCCGCCTGGACAACACGCGCACGCGCGACGATTTCCCCTTCATGTTCACGAAGATGGTCATGCCGGGAACCCTGCTGATCCCCGAGGCAGACAAGAACTCGAAGTACCGGATGCCTTTCTTCCTGGACATCCTGCCCCTGGATGAGATTCCGGCCGACGAGAAGGCCTTCCAGGAGATGTCTCGCCAGTCGTGGCTGTGGGGTCGTCTGTTGTTCCTCCAGGGCACGGCCCGTCCCCACCTGATCAACACGCCCGCATGGAAAAAGGCGCTGATCTTCTCCGCGACGACGCTCGCGCACCTGGGACTGAAGGCCGTGCGCGCGACGCCGGCGAGCCTGCAGGCCCGCTGGGAGCGCGCTGTTCGCCGCTACGAGGGCACGGGCACGGGCGTGTACGCCGACTTCACGATGCGCGACCCGCAGAACTGGATCGTGCGCGAGGAGGAGTTCTTCCCCACCCGCGACGTTCCCTTCGAAGACATCACGGTCATGATCCAAAACGAGTACGACGCGCTGCTGCGCCGCGGATACGGCGATTACATGCAGCTGCCTCCCCCGGAGCAGCGCTACAACCACGAGGCCGCCGTCATCGACTTTGGCCCCTACGCCGACAGCTTGTAAGCCTCACGGCCCTGAAACGATCGGAGAACTGATGAGCGCAGCAGACCCCGCAACCCTGGCAGCCATTCAGCGCGTTACCAAGCGCTGCCTTGCCGAGATCGACCGCGTGTGCGCCCTCCTTGAGCTGCGCTACGTCGCCTACGGAGGCACGGCGATCGGGGCGGTGCGCCACAAGGGCTTCATCCCGTGGGACGACGACGGGGACGTATGCATGCCGCGGGAGGATTACGAACGTTTCATCGCCGAGGCCCCCGCTCTCCTCGGGGACGAGTTCTTCATCGCCTCCCCCGCCACTCACCCGGACTATCCGATCAGCTTCGGCGTGCTGGGCTTGAAGGGCTCGGAGTTCGTCTCGAAGGTCGCGAAGGACCGCTCCTTCCGCATGCCGATCGGCGTGGACCTGTTCGTCCTGGACGAGATCGCGGACGACACCAGCCGCTTCCGCGCACAGTCACGCGGCACGTGGCTGTGGGCGCGCCTCATGTTCCTGCGTTCCATCCCCAACCCGCCGACGGGCCTGCCCACGCCCGCGCGCCAGCTGGCCTCAGCGGCGATGGCCTGCGCCCACTGGGGCATGCGGGCGCTGCGCGTCAACGAGGCCTCGCTGTACCGGCGCTGGCTGCGAGCCGCCCTCAAGGGCCGCGAGAACCCGCAGAAGGCAGCCGACGGCTCAATCCTGTTCGGCGATTTTTCGACGCGCGATCCGCGTCGCTGGAGCGCCTCCGAGGCTGAGCTCTTCCCAGCTCGCTCCGTTCCTTTCGAGGACATCACGGTGCACATCCCCGCCGCTTACGACGTCGTGCTCACGCGCGGCTACGGGGATTACATGCGCATTCCGGATCCGCAGGATCGCGTCACCCACGAGCCCTTCCACATCGTTTTCGGCCCCCACGATCCCGGCCCCCAGGCCTCCGAGGAGGCCAGCGCGTGAGCGAGAAGGACACCACGGCCTCGTCCCTTCCTGACGCGCAGGCCGCCGGCGATGCGCTGGTCGAAGCCACGGAAGAGGCGCTTGAGTCGCGCGGCCAGCTGGGGCGCGACTACCTGTGGAACACGGCCGCCTCCCTCATGTCGAGCCTCGCCGTGGTCATCATGGGCGTGGCGATCATGCGCTCGGGCGCCACGGATTCCTTTGCGCGCGCCCAATACGGCCTGTTCACCCTCGCGCTGGCGATCGGCCAGCAGTACCAGACGGTGGGTCTGTACGAGGTGCGCACCTTCCACGTGACGGACGTGCGTCGCCGCTTTGACTTCGGCACGTACCTGTCGACGCGCCTGCTGACCTGCCTGGTCATGGTGGGTCTCATCACCGGCCACTCGTGGACCGTATCGACGAAGGATCCCTACCCCGCATTCACGGTCATCGCGGCGATGGCGCTCCTGCGTATCTTCGACGCCTTCGAGGACGTGTATTACTCGGAGTTCCAGCGCTCGGGCCGCCTCGACATCGCAGGCAAGGCCTGCTTCGCGCGCATTTTCACGACGACGTTCCTGTGGTCGGGGCTCTACTGGTTCACTCAGGACCTCCTCGTGTCCACGATCATCACCTTCGTGGTCACCTGCGTGGTGCTCGTGGTGGCCTACGGGCTGCCCGCACGCGGCGTGTTTTCCCTGCTCCCCTCACTCAATGCCCGAGGCATCACCGGGATCCTGTGGGAGTGCCTGCCCCTGTTCATCGCCGCATTCCTCAACCAGTACCTGGCGAACGCTCCGCGCTTCGCGATCCATGCGGTGCTCGGTGACGAGGAGCTGGGCGTCTTCGCGATCATCTACATGCCGGCCGTCGCGATCAACATGCTGTCGCTGTTCGTGTTCCGCCCCCTGCTCACCCGCATGGCGTTGCGATGGGCGGAGGGCAAGCGCGGGGAGTTCCTGTCGATCGTTCGCAAGGGCCTGGTGACGACCGCAGCAGCGTTCATCGTCGTCGCCGCTGTCACCTACGTGATCGGCGCGCCTCTCCTCACCCTCGTATTCGGCACGGACGTGTCGGGCTACGTCGGCGAGCTCATGGTGCTCGTTTTGGCGGGTGCCCTCAACGCGGCCGGCGTCATCCTCTACTATGCGCTGGCAACGATGCGCCGCCTGCGGGCCGTCCTGGTCGCGTACGCGCTGGCCGGCGGGACCGCCTACCTGATTGCGCCGATGCTCACAAAGTCCCATGCCATGATGGGTGCCTCGCTCGCCTACGCCGCCACCATGAGCCTGCTCGCCGCGCTGTTCACCATCTTCATGCTCATCCCCACCCCTCGTGCGGCCATCGAAACGGAGCCCGTCAATGACTGATCGCCCCCACTCCCCCGTCAAGGTCGGCATCTTCATGGAGTTCTTCCTGCCCTACCTGGGCGGTATCGAGCGCTACCAGGATCGCTTGAGCGAGCAGCTGCGCGCCCTCGGCTACGACCTGTTCATCGTCACGTCCCTGCACGACGAGTCCCTGCCTCGTTTCGAAGACAAGGACGGCCTGCGCATCTACCGCCTGCCCACCAAGGGCCTCTTCAAGCAGCGCTACCCCTTCTTCAAGCGCGACGAGCGCTTCAAGGAGACAATGGCCGCTGTCGAGGCCGAAAACGCCGACTTCTACATCGTCAACACGCGCTTCCACCTCACCAGCCTGCTCGGCGCACGCCTCGCGCATCGCCTGGGCCGCCCCGTCGCACTCATCGAGCACGGCACCGCGCATATGAGCGTGGGTAACCCGGTGCTGGACTTCTTCGGCGGCATCTACGAGCACGGCCTCACACACTTCGTCAAGAAGCACGTGACCTCCTACTACGGGGTGTCGCGCAACTGCAACAAGTGGCTGCGCCACTTCGGGATCGAGGCTTCGGGGGTCTGGTACAACGCGGTGACGCCGGAGGATACGGCGGTGGCAGACGACCGCTACGAGCGCGAGTGGCCGCGCGGCGGTTCCGACTCCGAGATCGTTATCTCCTACGCGGGGCGCCTCATCGCCGAGAAGGGCATCGTCGCGCTCCTCGACGCCTTCGCGCGCCTGCGCGCCGAACTGCCGGATGTTCCTTTGCGTCTCGCCGTCGCGGGCTCGGGCCCCATCGAGGAGGAGCTGCACGAGCGCTACGGGTCAGATCCGGCGGTGTCGTTCTTGGGCAAGCTCGACTTCCAGCCGTTATGAGCCTGTACCGCCGCTCCGACGTGTTCGTCTACCCGTCCATGTACCCCGAGGGCCTGCCCACCTCAATCCTCGAGGCGGCACTGGGCGACTGCGCGATCGTGGCGACGCCTCGCGGCGGCACCGAGGAGGTCATCACTTCCCCCGCGCTGGGCTGGATCGTCGACGGACGTACGTCCGCCGAGCTCACGGATGCGCTCGTCCCCGCCCTGCGCGAGGCCGTCACCGACCCGGTGCGTCGCGCGTCCTGCGCGGCGGCTGTGGGCGCACGCGTGCGCGAGCATTTCACGTGGCAGTCCGTGGCCCGCGAGGTCGCTTCCGTCATCGACGAGGCCGTGGCACACTAACTTCCCGCGACGTCCCACCGCCAGACCTCCGTGCGGCACACCACCGCCAGACCTCCGTGCGGCGCG
>BNJS01000527.1_pt1 | contig 60047 bp, 68 predicted proteins | sample 8540461 | NCBI WGS metagenome assembly BNJS01 (sample SAMD00202454, study PRJDB9452) | human saliva metagenome | isolation source: human saliva | place: Japan
GTTATTTCTGTTGCCGAAGAGTCTTTAACTCGCCTAAAGAAACCCACGTCTTTACCTTTGAGCATATCTCTCAGCGCATGCAAATCCGTAAGCTCACTCTCTGCAGCTCCCAAACCAGCATTTGCCAAATCCATGTCTTCTGTATAGTCTGTCTCTCGAAGCATAGATTTAGCCTGCTCACGACCAATAGCACCAACACCACCTCTAGCTTGAGAGAAATTTCTCCAAAAGTCAGTGTTATTTTCTTCGAGTTTTTTTTTTTGATGCTCGTCTGAGTTTATGATGCTTAGGTATTTCTTCTGTCGCTCCTCCGCGTCTTTGATTCTCGCTTCAACACGCTCCAAATACCACGCTTTCGTCTCTGGTGAAAGCTCATCAACATCTCCATCACCATTGAGGATTTTGTCGCGATACTCTCTATATCGCTTGTCAGTGCGGTAGAGAAACTCCTCATCACTCTCCATCGTAGGCTGCGAGTTCGCAATTGCCGCTTCACTGTCCTTTGCTTTCGCCTTCTTCTTGTATTCCTCTCTGTTGATTTTGCCTGTAATGTATTCAGTTGCAAAGTCCTCATCTTCTCTTTGAGGATTCGCCCCAGACAGCTGCGCACTTGATTCAGAAGGAATAGGCACAACTTTTCCGTCTACAGTCTTGTACGCATCCACCATTCGCACCATACTACCACCTTCGCGCACGTCTGATTCTGGTACGCTATACTTCTTAGGCTTTGTGACAAGACGTTTCGACTTGGGGTCTTCTACGCGCTCAGACGCGAGCTTATTTGGGGCAATCTTTCTGAAATTTTCATCCGACGAAACCTCTACAGCACTTGTCAGAGCATCAAAACCACCATCAAGAACCGCAGCAGCGCGTTTCGCTTCTTTGCTTTTTTTGCGCCCACGGCTGCTCAGAAATATGAGTGTTTGGAGCTTTATTAGTAGGTTTGGTAGCACTAGTGGCACGCATACGCCCCATAAAATCTTCGTAGCTACTACCCAAGTCAGCACCTGCTTCTGTCATTGCATCGTAGACCGCCTTGCGCTTTTGGTAGTTGTCCTTTCCGTAGAACCCTTTTTCAAACTCGCCTAAGCTCTGTTGATAACCAAGCTTCTGCATCGCTCCGTAGAGCTTTTTTACCTTATCTCCGTCAAATTCGTATTTGCTCATATTGAAAGTTGTCTAGATTTTGAAACCACTTAACGGCTTGTTATTCTTGCCACTACCACCGTTTGTCTTTTTAGTCTGCGCTTGATGCGTAGGCTTTTGTGGGACTTTTGACCTATCTACAATGGGACGCGCACGTTCCTCAGTCCTTACCGTTGTCACCTCTCCATTCTTTTTGTAGTCTTTATTTATGACAGTCTTTGTACTCGTGGTCTTATGTTTGAGAGTGCCATTGACATCCGCCTTTTCGATAGCTTCTTTCTCAGTGGACGCATAATGAATATACCCATCCTTGTCCTGCCACTCATAACTACCATGTTCCCCACTTCCACTGGAAGTACTTTTGATAGCCCTAGTGTTCGCGTTTTGTCGAGCGATAGCATTTCTTGTCGCCCCTTGACCTTCAGCGATGCGATTATGCCGCTTTTGTTCCTCCAATCGAGCCTGCGACAATTCTTTATTGACACTATTACGTTCTTTGTTGTTGTCGTTTCGCTCTTTCTCATTCGCTAGTCGTCCCTTCTGGTAGTCCATCACAGCAGCCAATTTCTTTTCGTCAAGTCCCATTTTGCCTTCCATCTGTTCTTTCAGTAATTCAAGTTTAGCATCCGCAGCTTCCTTGGCTTCCTTTTCTTTGCGTTTGCCCTTCAGCAACTCATATTGCCTAATCATATAAGCCAAACGTTCTTTGCCGATTTTTTCGTTGTTTTCTGCAATCTCATCCCATTTAGTTTTCGCGGCTTCTGACAAACTGCGTTTCGGGTCGTACATATTTGGCGCACCTTGGGTCGTAAAATAAAGATTAGCAACAGACGCAAGGGCATCCCCAATACCACTAATCAACTTGTCACGTCTTTTTCTTTTTTCCTCCGCTGGACTGAGTGGCTTTTTTGCAGCTCGCTCTTTCAACTCGCGGAGCAAATCATTATACGAATGAATTTCTCCAATAGTATCCAACTCCTCCTGCGCAACACTTGATTCAGCCTTTTTGACAGCGTTATTGTTCATCTCCTGCAACTCCTTCTCCTCTCGTGCTTTAACCGCAAGATCTCTTGGCGAAGGTTTCTTTTCCACGTTGTCAGACGCCACGCTTGAAGTCTGAGGAGTCCACGAAGGCTTTTTTGCATCAATCAATTGGCCCCATTTCAAACCCTCATTCTCGTACTTTTCCCCTGGCAAAGGCTTGAGAACCTTTGGTCGGTCATCCGTTTCCAACTTAGGCATCGCCTGTTGCACCTTTTTGTCCACATTGGAAGGCGGTGCAACGTTTGCCACAGCAGGCTGCATATTCGTCTGCTGAACAGACTGCGCGCTGTTCGATGTTTCTTTTGGTGCACCTTGCATAAACGGCCTACGTTTCACATTGTCGGGAGTAGACACTTCTTCTGAAACCGAACCACCCACATTAGCAGTAGGGGGAGCAGTCACACCGCCCCCCACATTAGACTTAAATCTATCTAGAAGCTTACTTATTAGTGCCATTTCCTTTATCCATAAGACCAAACATTCCAGCTGCAGAAGCTACACCACCTACAGCATTTGCTATAGACTTCTGTTTTTGAGCTTCTATATCTTGCAACTGGCTACTATACGCATCATCACGCGCCATATACTGACGTTCAATGTTATCCTTGCGCGCATCGCTAGATGCTGCAATGCCACTCATCGTAGATGCGATAACTTGATTATTTTCCTCACGAGCCGCAGCAGCTGGCTCCTGCCCCCCACCCATCACAGCAGACGTCCCCTCAGCTTGTCGATTGCGCTTACGAATACTATCCTCAGTTAATTGCATAAGGCGGACAGCATCCGCGCGTTGCGTGCCATCCTCATTATATCTGCGGTTATACCAATCTTGATTTTTCGCACGTTGTTCCTCAACCATTCTACGCTGCTTAGCAGCAGATTTCGCCGCCGAAAGACCACCGTATATAGAGCTACCTAACATCAACGCACCTCCAATAAGAGCACCTATCATAATATTTAGTTTATTTGTTCTTGCGCGAATATAACCTTTCCCCCTGAAACGCCCCCCTTAAATAGACACTACTACGAACTACTTTAGACAAGTTCGTCCCAGTCCTCCTTTTTCAGCACACAATCACACCCAACATTTTGCCACCCTCAAATCTAGTACCTTTAGTCGGTGAAAACAAAGCCAATTCTCCAATTTTGGGAGCGTGGTTTTGCCTGTTTTCAGACAAAATATACAATAATAGTGTAACATTCTCTGGATCTAAAACCACATAAGCACTTTGATTGATCAACGGTAATATATCTTTGCTGTATGAATACCGCCTTTTAACCATTGGCAAAAACCTAAATCACTAGAAATCAATACATAGCGGAAAACGACACTCAAATTTCGAGAAACGATTATCTCGAAAATCAAACAAAAATGCTATTTTTGCAGGGGAAAGTGTAACAATAGTGTTACACACTCAAACAAAAACAACCCTGAATAAAATGACAACCTTCAAAGCACTAGTGCTATCTCACCAGAAAAGGAGAGATGGCACGTACAACGTCAAAATCCGAGTAACCCACAACCGAAAGCACAAGTACATCAAGACCGCGCTATATGCAGGAAAGAACGATTTGACAAAGTCGCTCAAGATAAAGAACCATCTCATCTCAGACGCGACAGATGAAATCATAAAAGTATACAGAGCGAGATGCACACAAATTGGTGCAGCACTAGGAGAATACAGCGTGGAGAAACTTTGTGCTACTCTAGAGGAAGGAGCAAATAAAGAAGAGTGGAAAGTAAACTTTTTCGAGTACGCAGAGAAAATCATCCCCAAGGGTAAGGCCAAAGCGACACAGAATCATTATCGTGGTGCGTTGATGTGGCTTAAAAGATATGCAGGCGAAAATGTATTGTTGTCTGACATCAATAGGAAGTTTTTGCAAGGCCTTTTAGATTTCATAGAAGACAACAAGACAAACGCGCATCGAAGTGTAACAGGAGATACAATCGCGCCTTATGTGTTTAACAAGCTAGGAGCGATATATCGTGCAGCGCGCAAGGAGTTCAACGATGAAGAGCTTGAAATCACGCGCTTACCCTTTGACCCATTTGCAAAAATCGAGATAAAACAACCACCACAGCCCGAGAAACGCGCCATCAGTGCAGAGAAGATGAGAACCGTTGCAATGATAGAGAAAGGAGAGAGGACAAAAAAGAATATAGCTTTAGCGCGCGATGCCTTTTTGTTGTCGTTTGGACTACTGGGAGCAAACTTAGTGGATATGTACAATTGGACAGCCGACCAATACAAAGACGGCCGTATCACCTACAAAAGAACCAAGACGCGCGGAAGACGCGCAGACGGTGCGCTTATCTCTATCAAGGTAGAGCCAGAGTTTGAACCCCTAATGAAAAAATATGCCGACCCCAAGGGAGAGTTCGTCTTTTGCTTTACGCGTCTTTCATCCTCATTAGAAACTTTCCATATGAAAATCGGAACACCCATCAAAGAGATTGGTAGACTAATTGGAGAACCCGACCTAACATTTTACGCAGCGCGCCATTCGTGGGCAACAATCGCTCTCAATGATGCAGGAGTGGACAAATACACCGTTCACGAGGGACTGAACCACGCAGGCGGAGAAATGGCAATCACCGATGTCTATATCAAAAAGGATTGGACACGACTAGACAAAGCCAACCGTGCGGTGCTAGACTTCGTGCAGCTTCCACCGCTGAAATAACCATCAGCAAGAACATAAAGAATGCCCCCTTTGTTATCAATCGGAACAAAGGGGGCTTTTATAACCCTAAATAAAATAATTATGAAAACACGGCAAATATACGAAGAAAACACGAGAGAGCCAAGAGTGGCTATCAGTTATTCGAGTTCGACTAATAATAGCTGTGATGAGAGTTTGCGTAGATAACGAAGACAATAAAGCCAATAAAGCCACTGATGACAGACCAAAGGAGCAGACCCAAGAGGACACCTTTCACAACGGTTGAGAGTTGCTTGTCTTTGAGTTCTTTGATTTGAGCCTTCAAATCATTTATTGACGCTTCAATCTCCACAGACGAAACGGAGAGAGGACTTTTTTCGCAGTTTGCGTTGTCGGTTGAGGCCTTTTGCGATTCATCAACGCATAGATCGTTGGTTTCGTTTGCGCCCTCACCTTCATTTGATGGGTTATTATCGACAGCAACACCAGCAGCTTTGCTAGCAGAGGGGAAAGCGATAATTGCACAAATGATAAAAGCGAATATAAGACCCACAAATATAAATGCGCCAAATCCATTCATAGTTACAAGTATTTAGTAAGTAATAAAGTATTCCCAAGAGAGGGATTTTAGTAATTGCAAGTAATATCCACGGAGACGCGCGCGACTACGATGCCAAGATACGCGATATTTTGTATCGGAATTTCGAAATCCTCAAATTCTGGGTTGTAGCTACGAGCGATGTAGGTTGTCTTTTGTTTATCTCGGTCGGGATGTTTGAAGAGCCGTTTTACGTAGTAGTTGAGTGCGCCATTGATATTGACGGCAACGGCAAAAGTTTCACCGAAAGGAATTGTGAACGGCTCAGCAGGGTTGAAAGCAAAATTTTTGATGACTACTTTGCAGTTGGCAGGATATTTTGGCGCCATACTATCACCGCGCACTGGGTACATAGATTGTCCAGCCACGTTAGGCAGCTCCCAATATGTGGATATAGATTTGATTTCGTCTTTTTCTCCTTCGTTTCCTCCACGGAAGCCTTCTTCGTATTGAGGTATAAGGGACACGCCAATTTCTTTTGCGCGCGTGTAGTCCTCCATTTCGTCTACTCTCACCGCGTCTACTTGAGAAGTTGAGCCGTGCTTGTCCATTATCTCTACTTTTTGATGGGGGAGAGAGGAGAGGGGAGAATCCGAAGAATCTTTGACTAACATCTCACCTTCACCAGCGAGAAGCCAGGTATCACATATTGTTGTACTAAAGGCTTTCGAGAACTTCTGGAGAAAGTTGTTCGTTAGGTACTTCACATCTCCATTGAGAGCGCGAGAGAGGTTGGAGCGCGCAACGCCTATATAGTCGGAAACCTCTTGCTGAGTGCTTAATCCATAGGCATACACGATATAGTTGTACGCTTGATTTAGTCTATCTTTTAATTGAGTATCCATACCAAATTATTTTGTTGTATTATCACAAAAAGTTGTGTTTATATTTGGTGGGTATCACATTTTGTTGTATCTTTGCGCCGTATCCAAATGGATAACCAAAAGGATACAACGCAAAGGTAACAAATACCGCGCAATCCTCAAAGGAATAACCCAAATAAAACAACAATGAACGACAAACAAAGAGTAGAAGCTTTCAAGGCTTTCAAGGAGCCCACAAAGAAGCAGAAACAAAGGTATGCGCAATCGTTGATGAAGCGCGAGAAATCATCTCTAACTTGTACGACAAGAAGAGAAAAGGAGAGGTTAAAATCAACGTTGTAGACGCTCTCAATATAGACCTCTACTACGAACACATTCTCCATTCAAAGTTTTCCGTAGAAAAGATGCCCCTCTTTATAGGTGATATGGAGGAGGACGGCACAGAAGAAGAATTTGCCTTTGTTTCCCAACGCTTGAATGATTTGATGGAAACCGCAAAAAGCAACTTCGAGAAAATCAAGCATATAATATCCAAGATAGCCTAATCCAACCTCAAGAAAACAAACCACAACCCAAATAAAACAACAATGACACAGAAAGAAAGAGAACAAGCAGCACGCGCAATCTTCAAGACCTACGAAGAAATAGACGCGAAACTCTCAAAGATTGCAAGCAAGGCAAGAGAACACGTTCGCAAGGTAGATGAAGCCATCGAAGATGATGAGAAGAAATTCAGCATCGCAGCAGCAGTAAGCATCTATCACTGTCTCGAAAAAATCGAAGGAGCGCAGCGCGTAGCAAGAAAAATGAGCGACCTACGCAACCGCGTAAGGATTGACGGAACAAAGATGCATTTCAGTATTCTAACAAACAGTCCAGGGCTCGTCACTAGAGATGCAGAAGTAAATCTCAAGAATATAGAAGAGTTGATGTACTTGTTCGACTAACCCAACCTCACAAAGGCGCAGCCACGGATAACAACCAAGGGGAACAACGGAGGAGGGGCAGCTCCTCCGCCCTCATTTCTCAAACCAAGAAACAACGTACAAAATGAAACAAGAAGAATCAAAGTATACCGCGCTCAGTTTGCGCAGAGAATTCGCTGAAGCCCTCGAAGCGCTTCGCAAACTATCTACTCAAGCAGACGATTACGTTTGTGCAGTTGATAAAGCAAAACCAAGTGACCCAGTAACTATTACGTTTGCAGCCGAAATCTACGAACGCGCAGAACGAATACAAGCAGCAGTACGAACGGTGGAGAAATTTCCGCATCTCATAGAGTTAGTACAAGATCAAGAAGGAGATTTGCGCAAACTGCATAATCGCCTGATCAAGATAAAGTCCACTGCGACTAAAGAACTTTGGAAAATCAGAGGATAACACCAACAACCCAAGGGACAACGGAGGGAGGTGACAACCCCTCCGCCCCTCAATCTTTAACCCATCAAACACCACACACAATGAAATTCAATCCACACGCAATCAATAATACGTTTCAAGTAATGACTGGTTTCAAGGTAACAAATCTCTCAGTACTCCAATTCCTACTCGGCACGGCCTTCTGTTTCGTTTTACTCAGCATCGGAGCAAGAACCCAAGAAAAAGGCTATATCTACATCTCGCTAGTCGTTGCTTTGCTAGCAAACATACCAGCAACAATCGAGATTTACAGACAAATTGACGAAGAAGAAAAGGAGGACAAATAAGATGGCATACCACATGGTAACGACAAAAGAACTTCGCGACATGATGAGTGATGCAATCGCCATCGGAATACACATAGCCGACAAGCAAAGGTATCCAGCACGCGACCTCATCTCTCAGTCGGAAGCATACAGACGATTTGGACAAGTCAATGTGCAGCGGTGGAGAGACAACGGACTATTGCACCCACAGCGCACAGGACCCAACGCCAACAACAGCGTGAGATATTCGGTAGCAGAGATTTCAGCAGCCATAGCAGCAGAAGGCGTTCAGAAGTCGGTAAACTCACCAGGGGCTTTTGAAGCCTACCAAGAACGAAAGAAGCAAAAAGAAAAGGTGGGATGACAACCCCACACAAGGCCGTGAATGTCTGCAGCGGTAGATATGGTAGAACTTCGTTATGATGACGCATAGCAGAATGGACAAGTGTGAGCGGTGGTTCGATTCCACCCACGGCCACAAGATTTTTCTTTATTCTCATATTGAACAACGCGCGCAAGTTGAGAAACAACCGCAGTTGGTTTATAACTATCACCTACGCCACGCAGTGATGCGCTACGTAGGCACACGGCAAAGCAGGTTTGCACACTCTCTCCCGAGGATAGTATCCATTGAGCATTACGTATTGAATTTAAATGGAGGGTGTAACGGTTCGATTCCGTTTTTGTCACTAGGTTTTATTCCCATTAAACCTCCTTCTCTCATACAGCAGTGATGCAGGATGAGAGACACGGCAAAGCAGGTTCGCACTCAAGAGTAAGATTAAGTTGTTGTTCTTGATATTTGAATTGTTTATGTTCGAGTGGCGGTTCGATTCCGCCTTTGCCACTAACTCAAAAAGACGACAAAATGAAGAAAAAAGACACGCTACCAAACGCGCGAATCCTTATCCCCCCAGGATTAAAGAAGCAAATCGAAGAGCGATTTGGATATTCAAGGGTGACAATTAGAAAATACATCAGCGGTGCAGCCCTCACCACCGAGAGCCAAGCACGCGCCAAGAAAGTTCGAGAATATGCCCTCAACCATCTACAAGGGGTATATCTCAAGTAAACAAACAACCACAATGAAGCCAAAAGACCTACAAAGCGTAATTGAGATTAGAAAGGCACTAATCGAGCAAAGCGAAGGCGTTAAACTTGCCTATTTAGAGGATGCCTACCAATGGGTGATTGATGCCACAGAGCAGGAACGAGAAGACCGCCTATTTGCAGCGGTGGCAGCACTTAAGACAAAGAAGTACTACAAGTGGGTCTACGATTGGGTGTTCAAAGGTAAACTCTAAAGGTGACAGCGCAAGAACTCGCAGCACTCCTAAAGCTCAAAAGCGAATACAACACCCTTCTTTGGCGAATCTCGATGAGGCTAAGGAAAAGCCCCGATGAAATCGAACGAGCCATACAACAAGCCATTGAGCAAACATTCACCACGCGAAAAACAAAGACAAAGCACGACCCGGAAAGCAGCACCCCAACAACCCAAGAAAGGCGCGCTCCAAGGCAAAAAACACAGCGATAAATAGGAAGTTGCACCAAAAACAACGGACTTAATCGAAATTCCGAGGGACAAAATAAAAATTCCGTGGGAAGAAATCAGAAAAAAACGTCCGACAAAAATCCAACAAATAACCGACAAAAATCGCACCGCCAACGGCACACCGCCACACCCCCAAAGCGCAACACGCTAGAAATCAACCACAAACGAAAATCGCGGAGAATCGAGAATAACCAACCCAACCAACGGCAGCGCAAAAAGAAGCCATTCTCAAACCCTCCACGAGCCAAAAAACAACAAGCATTCAGTAAATGAAGATAGAATACCCACTATATATCGACTCTTTCGATTTTGCCCAGGCTACTCCAGACGAAGATGAAACAGAAGTCCTAATCGAACTTTTTACGATTTTCGCTCACGAACACGTGATAGAAGCCTACAAGGAAGTCCAGAAACGCGACCCCGACCTTTTCCCTCCATTGCAAGAGGAGCAGTAAACAACCCACACACCAAACATTCAAACGTAATGAAAAGAATAACCCTAAACAGCATCACCCTCCAGCACTTCAAAGGAGCGGAGAACGAAACCCACCACTTCAACGGCCAAGACGTCATCATCAGTGGAAAGAACAGCAGCGGAAAGACCACCATCTTTGATGCCTTCACTTGGTTACTTTTTTGGCAAAGACCACCTAGGAAGAAGCAAGTTTGACGTCAAACCCCTAGACAGCGACGGCAACGAGCGTCACCACCTAGACACACGAGTGGAAGCCACCATCGAAGTTGACGGTGAAACAATCACACTCACACGCACCCTCAAGGAAGATTGGAAGAAGAAGCGCGGAACGACTGAAGCCTACCTAGCAGGACACACCGAAGAATTCACCATCAACGAAGCACCACAGAAGGCCAAAGAATACAAAGCCTACGTAGACGCACTTTGCAGCGAGGAAGTATTCAGAGCTATCACCAACCCCCGATACTTTCCCGAGCAAGACGCAAAAGACCAGCGCAAAATCCTAGCAAAACTAGTCAGCATCTACCCCGACGACATTCGCTTTGAACTCGAAAAGGAACACGCTCCCGAAGACGTAGACGCCATTTGCGCAGCGTGCGGAACGAAGTCACCCGATATGCACCGCGCAGAACTAGCAGCCAAAAAGAAGAATTGCCAACAGCTCACAACCACCATTCCAGCACGCATTGAGGAAATCCAAAAGACATTCGACCCACACGACAAGCCCGATTTCTCAGTAGCTTTTGCGATTAGCAACGCCCAAAAGAAGCTCACCGAACTACAAAAGGGCATCAGCACCAACGACAACGCAAAGCACCGCGTACAGCTCCAAATCGACATTGAGAACCGAATGGCAGCAATTGCACAAGAAGAACTCAAGGCGCACAACAACGAAACCATTGCTTTCGACCGAGAAATCAACCAGCGCGAACAGCAGCTAAAGCAGTTGCAAGAAGTAGCCAGCCAGCGCACACTCATTGAGGACAAACTAAAGACGATGGCAGCGCAGCGTGAGAACCTCATTGAGGAGTGGAAGACCATACAGGCGGAACCCTTTGAGATTGACCCCAACGCTCTTTATTGTCCGTGTTGCAAACGCGCTTTGAACCCGACCAAGCCGAAGCCAAGATGGAGGAGATGCAAGCCAACTTCAACCAGCACAAGGCAGAGCGACTAGCAGAAAACCAACGCAAGGGAAAGGCCGTCAAGGAACAAAGAGAGCGACTAGAAGAGGAACTCAAAAACATTGAGATGGCAGCCGAGGAAGCCACGCAAGTAGCACTCACGCTCAACTCAATGAAAGCGCAGCGCAAAGCACTCAAACCACTAGAAGAACGAGTGCCAGAGCGAATCGCCCAAGACGAGCAACTCAAAGCACTACAACTCAAACTCGACAGCATCCCCGAAGACGCGCCAAGCCAAGAAGACGAGAGCCGACAACAAGAGATTGAGCAGCTCCAACAGAAGATAGCCGAACTCAACGTGGCAAAGGCGAAAGAAGCAGCCATCAACGAAGCCGAAGCACGCATCAAGGAATTACGCGCTCAACTCAAAGAAGCCAATCAGAAACTCGCAGACGTGGAACGCGAAGAAGACCTCAGAAACGAGTACAGCCGAGCTTTCGGACGCGCTATGGAAACCCAAGTAAACAAGCACTTCGAGAAGGTAAGATTTTCACTCTTTGAGTACACGCTAGACGGCACACCGAAGGAAACGTGCAAAGCTACAGTCAATGGGGTTGCATACAGCTCAACCCTCAACACGGCCAACCAAATGAACGCAGGGTTAGACATCATTCGCACCCTTTGCCAACACTACCAAGTGCAAGCTCCCGTCTTTGTGGACAATGCCGAGAGCGTGAACAAGCTTTTGCCCATTCCCTCACAGACCATAGAAATGAGAGTGACAAACGAAGATTTCGCAGTCACTTTGCAAGACAAACCCAGACAATAATCCCAAATAAAATCACCAACAATGGCAACACAAGTAACAGCTTTGCGCACGATGCTAGAAGCAGAGAGCGTACAAAAACAATTCCACAACGCACTCAAAGAAAACAAGGACGCATTCATCGCATCTGTGATTGACCTTTACAGCGGAGATGCAGCCCTCCAACGATGCGAACCCAAAGCCGTTCTCCAAGAAGCCCTCAAAGCAGCCGTGTTGAAGCTCCCAATCAACAAAGCACTCGGTTTTTCCTACATCGTAGTCTACAACAACAGCAAGCGCGACATCAACGGCCAATGGGTAAAAGTGGCAACCCCCACTTTCTTAGTAGGATACCGCGGACTAATCCAAATGGCAATGCGCACTGGTCAATATAAGACCATCAACGCAGACGTAGTCTACAAGGCGAGTTGAGAGGAGCTGATAAGCTCACAGGACGTATCGATTTGAGCGGAGAGCGAGAGAGCGATGAAGTGGTAGGATATTTCGCACACGTCGAACTTCTCAATGGATTCACAAAGACACTCTATATAAGTGTAAGAGAGATGGCAGCATACGCAAAGAAGTTCTCACCCAGCGTGAAGCGCGAAACCACGATAGACCAACTACTCAACAAGGCCAATGCCCCCGAAGCAGGGAAGGCCGTAGGATGGGAAGGCGATTTTACCGCGATGGCATTAAAGACTGTTATTCGCAGACTACTCTGGAAATACGGCTATCTCTCCGTGGAGATGCAAGGGGCAATGGCAAACGAAGCCAAAGTGGAAACAGCAGCCACAGACGCGCGAGAGGTGATGATTCAAACCACGGCCAACACCTCAATAGACCTAGACGCGCCAGCGGAATATGTGGAAATCAAAGAGCCAACCCCAATTGCAGCGCAAAGCACTACAACCTACTCAGCACCAAGCGCAGCACCGCAGGCAGCCCCACAACCTCAACCACAAGCAGTGCAGCAAGCAGCCAACGAAGCGATGATGTTTGCAGACGCTCCCGACTATTAAACCCCTAACAATAAAAGACAATGCTCCTACACGTTCTCAGTTCGTCATCAGCCGGCAATTGCTATTTGCTCAAAGCAGCAAGCGGTGAGATTTTGATACTCGACTTAGGTATGAGTTTGCGAGACATCAAACGCGCCCTCAACTACGATTTGAGCAACGTTGTAGGGGCAGTAGTTACCCACCGCCACGGAGACCACGCAAAGTACCTAGCAGAAGCAGCAAGAGCAGGTATCACCATTCACACCAGCGAAGACGTGATAGACCACCAACCCGAGGACATACGCGGATTGCTCGTAGAAACCTACCTCCACCAATGGACACTCCTAGGAGGAAGTTTTGAGGTAATGCCACTGGTCGCCATTCACGACGTACCTTGTCAAGCTTTCGTAGTGCGACACCCCGAAATGGGTTCATTGCTATTTGTGACAGACAGCGTGACATTGGAATACCAACTCAAAGGCTACACCACATCCTCATCGAAGCGAATTATTCGGACGCGCTTTTGGCAGAAGCCATCGAAGAGGGACGGACACACCCAGCAATGCGACCCCGATTGTTAGCATCGCATATGGAAATCTCCACAACGCTCAAAGTGTTGCAGGCTCAACCCCTAGAGGGGGTGCAAGAGATAGTACTTCTTCACCTCTCATCAGAACACGCAGACCCCAAGGAATTTCAGACCATCGTGCAAAAAGCCACTGGTATTCCAACCTACATAGCAGGAAAGGGTTTGAAACTCGAACTACAAAAACCATCAACCCAACAAACCCTATGAACATCGAAGCGAAAGTAAAACGAATCCTTCCAGCCGAGACGCTCACCTTCCAAGATGACGCACCTACACGCAGCAGCTCGTCATCTTAGACTGTGGAGAATACAGCCGCGGTGGCGATTTCTACGAGAATGATTTACCGTTCTATTTTGGTGAGAAGCATTTGAGCAAACTCACCGCGGTAGCGATAGGCGCGCAAGTGTCGGTGTCGTTTGGCATCAAGGGACGCGCTTACACCTACACCGACAAGACGGACGGCAAGACACAACGCAATGGTTACAGCGTGCGCCTCAACGCTTACGACATCAAACCAATTGGGCAAGCCGTACAGGCGCAACCAGCGCAGCACGCACAGACGGCACAACCCTACGCGCCACAAGCACCGATGCAAGCTCCCACGGCACAAGCACCACAGCAGCGAGCCGCGCCAGCCTATCAATACCCACAGACGCAAGCTCCACAAGTGCAGCAGGTGGACACCGATGATTTGCCCTTCTGAGGTGGTGAGTGTTGAGGCGTCAAGAATTTAGCAACCTAAAAGCAGAAAGCCAATGAAAGATCTAGAACATCGTTTGCAGTGTATGTGTGTGCGGTGGTTTAATCTGCAACACGCCAACCTTCGCGGCACTCTGTTTGCCGTTCCGAATGGAGGGCAGCGCAACGCACTGAGTGGCGGCAAAACTCAAAGACGAGGGAGTGACAGCAGGGGTGGCAGACCTTCTTCTTCTAGTTCCAAATGCCACGCACCACGGCCTTTGCATCGAAATGAAGACGGAGAAAGGCCGACAGAGCGAAAAGCAAAAGGAGTGGCAAGCACTCATCGAAGATAAGGGATACCGCTATGAAGTGGTGAGAAACTTTGAGGAGTTCACTGCAGCTTATTGAAGAGTATTTACAACAACAAAAAACAACAGTCAAAATGGAACAACAAGCAGACAGAAGCTCACAGACGACGAACTTAGCAAGCTAAGAAATAGCTAACGCATTCTACAGAGATGCTAGAGCAGAAGAAATCGGCATCAGCAGTGTCCACGTTGCGCAGACGTTGCAGCCAGATGGAGGAAAGCAACAACCGCGATGTCGAAAAAAACTACGATGCTATCGTATTTCAAAATAGCGCAGACGTCTGCAATCATATCAGAGCGTGGTCAGTGATGACGCTCTGTCAAATCTCAGCAAAACACGCAAAAATAACCAGTCTAAAGGGACAATGGCACGCCCTACCAAGTTAGGGCTGGACTATTTCCCACACGACACGCATACAGACGAAGACACAGCCTTACAACTCTTAGAAGCGGAGTTTGGACTTGATGGGTATGCGGTCTATTTTAAGCTTTTAGAAAGCATTTACGCGCAAGGGTACGCAAAACAATGGGGTGAGGATGAGTGTCTATTATTCGCAAAGAAAATGGGTGCCGTCACTGTTCCAAAGTTATCAGAAATCATTAAGGGGTGCATTAGGCGTTCTCTCTTTCGATGAGGGGGTATATAATCTGTTCCAGATTCTGACATCCAAAGCAATACAATTGAGGTGGCTAGAGGCCAAGCGCAAAGATGTAAGTGCTATCGACCCGAAAGTCTGTCTAATTGAGCAGACGGCCAAAGGTGTATCCAGACCACGAAAAACGATAAAAACGAAGAAAAAGGGGTTTTTGCAGAAAAAACCCTAGTTATTACAGCAAAAAACCCTAGTTAATGCAGAAACAACGCCACAAAGTAAAGTAAAGTATAATAGTAGTAATAGTAATAACGCGCGTAAGAACGAAAGCGAAAACGAAGCAGCGCAAGGCGCGCTGAATTTAGAGCCGTTGCAGCCAGCAGGCAGCACGCGGACGCAAGCCACGATTGGCGAAGTACTCACCAGCAACCCACTTTGGACGCAAGAAGTTTGTATGCACCACGGCATACGGCCCGAAGCTTTGCGGACTATGTCACGAAGTTTGAGCAGACATTGCTGTATCGAAAGGACACGCACACAATACAGACCGAGACGTGCAACGACATTTCAATTCGTGGGCTACGCATCCACCTAAGCAACCAAGCAAACCCAACAAATCACCCAAGCAAAACGACAATGGCAAAAGTAGAAACCATCTCCCAAGTAGTGATGAAAACAGACGCAGGCAGGAGGAACGCACCGCCAACATCGAACGCCGTTTGCAAGAAGCCATCTACGACGTTAGCGACATTCCAGCAGGGGGTTATCACCCTTAGAGAAGTCGTAACACATCAATATACCCCGAAAATACAGCCTTTGTGCGCTTGTGAGCCACTCAGATGCTATTTAGGTACTGCACCAGCACTCGGAAAGATTTCGCGCGTTGTAGGGGGCGAAAATTCGCGGTTACGTGGTTGATGTCGCAAATCGACTATTACAGTCGCACGCTCAACACGGCCGACCAAATGACGGAGAACGATATGCTGCACCTTGCGCTGACGATTTTGCGCAACTATCCGCATTTGAATTTTGCAGAGATGATGTTGTTCTTCTCTCGCTTTGTCGGGTGGCATTTACGGACAAGTGGCATACGGCCAAGTTCGCGCGGAGAACATCACGGCTAAAATCCCCGATTTCCTCAAACACCGCGCACGAGAACTCGACCTTTACGAGAGGGAGCAACAACACCTCGAACGAGAAGCGGAACAGCAAAGACGCGCGCAGTTTGCTATCACTTACGAGGAATGGCAGCACATCAAATCAACGGCCGTTGCACTCTGCAATGGAGACAAAAAGATAGCGGAAGAATATATAAAAACTAAATACGCGAAACAATGAACGACAATAAGAAACGAATCAACAACGAGCAAGAGCTTTTTGAGCTATTTTGCGACCCACATAGTATTCAGTTATTCAAACAAAAAGTTTCCCTACTATGAAACGCGGCGCAAAAAAGTATTCTCAACCAATGGGCAACTCCTAATCATGATGAATCCCAGCATACTGTCAGAAAGTTATGAAGAGATTGAAAAGCCACTTATCTACACAGTGTTTCGTGATTCTATGGAAGGATGTTTCACCTTTGAGTCTCTGAAGAAAGTGCTTGCATCTTTCGAGATGGAGGAAGAACAAGTGATAATAGAGGAAGGAGGAGAGTGTGAAGAGTGTGGAGGTTCTGGAGAGGTTGAGTGGGAATACACAGACCTAGATGGTAAACGCCACTTCCACGATAACGATTGCCCTGTTTGTAATGGTGACGGGATGTTCGAAGGCGTCTGCAAAAGCACAGGCTTTATGATACCCACTGAAGACTCAACCGTTCGCATCGGGAAATCATTCTTTAGAGGTATCGAAGCGCAAAAGCTATTGTGGACAATGGAGTATTTCAATGTGGACAAAGCAGAGTTCTCCGAAAGTGAAAAATCAGTCAGTGTCACCCTAAAAAACGGAGTGCAAATCGTAGTCGCAAACCTAGAACCCTACGAATCTCAAAATGTCGTCACACTAGAAACAACAAAGTTATGAAAGGCAACACAATCAAGATTTTAGAGGATGAGCTAAAGCGCGCAGAAATAAGAAGAGGAATCGCGGTTCGAGCTTGTTACGAATCCGATACGACCGAAAGATTTTTCCGCAACCTCCTAGAAGAAGCCAAACGAAGAAACGAATCCAAAGAGGTTATAGACAATATGAATGGCGACCTAGAGAGGGTATCAGCTATAACGAAAGAAGCAAAAGCAATGGTTGACGAAGCAGAAGAGCGGTACAGAATTGTCCTTCAAAGCATCCACGACACCCGAGAAGCTATTAACCCACTAAATAAACCATTTTCGTAACCTCACGAAAAAGCTCAAACAAATTGAATCATGAAAAAAGACAGAGCCACCGAGTATTGGGACACCGAAATAAAGCGTGCAGCGGAGAACACGCGCCTTGCATACCGCAATTACGAAATGGCACGAAGAGTCGAGCATGCAGCCCTTAGACGCGTGGAAGAAGCCAAAGAAAGACGCGCACCAAAAGAAGAAATGAAACTACTACTACAGGAAAGCAAAAAGGCAAGCGCACAAACGCTCGAAGCGTGGGGTGCGTTCACGTATGCGCAGAAGTGGGAACGTGCCACCAAAGAATCAGCAAGACAATGAAACTAAGAAAAGACCCCTTTGAGATAGCCATTGAAATAGCTCTCATCGCCTTCATATATGGTGCTATGCTTTTAGCCCTTGCGTATATATTGAAGACCTATTTTATAGCGCAACCCACCAACACAACGATGCACCAACCCGAACCCACGGAGCAATATGCCGACAGCCTAGTTTGCCCCGATTGAATGTTTCACCACAAAAAAGCAATCATTATGATAGACCCAAAAGAATTCATCGTACAAGCCTTTGACGAGTGCGAAACAGTACGCACCGAGAAAGCGCAACTATACGGCCACTCGTGGAGATTGGCGGACTATTTCACAATCCTCAATATCATTTACAGCAAGCTGAACGCAGTCACAAGAAGTAGCGAGGACTGGTACGAAAGCACGACAGAAACGCTAATCGCTACCTACAATTACGCGATTTTCGCTCTCATACAAAGCGAGATTGGAACGTGCAACCTATACGACCTTTATAACGAAGGCGACCGAGTAACGGAAGAAGTCGAAAAAATGAACGAAGAGATAAAAGCCACGCTCACACATAAAGACCAAGGCTACAAAAGTGCGTGGATAGATTGCGATTTCGACTATTTGTTTGAACTTATCCTCATCAAGATAGCACGCATCCAACACTTGAGAGAAACGATACAAGGCAGCGATGATATAAGCCGAGAAGAAGCAGCTCTCAAAGATGCGTTTGTCGATATTGCAGGTTACGCGATTCTTTGCCTAGCAAGGATATATCGAGAAACAGCCACAGATGGAGAATAGCCCCAAAGCCCCGAAGCAATGAGTATCATTATACCATCCGCAGCACCGCGCACACCACCCACGGAGGAAATACCCGACATCGTGAGTGCCAATCTACGCTACGAGTGTAACTGTACCTTCTACTGGTTGTTTGTTGGCAATACGTGTTTGACGGCAGCACAATACAAACTCTCAGAAGCGCGAAAGTACACCCGACAATTACAGCAGCTCATCGAAGCAGCCGAAGACGAACAGCGCAAGGCGATAGAGGACTACACAATGATCGTTGATGGACTAGTGCAAGACGTCTTGAAATTGGAGAATCCTATGTTTACGTTGAGCATCTTTTACGCAACATTCATAAGGACAACCGAACAGACGAACAACAACCATTTTCCAAGACCATTGCAGCAGCACTAGTGGCATATCATCTAGGATTAGTCCTACTGAAAGAAAAGCCACCAGTCACACGACCAGCGAAACCCGAAGCGCAGATGCAGGACACCCTCAAACAACTCATCACCACTCTCTCAGAAAGGCCGATTAGTTACTGGGTAATGCCCGAAACCATCACAGCAGCAGAAGCTATTATCGAACTTTTTAGTAACACTCAAAATCTATGATTTCAATTAAAACAAAACTCATTCACCCAAACGCGAAGCTCCCAACGAGAGCGCACACCACGGACGCAGGCTTTGACCTCTATTGTGCAGAAGCCAAATGGGATGCAAAGTACAAGCAGCACGTTTGCAATAGTGGCATAGCCGTAGAAATTCCCGAGGGCTTTGTTGGTTTGCTTTTTCCACGTAGTAGCATTTACCACACCCACCTTCACCTCTCAAACGCAGTGGGTGTGATTGATAGCGGATACCGCGGAGAAGTTACCGCGCGTTTCCGAGTAGACCCCAACACGATAGGCAAAGACGGAGAGCGCAAGCCTCATCGACTTTATCAGAGGGGAGAACGCTTTGCGCAGCTCATTATCTTACCCATTCCAGCCGTGGAATTTATTGAGGTAGAAGAACTCAACGATAACACCGACAGAGGGGCAAACGGATATGGCAGCAGTGGAAAATAACAAGAACAAGACAACAGTCCATAACATCAAATCAAACAACATGGCAACAATAAGAACAATAACCCATAAGTTCAAATCAAATAATATGGCAACAATAAACAACATTTGGTACAACGTCAAGACACGTTACCTCGGAACAACAGAAGACGGCTTTACAAAAGTCATCACCGAAGAGTATCTCACCGCAGCACTCTCCTTCACTGAAGCAGAAAAGAAGACCAGCGAAACCGCACTAGCATACGGCCACCGCGAAGAGTTCGACATCATCGCAATGTCACGCACCAAGTTCTCCGAAATCGTTTACGAAGACAAAGAAGCCGACAAGTGGTTCAAGTGCAAAATCAACACAACGATACTTGATGAGCGCAACGGACGAGAGAAGAAGACCCCCATTTTCTTTTGCGTCAATGCAGACAACGCACTCGAAGCTCACCACCGCTTAGACGAGCATCTCAAAAAGACGTTATTCGATTACACCGTTGAGCAAGTGGACGAAACGAAAATCGTCGAAGTGATCAAATAGCGCCTTTTAGAGGGGTATTTCTAGCCTAATCTATTTGATTACAGGTGATTAACCCATTGACCAAGTTAAACAAAAATCTTCGGAATAATTAAGTAACAACAACCACACAAGGGGTGCGGACTATATCACCAATCATTCATTTGCTATAGTTCAACTCACGAGAAAATCTCGGTAGTTCGCACCCCTACTTTTTACCCTTACATCCTCCAAACGATGAACAAAATCTTTACCAACATACGTGCATATTTCGCGCGTCTTTCTCACCAATCACAACAAGACGCAGCGCAGCGCGTACAGCAACTAGTCACCAAAGAAGCAGAACGAACGCTCCAAATTCGAGAGTTTCAAGGCGAACTATATTTGTCTTTCAACGACCGACCCATCCTCCCCTTCAATGGCAGAGATAGCGAAGAACGAAAGGAAGCGCAAAGAATAGCCGTGGAAGTCCTCAACCTAGCACGCAGCACATATCGTGACTATCTCATCACCCTAGAAAGGACAAGAGCCTATGAAATCATTTGGAACGGTAATGCCAAGCCAAGCAAGACGAAGGCAAGGACATCTGGGTAGCGAGATTTTTCTTTGAGAAACAATATGTAGCGCGCAAATTCAACTCATACGAAGAAGCCGAAGCTTACCGACAGAAAGTAGAAGCAGCCCGAAGAGCGAATGATTTTGATTTTCTGTATGCGGAGATAGAAGCGAAGAAGCGAGAAATCAAAGCAAGGAAAGCCGAGAACGAGCGCAAGGACGAGGACGAGGGAACAATACAGAAACGAAACAAATACGACTGGGAAGCACAAAACGTGTCACCAGAACATATCAAGAAAACACGAAAGCGTCTAGAACACTTCACTCACAAGTTGCTCCTCCCTATGACTGTAAGACGTGAAAAGCTAGACGAGCTAATAAGGCGCATCCACGAAGCCGACTCCGAGCAAATCCTTTGTTGCAATCGTCCTATCACCATACCGCCACAACGCGTCATATTCTTAGGATTTCGCACCCCTCGATTTGGCAGCACCTATGTTTACAGCATAGCGCGCAATTTACTAGGAGACCACGTGCAGCTCAAATGAAACCAATAGACGAGCATACCCCACGGAATGTTCCAAAGCCACGAGAAACAGTAAAATCAGCGCAGGAAGAAGAATACAAAAGCATCCGAGCCTTGCACGAGCAGGGGTTCAGTCTTAAGGAAATCGTTCAACAATTGCACCCCGAATTTACAGAGTGGCAAATTGAAAGAAAACGAAAGACGCTCACCGAGCAGTACAAAGACCGCATTTTATTTTTCACTCACCCCAGCGAAGAAAGGCGCGCTATAATACGCTCAAAAGGTTTGGTGAAAAAGTGGCTAGACGCAGAGAAAAAACAAGACTGGATAGGGAAACACTTCAATCTTACGGCAGGCCAAGTTTGTTTCCATCTAGGAAGAATCCGAAAGTCTATTCCCAACCTACTATAAAACAACCTCAAAGAGCCGTTATTTCGCAAAAAAAGTCGTACTTTTGTAGGAAGCAATACTCACACGCGTCCTCAGGTGTCACACAACACCCGAGGGCGCATTTTTTGTTTTCTAAAACCTACCACTATCAAACACAAAGGATCAGTATCAGAGTTCAAAACGCAGAGAGAAAAAGAACTACTCACTGCTTACAAGCTACAACTTTCCAATCCTCAGCACACAAAGGTTGATATGATTTTTTGGAACGCTGTAGCCAAAACCCCAGCGACAAGATTTTGGGTATCGGTAGACAGAGCCGTAGAAGTAATAGGGAAAATGATACGAGGAGAAGATGTACACACCAAAAGAAGAAAGAACAAAGAAATGTTCGAACATCTATTCGCAGCTGTACTCAAAGAAAAAGAACAAAATCCCCACGGCAAACTAACTCACCTTGTAGAGAGAGCCATTCGTACGCCTGCACCAGAAATGTTTATCACTGCCGGAGTAGCAAAAAAGATTGTCACAAGAATCCGTAGGCGAATGAAAGCTACAACGTTGCAGCGCTTATCACCTTTCTTGTTGTAAACTTATTCTTTTGGCTAGCGCGTACAACACGAGGTATTTCCATTTCTCGCAAAGCAACCCACAAGCCTATTGCACGCGTCATCAAGATATCGTCATGCTTGCCTACAATCGCACCGAACGAACCGTTTTGTTTTTGCTCATAGCACAACAATTCGTCTAGCGCACGTTCATCTCTCTCTGTCCAAGAATGCTCACGTACGCACGATTGCAAATGAGAGATAATAGCAGGCTTCGTTGCTGTATTCGTGTGGAAACCATATTTCGCAGGCACGCCTTCTTTTATATCCTCAGGACTTCTTTTTCTGGCATACAAATTGGGATAAGCATCTTTCACTAGGTTCAATATAAACCCCGACTGGTCACCATCCACACTTCTATCCTTATCTCTTGTTTCCAACGTATTGGCTTCTATCACTAGGAGCGCATCGTCATACCACTTAGCGATTTGCGCAGCCTTCCAAGCCAATAAGTCATGGTCTATATGCCCTCGCCACTGTGCCACAACACAAGGCCTACCACCATCCATCAAATTCAATCTGTCAATAACGACTACAACAGACCAGTCTGCTTTTGCACCACGGCCACCAATATCCACCGCTACAACATAGCGATGCTCCACACGCTCCTCTGCGTCTATTTCTGGCTTTGCCCACACCCAAAGTCCACCACCTTTTTCCTCCGAAAAACGCAAACCATTGAGGGCTTCCTCTCCAGATGCGGAACGTCCATAAACCTCCCCTCTCCATTTCGGAGAGCGACACCCAGCACGAAAATCCTCTACTTGATAACGGTCAAACACGATGCGACCTGAGTGGACAAAGGCTTCTATGTCGTCTGACGGATATTCACTCGCCATCCCTCCGTGGTCGTTATACTTGCTCCGCTCAGAGATATACCAAGCTATCGCAGATAAAGTTGCGCCCTTCTTCCATAGCCACCATAGATATGCGCCAGATTCTTCGCGGTCGCTTGCAGATGTAGTAACATCTTTTCCTTGCAAGAGACGCTCAGCAAGTTCCCTCCTTGCCTCTTCGCTTAGTTCTATCGAGTATTGTTCAATGTCAAACCAAGATACAAACACAGCGCGAAACTGACTAAAGTGCCCAGCTTTTGCTGCTTCATATTCGATATGAAAGAAATTACCCACACCATTTGCCGTACTTTCATACACTATCATAGTCAAGGCGCGCAACAACACACCCGAACAAGCCGAACGAACGATGTCTTGCGGTTTCTTTCCAAGCGTTTCTTTCCATAATCCTACCTCGGTTAGATGAACTAAGTTGTAGTCACCACCGCGCGCGCTATCTGGACTTTCTGCCGTTCCGACCTTAATGTTACATTGACGCTGAGGAATACGATGTATATTCCCACTTTGTCCGACTCCTACTAGTTTACTTTCACTCAAATTAAATGTTTCGCCCAATTCGTGCAGGTATCGAGCTGGATACGCACTAATCATACGCTCAAACATACTCTTCACTTCTGTAGAAGAGTTGCTGTGGTGACCGACAATTAAACTATTCAAGCCTACGCTATGAACCAACTGAAGCCAAGCCATATAAAGCTGAGTTGCTGTTGAACCGCCCCACTGGCGAGCCTTGAGTAGTATTACGCGGATAGGAAGACCAGCTATCCTCATCTCCTCGAACTCAGAGATTAGTTTTCGCTGAGGCAAATTCAACCTGAAAAACACATCATCACCACCTCCTTTGGCTTTAATCTTCGCAAGCATAGCCGCCCAAAAGGGGAAATCAAACCGCATCCGAAGGCGCACAAACGCATCTAATACCTTCTCGCGCTCTACTTCGTTGTTGTCTGCCTTTATGCTTTTAAGAAATGCGCCTACTGAACGCGTCTTTTTTAATCTTTTGACCAAAGGGATGTCGAGCATTCCAGTGGGAATGTACAACAAAGGGAAAGCACAGTCAGACAATTCAAACACGCATCGCTCCCCTATCGAACCTTCACCAGTGATAGGGTTAAAAACAGAAGCGCGCAACGCCATGCGCTGCGCATCTTCTTTCAACAACTCAACAACTTCAGCGTTCATAATCCTCTATCTACGCATTGCGCCATCTAGGGTGTTTACAACATTCATATTCGCACCAGCTTGCGCCTGCTTCAACAACTCGGGGGGGCAAACCTTGAGGAGCTTCCCCACGCGACATCTGCTCCTCCTGCTGTTTCAAACTTTCTAGCAAATCGTCTGCAAATGGGAAATCACCCGTTTCAAGTAGTTGAGCCAAAGTGATTTGACCACTGCGCCATATCTCCATTAAGAAATCGTTCGACAACTGACGGTAAACTGAGAAGAAGTACTTTCTGCGATGTTCAAGTCGAACTCTACATCTCGAATTCGCTTAGGGTCATAGACGATAGCCGTGCCACTTTTCCCTACGATGTTTGTAATTCGCTTTGTATCGTAGAACTGCTGCATATTTTTACGTCTTTAATTGCCCCCTCCTTCACAAAGGAACTAAAGCTCTCGAGCAACTCCAACAAAGACGTTGTAGAATTCTGAGTTTGCTGTGCATACAAGCTCGCACTCATACCGCTGAAGCCTGGTTTACCTTGCAACGCTCCATTGACACCAGAAATATCCTCAAAGAATTTCAGCTGAAGATTCAGAACCTCGTTTATTCCTATCGCACCAGGACTTGTCCCTGTCATTTGCTGCGGCATAGGCGTACCATTCTTTGTTCGCACCATAACCACACCATCAGGACGAGACCATTCATCTACCATCTCCTCAAAACTCATCTTCCCACCGACGGCTTCTTCTGGTATAATCATCGTATTCTTTGCGCTATTCTTCATTATCATATCGTGCAAAGCAATTAGACGATTCACGTATCTCTGCTGATCTACAACATCACCAACAAACGAATGTATCTCTCCGTCTATAAAGGGATAGGCCTTAAACACGTAAGGATGCCCCTTATGCTCATAAGGTGTTTCGTCTGCTTCCAGAATATCACCAAAGGGCGATAAATAGTAATAGTACCAAAACTCATCGACAAACCACTCAACCTCAATCAAGGGTACTTCATCTGCGCTCATACCAGCTTCCGCTGCTTGAGCCAATCGAGCTTTGTTTTCCTTTTCCACAAGCTCTGAGTAGTCCTCTATCTCTATTTTATAAACATCGCCATTATTGAAGTCGTGACAACGATAACGCGATTTTGTTTCCTTTCGCCACACCTCTATCACACGGCATAAGCTATTATCTGCTGGAGCGTAAAATGACAACTCATAATTACTACCCTCACCAAAGCTGCTGGCAAGAAACGTCTGCAATGCAACTCTGCTAGATGCGTCAGAATAAATGTTCCGAAGTTTCTATAGCGTCAGCTGTTCGCGCAAAGCGCGCGCACAGACTAGCGAAACTAACATCGTGTATCTCACCAACCACAGAACAATCCCAACCACGAAAATCACGCATATTGGCATCTATGAAAAAATGATTAGGTGGCACCGCATCTGTCCAACAATCTAGTTTGTCATTCTTCCAACCATAGTACTTTCGATGCACAACAAGGCCACTAATAAGGAATTCCTCCATTGCTCGGCCAAGCATCTCGTCCATACGGTTAAGTTGCATATTGTACTGCAACACACCACTCATTGTTTCGCCTAGTTTCTGTTCATCGCGGTCACGAGCAAAACAAGACGGCTCTTTGCTTTGACTGCGCCACACGCCAAGAACACTGCGCACAAGACGTCTAATGAGGTTGTTTTTCAAAGGAACTGTGCCTTGCTCTTTAAGGTATTGCTCTTCAGTAATAGTCCTACCATCTACGCACACCAAGTCTTTCCATTGGTCGCCATAGCAATATCGCTTGTTTCGCTCCCTATCTTTCCTAAATTGCTCCATCGCAAGCCAATGACGCTCCGCCTGAAACAACACCTCCATTCCCAAATTTTGTGCGTCTGGGAATACAGAAACCTTGCGCTTTTCGCGTTTCTCAGCTCTAGGAGTCACGCGCTTTTTATTGAGTAGTATCTGAGACATCTTTATCTTTTTCTGCAAATCTAAGCAAACTAAACCTACCTGCACCCTTAAATGTTCATCGTAATCTATCTCGATGACGTGGTTCGAATTCTATGGTGCAACCAGTCACATAATCTTCTGCCCCTAAATCACACTTTACGCCAACGCGGAAGTATTTATAAGGACTCCCACTTATGCCCCGAATTACACTGTCTGCACTAGCAGCTACCGCAACCCAATGACGCAAATCGCGGCTGCCCCACAACATTGTCCGAACTGCACCGCGTTCAAAACTACCACGCACAATAAGCGTACGAATAGTTTTTAAAACCTCGCCTGCATTCAGTTTCAAAGCGCGAGTAACAAACCACCCACTCACAGTTATTGGAGTAGCCACACCTAATTTATCACCGTTGGGTTTTAACTCCACCCGACTTCCCACACCCGATGCAGGATTAGACACATCAGCATTTAGTTTGGGCTTACCATAGTCTAAAAGCCGACCATACTTATCTAAAGCCAAAGCATACGGATATAGATTTACAGTTCTAGCCAACTGATGAGGAAGAAAAGACCACTGACGAGATGCAAGACTATAAACATAGGCGTAATTTTCTCTCTCTCTCCCGATGCTGGCTTAAATATAATGACGCGCTGATTTACATAATCATAAAGAATTCGCGCTTCTTTAAGGTAGTCCAACAAAGGCTCAATTACGGGAAGAGACACAGAACTATCATCCTTGCTTTTCTTCAACAGTAACTCTAATTGTGGCAAACCAAATACACTACCCTTTTTTCGTGTTAAGATAGCATCTGAAATACAAACACATCGAGAACCCGATAGCAACATCAAACCGCGTTCAGACACGAACAGCACTGCGTCATCTATCTGCGTTATAGAATTTGGATTCACACAAACATCGCGGCTCACTGGTTGCTTTGCGCTGAGAGCACCATTGCTCAAGGTCTGCAAAGCCCAAACACCCTCAGTCGTGAAAGCATATACAGGAAATTGACCATACTGCCCCTCGCTCAAGGCGCGAACAGCAGCCGACAAACCTAATACTTCTCCACTGCCTAACGTATTTATACGGCCTGCTTCAAAGAAAAATGGATTGTTCACTTCTGATGTGTACAATTTATTAGGTAAGTCCACGGTATCATCACTATCTGATATCATTTGATTCCCACCCACAAAATACGAAGTGTTTTTAATACTGCATCCAAAACCAAGCCAAGCATAAGAACCATTCAGAAAAGGGTGACCTTTCATTTGAACTACCATTGCAAAAAATAGCTCTTCGCTATTCTTCACTGACACTACAGCCTTATAAACATTCCGATTGGGATGATACAGGTAAGGGAGCACCATTCCACTAGTCACAGAACCGCAATCCACCTCAAATTGATACTCCTTACCTCCTTGACGAAGATAGTAATCAATATGCATACGATAGACATTGTCTATTGGTCCTACCGTACTACTAAATTCGTTGTCACCCCTTCTAGAAACATTTGTATTAGTTTCTGTTGTTTCAAATGGTCTCTCCCATCCAAAGCCATGGAAAATGCGCTTTTTCAGATTAGAAAGATTCAATCTCGAGTTGAAGGCAAAACCAACAGATGGAAGCAAGACATCGTGCGAATCATAATCGTCCGTCATCGTCTCCCTATTCACCAAGGTCTTCAGATACCCCTTAGGAATGTCTATATCTCGTTCTCCCTTCTTCAAATCCGAGATAGAGAAAGAAGTTAGATAATAAAAAGTAGACGTCTGAGAAAGCTGAGAACCGATATATTTTTCATCAAACATCGGCAATTGTTTCCCTCTCTCATCTGCAGCAAAGTCGGGTGATACCCCCCAAGTACCATATTCCCGATGACCAAACACGAAGTTGTTAGTGAAAGAAGTTGTTAAACCAAAATGAAATCCCACAGGAATGTCGCTATATTTCGTTCCGTTTTGGTCAAACGTTTGCACCCCCTTTGAAACAAAAACATCTACACTCTTTACAATATCTGACCAAGGTTCCAAACCATCAATACCGCTAGAAGATATAAGTCGCAAACTATGAGTCAGACACGCCATAGAATCACCAACGTTTGATATAATCGGCATCACACCTGAGGTTGTCAACATCAGAATAGGAGCGGAATGATGAACCAAACTGCCATCATACAACCGAAGTGCATAGCGTACAAAGAAGGGATAAATGAACCTCCCCTTCTCTACACCTTCTTCTGCCACCATCTTCACAGCCTCAGCCATTGAGTGATTCAACCCTTCTGGCGCAAAATTCAAAGAAACACTGCGGTAAGACCACTTTCCCTTCAATCCAAACTTTAATCTCACCTCCGGCAAATGATTACCAAGCACCTTGTATCCGCCATTCGACCACAGCAGATACTCTATGCCCGAATCCTTAAGCACCATTAGCACGTGTCCTACAGAAAGCACCTGCTTCACACCATCTGCAGAAATACCCAAAGGAACGCGTCTAGCAGAAGATTGGGCTATTTCGTTATAGGGTAACCAATACAAAGAACCCTTGCTCCATAAAACGACATTCTTCTGTCCTTCAACTTGGTGCATAAACAAGATATCATCACCTGCTTCAAGAGCCGCACGTTCGCTAGGAGGAAGCACAGGAGACAGTCCCGAACCATCATTAGACAATGATTCACTATGTAACAACTCTCCGTCAGGACATACCAACTCTGGTGGATTAGCGGCATATCCTCTAAATAAAACTTCTTGTATCATAGCCCTTTTTATCGCTTATATAGTTTCGCCATAATCCACACACCCAAATATAAAATCCCTAGTATAGCCACAAGGGGCAACAGTCCGTAATACCACGGATGACGCGTTACCACCTTGCGCGCCTTGTCTATGCTGTGCTTGGCTTGGTAGATAGTGTCTACTCTGGAGATGCGCAGTGTATCGTGGCGAATGTGCCAACGCTCGCGCCATCGTTCCTTGATGAGGGTTGCCCCCTCGGTGTAGATGCTATCGCGGATGATGATGCTATCGCGGTGCAGCTTGATTTGGCGGATTGTGTCGCGCTGTGTCACTCTCAGCGTGTCGTGCTTGGTGATGGTGCGCGTTATCTCTTTTGAGGTCGTGCAGCTTGCTAGGATGATAGCAAACAAAGCGGTGAGAATATATCGTATCATTGTAGTTATAGATAAAATCGATAAAACTTTGTGCATCTATAATTTGGATGGGAATGGTTTTGTGCGTACTTTTGCAGCGTACATTTATTCGTTGAGCTGCACCTCCTGAAAATTGTCCACTTTCCGCTGCTCCGCGAAAGAATAAAGCCCGATGCCCTACTGCAAAGGGCTTTTCTTCTGCACTTACGGACAATTGGTGTGGAAGATTAGAGCTGTTTCTAACGTTGGAATCAGCAAAAAGAAAGGAGGTGTAGCTTTAATGCAAACGAATGAATGTACATCTGCTGGCAAACGTTTAGTGTTTACACGTTTCATTACAACGAAAAGTGGTAAGCGTGTCTACAAAAAAGATGGAGGGGTCTTTGTCTTTGAAGTAGATGACTAACCAAGTTTGTTAGCACTTCCAAGGAACGCGGTAGGGCGTTCCTTTTTCTTTACCTACACGTTCTTTTCATATACAACTTCCACGTCATACTCTTGCGCAGCTTGCCATTCTACACGACAACCGCGTGCATCCTCCCACCCATTGCAGAAGTAAGCAATGCTCGCTTTCGCAAGATACTTGATACTCTCTCCTAGGTAGAGCAGTGGCTTGTTAGGAGCATTTGACTTCTCAAACTCGTCTGCAAAGTACGTTTCAAGCACTTCGTAGCCGTGTTCAGTGAGATACTTCACGGCCTTTTCACGTGCTGCCGTGATTTGTTCGCTGGTAAGTCCGCGCATTGGCTGACTGATAAATCCATATTTCTTCATTGTCTTGTTGTTTTATGTTACACAATCGTCACCGTAATCTCCTCCCCCTTCTTTTGCGCTTCGTGCATCATCTTGTAGAGTTTTTCAAAGGTCGCGCGACTATTCACCACCTTCCCCTTTCTCTTTGTTCTCTCCCACAAGAATGCAGCCGTGCGTGTCCTGCGCTGTGTTCCCTGCGTGGATAAGCACACCGGCAAACCCCTTCACACCCACAAGGCGCGGTAACTTGCCACCGCAAACTTGCTGATAATACGTGTAGCGCGAGAATCGGGGGCTTACTGTGTCCATATCCACGCGGTACGTACCCGTGGGGATTGCCGTTTGTCCTGCCACTTTGAGCTTTGCTATAACGTGTTCGGGTTGTCTGTCGGTGAGATTGCGGTCGGTGTCTTCGAGCGTGTCGCAAACTTTTTGCCCTGCAATTTCAAGCGCGCCAATCGTATAGGTTTCGCGTTTCGCGTTTCGTCTGATGTAGATATTCATTTCTTTGTTGTCTTTTGGTAGTGGTTGAATGTTTGAAAAAACGCGCGCACCCTTTGTTAGGTCTTCACCCTCTCGGGGCGCGCGCTTCGTTCTGTGGTTACACCGTTGCGTTGTCCGCTTCGGGGGCTTCTTGTGCTTCGTTAGCCTTTCTCATAAGGTCGGTAACTAGTTTCACAATGTCCGCTTCAGTCATTGGCGGTGGGGTGTCGTTGCTTTGGGTTGCACGCTCGATTTCTTTAAGCACTGCCACGGCTATTCCTCTGCTTATGTCGCTAGGGTTCTCAATTACCGCGCGCACTGTCTTTGCTCCACGCGCAATCTCTGCCTTCTTCGCGGTGCCCTCTGCCATACTAAATATTTCTACGATTGCCATTAGCACCGCGCAGAGCATAGAGATAACGGGGAATGGGGTAACAATGCACACCACTAGGTCAAGCATCACCGTGCATAGGTAAATCGAATAATAGAGAAGCAACTTTTTGCCTGTTCCCATACGCATTTTCAGACTTTCGATTTCTTCTCCGCGCTTCTTAGATTTGAAACAACCGACAATTAAATCAGCCATAACAAAGACAAAAATCGCTAGTCCGGCAATAAAGATTATAATTCCGTGCAGATACAAGTGAGCTTCTGCAAAGTGGGTAAATGCTTCTTTCATCTTTTACGAATTATGACAAGCCTAACAACTCTTTTATCTGCTCCTGAGGGCTTTTAGTATTTAGGTGCTCTCCTACCATCTTCCAGCGGAAGTCTTCGTCCACACGATAGTCTAGAACTTTCACCTCAACTTCTCTATCCATAAAAGTGTAGTATTGTCGCTCATGCCACAAACCACTGTCACTTTCGTCTCGATAGAAGCGGAAACACAAACCTTTGTTTAGGAGTTTGAAAACACCACTCCCAACTCTGACACAAACATCACCGTAAACCTTATGGAAAAAGTCTGGGCAAATAGTTTCCCAGTCCATTTTTCATGCACTTGTCCATCTTCTTCTAGACTTGGGATCCTTTCCATTCTCTATCTCGAAACTCGCTTCTACAAGGAAACCAGTACGCGTAAAGTCGTCCAATCTATGGTTTGCATCATCCGCAGCGGATTGCGCTACCATGGCTATACGAGTCTGTTCAGGTAAAGAGCCTTTAACATCCTTCATTTCTGATTTAAGAGTCCCCACATCAAAGCTCAACTCTGTAACCCTTGTACCATATTCGTAAGCTTGATTTGCAGCTACCTTAGCTGCATCCGCGACTGCCTTAGCTTTTATCCGCAGCTGCCTTTAGCTCCATCTGCTGCTGCCTTAGCATTGTCCGCAGTTTCCTTTGCTTTATCTGCTACTGCCTTAGCTCCGTCCGCAGTTTCCTTTGCTTCATCCGCTTTTTCCTTAACTGCAGCTGCCGCGGTGCTTCCAGTAGAAGCATCTTCTACCGTATAGTCCGTATCTCCTAACCTGAAAAAACGACCAGCAAATCTGCCACCCACTAGGTCTAAAATAGGAATATCTTCCGTGCCTGGATCTACTTGTGCCACTGAATACTGAGTGAAACCATCGAAATAGACATGGAAAAAATCAACTTTTTGTAGAGTGGAGAGGTTACAAAATGACGCTGAATAAACATTGAACATTCCTCCAACGTTACTATACAACTTCCCATCAGTCAGACGGAAGAAGACGGTACCATCCTCTAATACGATTTTTTCAGCGGTATCTTGTCCTGTCTCAATGCCTGACAATTTTCTCCAGCAGAAAGCAGCACGACAAATGCGTTTTAGTCTTTTATAACGTTCTTGTTGTTCACTCGTCAATTGAGACAACAACTCCGACTCGTTCACCACTTTAGTATATACGCTCTTATCGTACACTCCTAAAGAGTTCCCACCGCCTTCTCCCTTCGGTGCATTCTCCAAAGCTGCCACGCGCTTTTCTAACGGTTGCAAATCAACGCTTCCGCCCTCCGTGCTTCCGCCTGCGCCTTCGGGTAGCAAGTCACGTCTAATCTTCCCATCAGAAGCCAAAAGGCTACTGCCATCAGCTGTAGTGACGTTACCAACTGGCAGCAAAGATGATTTAATCTTATCACCATCCATCACTTCTGAGCGAGCCAACAATCCCTTCGTCGCATTTCGCAGATCTTCCTTGGTTGCCAATGGAGTTAAGTCGTCCTTCTTTGCAACGCTAGGGGGCATTAGTTCATCACGCAAAAAACCATCCTTCAACACTAGGTCAGCCAAACTCACCTTGGGTTCCGCCCCTGGGCTGTAGTATCTCACTACCTCTTGTCCCGTAGATGGGTCACTCACAATGACCTCAATACGCCCATCGGGCAACGTCTTACCTCTTTCTTCGTACATCTCTATATAAATTTTGAATTAAAAAACACTGGGCCTGCGTCTGCGCTTTCTCATAACGACCACCCAAATTATCTCTTATAGACAGTAGCACACTTTGTTTCCGCGATTCCCACTTTTCGTGGGCTGCTATATTTGTCATCGACAACCAATCAGACAAAACACAGCATACAGCATACTCGTGAATCAAGTTCTCCAACAACGACAAAGTCGTCCTCGAGAATTCCAAAGGAACACGCAAGTCTATGTCGTATCCTTCTCGCTCTTGCAAGTCGTCATTCAGACGTTCTCCCTCAACCACATCTAGTTTTGTATAGGGGAATAACGCTTCCACCACCTCTGCAAAAGCTAAATCTAACACGCGGCGTACACGATCTATATTACCGTCTTGCCCCACGTCAATCACAGGAGCTCGAATAGGCTCGCCATCCATAGGCAATGGCATAACATCACCTTCTACATACGCAAGGTTTTCAATACTGTAAAGCAAATTCTCAAATGAGAAATGCAAGTGCTGAACACTTTTAGCATTCGCCAGTCTATACCCCTCCTCACAGTTTCTACACCCTACCGTTGTATCACGGACGTCTCGGACGAACTCTCCTTGACAAGGCTGACAACAACTGCACGAGGTCTCCTTTTGCCAATTCTCCATATTCTAAAGCATCTGTTTTATTTGTAATTAAAAACCATTCGAACAAGGCATAGTGTACCAAATAGCGGTGTACTCCATCAGCGATAGAAGCGCAAACGCTTTCGTTGAAATTCCTAGGAACAGACAACAGAAGTGTATAATCCTGCTTGATATTCAGCAACTCATTACTCGCAGTTTGCCCTTCACTGACTAGATATTTCGACATAGCCAACGTCAATTTTGACCAACCCGAAGACAAGCTGCGCTGAATGTGTCCCACATCGTCCTCGTCTTCATCTGCCTGCATCGCTGCCACTAAGTCGGGACGATTCTCAAACACACGACTCTTTCCTGTTAGATAGCTATCATTGTAAATGTCATATGCCACATCGGGCATAGACACCTCTATTGTTATAGTTTTCTTTCCCATTCAGTCTTTCTCTATCTAAATCTTTCTCTCCGTGGACGTCTCTTGTGGTGAAGCAACTCCCACAATGAGAACAATCTCTTGTCCGCTGCGTTCTTGTAGTATGCAGCGTCTGTCCTAGCGAGAACAGCTAACCATTCTGACAAGACCATTTCAACCAAGCACCAATAAGACAAATTGGTCAATTCACTCGAGAGTTCGGAGGGAAAAACATCTGGCAATTGCACACTAAAGCTAAACACGTCCCCCTCACTCTTCCACGAATCAGAAACAAACTCTTTCAACACCCCCACAAAAGCCGAACTGCATTTATCAAACAACTTCGATAAGAAATGCTCATCTTCCTCCAAAGCTGCCGCGCGGTCATAATCCGAGGTTTTCGCACCGATATAAGCTGAGTGTTCACTCACTTCGTTTAGCACCTCAGTGCGGTTAATGTTTATTTTATACGTATTCATATCAGAATGATTTTAGCAAAGCAACTATCGTCTCAAGAAAAACACGCGTTGGTTGCATATCGTTGTTGTTTAGTGGATAACCCAAATACCCTTGTTCCCTTTTCCTCCCTAAATCATAAAGTCCAAAAAGGGTTACGCTATTTCCGTTGTGGTTGCCAATTCTGTACATACCACCTGCTCCCAAATCTAGGGTGATGTCAAACCCACTAACATTTATAAGACGAACTCGTTGCGTTCTAGTCATTGTTATTTTTAAAGTTTCGGGGCGGTCTAAGGCGACAACTATCGTATCTACTGCTAGAGAGTTTATCGAATCAATTTGTTCATCGATTGCTAACTTCATTCCGTTCCCGTCTTCTAGAACATTTGTGGGGATTATGTTCCTCCTACGCTCAAAAACAGTTTTAGTTTCACTCTCTCCATTTGTTTGCTCTCCTCCAAAATAATAAGTTACTGTCGTACTCGAAACAACGGCTGTTACTCTATGCTTAGCTGCAAACGACCCTTGCACGTGCATATTGCCACCCATAAATCGAGTATACCTCCAAGCAGAGTTGGATATCTCCTTGAGGTCTTTTATTTCGTAGTTTATGACATCTGACCCTAAGACCATCGCGTGGCCTTTCAATTCCAACCCCGTTTGAGAAAATGAAATTTCTCCTGCTTCGTATCCCGTCGTTTTGTTTACAGCCTTTAGTTTGTTAAAACTACTGTCTCCTTCTATGCGTATACTATCAAATACACCGCCTTTTGCTTTCATTTCTCCGTTCTCTTCCGCTTTGAAAGTCACCTCTCCTTGTGCGTTGCGCGTTTCCACGTTGCGCACTCCTAGGTTCTCAATGAAAGCCTTCTTTGCTAGTAACAAGTCAGTAGCTACAAATTTCAAGTTCTGACCTAATTCCCAAAAAGGCGCGTTTACATTCGGGCGCGTGTCCTTCGTCTTTGCGTGGCTGCGCTTGCAACTCCACCACAAAAGCGCGCCTTCACTTTTCACACTGACCACATCGATAAACTCTTCACCAACTCCACCGCTTTGGAATTTGAAACCATCGGGCAAAGCGTCCCAATCTCCTAGGGGTCGCATCGCTGCACCTCTGAAATCTTCTTGCGCTCGCGTCCACGGTGTGGGTCTGTATGATTCCTCCAACTTCGGACAAGCAAAATAAACTTTTCCGCCTGCTTCGTATTGGTTTCTACTCCAACTGCGCAACATGATCCAAGTGTCACCGCTGCTTCGTGGTGTAAATGTCACCGCGTATCGCTTCCACCCCTCGGCTGTGTTTTTCCCCTCGTCTATGGGGTTCGCACCACTGATTTTGAAATGCGTGCCGTCAATGGGCTACGCAATCATCCAACCAGCACCTGCGCCCTTTGCATAGACTGAAAAAGTGTAAGTGACGCCTGCAGTAAGGTCTAACACTTGATAAAGGCTCGCGATGCAATTCACATCGTTGTACCGCGTACTCTTTTGGAAAGATTCGCACGACACCACCTTTGCGCCTGCGTGTGGAGCTGTCACGTTTGGCTCGTGTCTTATAATACCTCCGTTCACCATCTCCGCTCTCCACGCAAAGCCTTCATTGTGTTTCGCATCATTCGACACGCTCTTGGGGTTCAAGTCCGCATTTCTCAGCAAGTTTGGCATCGGGGTCAATCCGTCCGCACCCTTTACAGTACGAATCACCTGTATATTTCTAGTTGTCGAAACACCACCCATAGTCCTACTCTTTTTCTGCTGTAATGTTCAACACCATGTCACCACCCGATTGTTGCGCATGCGCCAACAACACCTCAAAACTTTTAGCACGTTTGCTGAAGTCTGTATCAGGAATAGAATCATCCGCCTTGTTCAGTGCATTGCCCGAACCATCCATCAACAAAAAGCGAAACGTATAACCCGACACCGCAGACGTACTACCACGTGTCACCACCTTAGGGTTGTATACTATCTTCTGTTTAGTAGGGTCTGACATATCTATAGTTTCATCTCGATTGGGATTGCAAACAATTTCATAAGGGTCACTCACATCGAGAACCGTTTCCACGTCACTACCAATCAAGTTCGCACCCTTATGCACCAACAAACGAAACATTCCTTGCGTCTCCACATCCGAATCCTGCACCTCGATTTCCTTTGTTTGGGTCTTTGCATACCCCTTAAATGTCGCCCAGCCGTCTGCTGTCAAACGCTCCCAAGTGTACAAGAAATCGCCATCCTTCACCACCGTTCCTTGCTTATACACCACAGCACGAAGACGACAGCGCTCTCCCTTCGATGTAATCAGATAGTTCCCCAAGTCGCCAGGGGCTATGACCACGCGATAAGAAGCACCTGTATAAGGAGTAATGGGGATTGTATAAGACGCTTGTACAACATCCGCATGCGTACCCACCACCACACGAGCTTTCATCGTGATGGTCACACTCGCACGACCACTCAGCGGAACTAAGTTCTTGAGTATGCGCAAGCCCACCACGCGTTTACCTTGCTCGTTGGCTTCTTCTACCAACTGAAAAGCACCACTCACACTGTTGTCCAACATATTGGCACCCACAAGACCTGAAGACACAAAGTTGCTGCCAAACTGAATCTTCTGACCATTGAAGAAAAACTCTGCTTCGTTTCGCGACACAGAGATTGTCCCCTCGGACGCACGAGAAGAAGTGACTATCAACATCAGTTTGGGTTTTTCCTCCTCACGCAAATTCGACGCTTCAAAGTTGGGATAGCAAGCATCGCCATCATACTCTTGAAATACATCTCCAGATGGAGAGTAAATGAAACAAGTGAAAGTAGCACCGCGGTCTATCACCTTAATTGTTCTTGATGCACTCGCTGTAGCCATTATCGTCCCTCCTCGTTTGTGTTCGTTTGCATTCTCTCCACCTTCAGTCACTTCGTGCAAAGCTGTGTCGTGATGCTCTTCCGCAAAAGTCGCTGACGTACTAGGCTGAGAAGCTGTCTCAATATGCACCTCGGGCAAAGCACGACTGTTAGTCCCCATGCGCTCCTCGCGCGCCTCTTGAGGGTTAAGCACCAAGCCACCCAACGTACTCACAACCTTGCGGAGTTCCACTTCCTCCATTGAAGGGCAATCCGCGCGAAAATCCTCTTGCCACAACAGATAACAACCATCAGAAGTTGTGTTGCGCAAATCGCAAAGGCCGCGTTTGTCGGCTTCCGCTTTTGAAACTTTGATGTAAAATGCCATATCTTTTTCTTTTGCGTTTTATCTTATTCTGCACCCTTGTCGCGCCACTCCAAACGAAGGTTACCACCATACACGGGGTCAATAAAAGACGTTGAAATCTTGGCGTAGGAGCTATGCTCGCTATGCAATTGCCATGTACCGCCACCATCGGCAGTGCCTCGCTGCGTCCACCAATCAAATGCTAATACCCTATCAGGGTCTGGTACAATGCCCGACACATCCTCTACAATGGCCACAGGGTTTATGTAATCTTGTTGTCGACTAACATTCATCGGGACAGATGTGAAATAGGGGTCTTTCAAAAATGGAATCCTGCGCACCACGCTAAACACTTCCTCTATCCACACCTTTGCACCACGCTTGCGGCTGCGACAACGCACCGTCACCGCCTTCTTCACCTTCGAGCGGTCTAACCTCAGCGTGCCATCGCCCAACACCGACACCAAACCCGACTTCACAGACGCATCATCCCAAGCCACAAATCTAGGAGCATCTTCAGCTCTTGCGCCAGCCACCTGCACCTCCCACTGCGTGTCTACTTCACCTGGCAGCAATTCACGACCACTCAACACCAGCGTGCCCTTCACATCCACCACAGCAGCATCGCGCAATGGATTGAAGAAAGACTGCGCAGCAATGCTAAGCAACAACGCGGGAGGAGCCACCGCAGCATTCCGGCAACGCACCACGTGCGACAACATCACGTGATGCACGTCCTTCGTGCGCATATCCACGTGGTCGGCTTCAAACACCAGCGTCATAGCCCCCTCGGGCAACGCATTGCGCATCACCTTGAGCCGACCAGCATTCTTGTCGCCAGCACCCACCCACGAAAAGTCGGCATCGCCACTCGAGGGAATATCGCGCTTGCGACCACCCACCTCCACAAGCGTCCACTTCAAGTTGGTCAAACGCGACAAAGCATCACCGCTCACATCGCCCTCTTGGTCGCTCACATTCACATAGGGCGACAACACAAGCGGAGTCAATCCATAGTCGGGAGTATGCACCGCGCCATCATAGAGTTGTTGGTCGGTCACACTGCTCGTCACCACAATCCCCTCGCGAAAGGAAAAAGGCTTTCTTATTATGTCAAAATGTTGTACTGCCATTTGCTTTTACTAATACAAGAAACTCACACTTCTCAATTCGGGTCGCCCCTCATCGCCCAAGTCCACACGCACCGTGGCGGTAAACCTCACCGTTTTGGGCATCTGTCCATCTTCCAAATCCAAGTCAGCCACCCTCAGCAGCACCGACTTTCCCGAATGCTCGTTGCGCGCTGTCCAAGCTGCATCGCTCGCTTCGCGTGCTCCAGTGGTAGAACTCTCCGAATAGCGCGACCACCTGATGGCTTCCGTTGGCAACTCATCGACAATGTTTCTGCCATAGAGCCGCACATAGAGCGTGAGCCGTGCTTCGAAGTCATCTAGATTGTAGAGTTGTTCCTTCTCCTCAAATCCCACCTCCAAGCGCGCATCTCCCTCAATCATCAGCCAGTCTGGAGCGTTCCACTTCGGCTCAGTTCGCGTGCCCGTCTTCATGCACCGCCACCGACAACCATAGTGCCACACGTCCGATGTTTCCAGCACACCACTATCGGGGTTCATCGCGGCGTGGTAATACAGCGCATCTTTCCGCCAAGCTCCTCGGTCGACTATCGACACAATAGGTCTTCCGTAGGCATCAGTGTTCACCAAATGCACCTGCGCAGCTCCCACCGCTCCAAACACCGTGAGGTTACCACGTATCACCACATCGCCCCCCACTTCGCTCGGGAACGTCTTTCTAGCGTCTAGACACTTACATTCCCCCTCCCACTGCGCAAACTTCCTCCACGCGCTAAGCCCCTCCTTCGGCCACGTTAGCACCCTCCATCTGCTCAGCACCAGCCAACGGCACCAACGGAGGTTGCGACATCTTCAACTGCGAAGCCCCTCTCATCAAGGCCGCTGCCGTGCCACTGAGCATAGACGCCTCGTTCACCGCTCCCAACTTCTGACAAGCCAGCGCAGCCGTTTCGTTCACCAAGGCATCTTTCAGCATCAAGGGGAAATCCATCACGCAGTCGTCGCCTGCATCCTGCAGTCTAGGTTTCGCCACATATCGAGCTTCCGCCACGCTGCCACTCGAAGAGAAAAACTCTAGGCTCATCCCCCCATCGCTAGGCACGAGTGCCACAACCGGACGATGCGGACTGCCCCTCAGCCCTGCCCATCGACCAAACTGCACCGCATATCGCCGGTCTTCAGGCACAATGTAGTCTGTCACACCATAGTCCCAATCCGACATACGGAAATAGAGAAATCGCAAGAAGTCTGCAGGCAACTGCACCCTGCCAATGCCACGACCTAACAGCGACACAGAAGCGCCTAAAAACGACTTGCCCCCTTCCAGAAGCTCAACATTAGCCCCCGACAGCACCAACTGCGCTGCCGTCTCCACTTGGTGGCTAATCAGCTCGTCGAGCGTCAGCGTGTTCACCTCGCGCAGAAGCTGCAGACCATCGTCAGTCACGTTTTCATCCATCGCCACGCGCACATCGCGGACAAGCGTTTTTAAGCTCAACTGCATCTCTATTCTTTTTTACTGAATGTCAAACACCACCCCTGCGTCAGCAAGCGTCTTTTCCAAAGCCGCGCGAGCGCGCACAGAAGTTGCAGAAACACCCAGCTTTTCAACAGCGTATTCTCGTGCATCGTCCACAGAGGTGAACACCATCTTCATTGCCAACTTGGGCTGAGCTTCTTCTTGAGCTTCCGATGCTTGCGCTTCACTTTTGGCAACTGCTTGCGCTTCACTTTCGGCAACAGAAGACACCGCGTTGTCGTCCTCCTGCCCCTCCAGCACCACCTCATCGAGAAGCACAATGCGCCCCTCCTTGAAATAGTTCGACTGCTCAATGATCGTCTGAAAAAACTTATTTTCGGTGCGATATTCCGCTGGGCTTGCGCCAAACGCATTTTGCGAGCCGTGCTCAAAATGCAAATGCAGGCGCGGTCCATTCCCCAACACTAGCGTCCATTCTTGAAGACCAGGCGCACCATATATTTTTAATACTTTCATATCTTAATCTTTAATAGAAGGCCGCGAGTTTAGATTCTTTCTGTCACAAACTCGCGGCCACCAATTTCATCTCTCTGTAAAGAAAATTGTGACTAGCCTTGGAAGTCGCCCTTCACTTCTTTCCAAGCAGAACCATCCCATTGCCACATTTGACCTTCAGCAGAATTAGCACTAATGCTAGCCACCGCTTGTTGGAGATAGTAGATACGTCCCACAACCAAATCATTTCCTGTTGGGGCTGTGCTTTCTTTCCAAATTCCGATATTCTGAATACCAGTCATCGGTGCTGTAGTTCCTTCACCGTCAATCCAAATATGACAGTTACCCTTCAATGCTACAGCATCCCACACGATAACGCCACTACGTTTCGCTTCTTCTCCCTCAATATCATCATTGAAGGTCTTTTCGCTAGAACGTACATAGCGCACCAAGTGGTCTAAGCTCATCAACGCACCGCTATTTGCCCAACCAAGTTCATCCAAAGCTGGCTCATAAAGCAAATCAATATCACCAAACACTGTCTTCACTGACACAACCGACCAACCTATTTTGTTTTCTTTGGTATCGATTTTCACCTCGGGATGCTTGGAGTAGTCAATACACTGCAAACTTTCCAATAGGTTCTTACCCAATAGTGCAATACAAGAAGAAGGCTTATCATTACCAGTATAGAACATTTTTGCAAGAGCAATAAGTTCCTCGATAACCCACTTGCCTACGTGGCGCAATTCACGCTTAAACTGCCAACGAATTCCCTCTGTTGTATACAGATACTGCATACCAACTTTCTTAGTGTCCACTTTGATTTTACCAGCACGCCCCGCCCAATACGTACGATTGCCTTTTCGTTTAAAATTCGCAATAGCTTGCTCTGCTACTTGTGCCTTTGAGTAGGGAGTACGCTTTTTCTGAGACTCAAAGTAGTCTGAGATAACATTGTTGACAGCACGCTTTTGCAAATAAACGACAGTTGGCTGTGGCAAGTAAAGGTCGGGTTCTACTTCCTTTTGAGTTTCATAAAGCGCATTGCCCAAAAGGTAAATCTTTGTACCAGCAGGAATAGTAGGAATTTTCCCAAACTCATCACTAGGATTAGTCTTTTTACCATTCATAGCTCGAACAATAGGGTTACCTGTTTCGTCTGAAATTCCAGTAACAAGAAGCATCAAAGGATGCCCAGGCGTTTGAGTTTTACCATCTGGAGCGTAACCTGCAACCCCTGACACTAGGAGCGTGGAGTATGGACGTGCAAAGTTCGCATCTTTAGCTTCTAGGGGGATTGTCGTTTGGAACGCAGCACTTTCTGCTAGTTCTGTTTTTACAGTGACGAATGCGCGCTGGTCATCAATCATATAATGTTCTACCTCTGGCGAAGTAACTGGCACGTTCTTAGCCTTAATAGACAAATCATACAAGTGTGTGGCACAACGGAAATTAAATAGGTTTTGGTCAATGTCACGTTCGACAAAATGACCTGCGCCAATTCCGCCAGTGGCTTCCGCTGCACCACTGACTGTTGCCGCTTGTCCAGGAACTTGAGTGTTCAAGCCTGCTGAACCAGGTTGAGTTGTCAATGTCTTTTCTGTTACATTGACGCTAATGTTGTCTGCCATTCTCTATATATTTTCAATTAAACAAATCCCAAACTATCGAGCCATTGCTGCTTGGCTAAAGATATCGTCTACGGGCTGCGTCTTAAGCGCACCACCACTCTTGCCACCCAGTACAGGAACTCCGTCTCCTGCTCCTTTCTGTCTGAGTTTTTCCGTGATTTTGGTATTCTTTCCACGCACCTCCCCTTCGTAATCAGCCGCTGCCACGTCTGTGTCGTAGTTTATAGCCTTCAACACCATTTCTAAACTCTCACGAGTGAAAATGCCCATAATAGCATCGTTGGCTATCTTGATAATCAACTTAAGAGCTTCGTCAGCTTTTTCATCTGTAAGTCCAAGTTCTTCCTGTACTTTGTCAAGTTCTGTGAGGGATGCAGAAAGATTTTCTTGATATTGCGCTTCTAGCTCTTTCTCCTTTGCCACACGCTCTAAATAATCCTTTTGCGCGGCTGCTAGCTGTTCTTGCTTCTCGGGGTCTTGCAAGGCTTCTGAAAGCTCGGGTCCGAAACGCTTCACCAAGGTTACCACTGGGTCGCCACCGTCCATCCAGTCTACCATCATAGCTGCTGCCTGAGGGTGAGAATTGAACATAGTGGTGAGCTTGCCCTCGCGGTCACGCATCGCGCCGTTTTCCGATTCGAGCGCATCGAGGTCGTCGGTAAACTGACCATAGCGAGCGTCTTCATCGTCGAAGTCCACATCGGGGTGCTTCTCCTTCATGCGCGACAAAAAAGCTTCGCGCTTGCTTTTCGTTTCTGTTTTATTATCTCCCATCTCTATTTTGTTTGGAGTTGCGCATCTGTGTTGTTTTGCGCGAATATAGCACTTACACACCGCGCAACACCCATAAATAGACACCACCAAGCACGCTCCTCGGGGAGACAACAAAAACTTCGCCCCACCGACTCATCCGTCGACGGAGCGAAGCAAACCTATTCATTAACGTTCAAACGTGTGCACCCACACATCTTCGGCACAAAGATAGCACTCTGCGGCTAGTGGACACCCTTAAATAGTCACACATCAGACAAACGAGAGAGTTCGAGCAGCGTGTCTTCAATGGTTTTGGTGGCACCCTCGCTCACCTCGAGCGTGGTGGCCTGCAGTTTGGGAATGGCATATTGCATCAGCTTTTCGGCCACGGCCAAACGCTCTTTGGGTTCGAGCCGGCCAAAGTCGTCTGTCATCTTACCGCTGCCGCTATATTCATCGAGCAACGACTTGATGGTTGCCCTCATGTCGGCCGTCACCTTGTTGGGAGTGCCCTTGGTGCGACCACCATATTTCTTCCGTTTCTTGGGTTCTGTCATAGTTGTTGGTCTGATTTGTGTGAGTAGCGGAGAGGGGGCTGTCCTCCTCTCCACTCATCACTAGTTATTTGATGGCGCGCACATCGTTGATGGCATCCTCCATCACTTGTTGCATTTCGGCTTCCAGCGCCTTCACCTCTTCGGGGGTTGTGGCTTCTTTGAGGTCGTTGCGCAGGCTGTTCACCTCGCTCACGGCTTCATCCATCACCTCATAGCGCTTATATTCTGCGCTGTTTTGGGTGAAATCCACTCTTCGTGCCACGCTCTCGGGGTCGTTCTTGCCGTCGGCTTCCTCTCTCTCATAGCCCAGCACGCGCACCTTGGTCTTCTCATACTCGTCTTTGAGGGCATAGAAGTTATGCTTTACGGCTGATGCGTGGATGGGCTGGTTGTTGCGGGCGAGGAAATCGCGCAAGAAGGGGATGTGTTGCGTGTCGAGTTCCTCACCATGCCAAAGGGCAGAGCCGGTTTCAAAAGAATTGCCCATCAGAGTGCCGATACCGCTCAACAGGCCGAGTGCGATGTGCTCCATGCTGCTAGGATTGAGATTGACAAATCCTGGGGTGTATTCATCGCCCCCCGTCCAGTCGCTCGACTTCTCGCTTATATAGACCGACACTGGGCTTGTGTGATTGTTGGCGCGTCTATATTCAGGCCAATTCTCGTTGGTATATTCATTGACAATGGGACGCCCCGACCAATCTTCGTTGACCGCCACCTCAGCCATGGGACGCACACCGCTAGGCACAAGGTTTAACCACAAAGGCTGCTCGCTATCGCGGATAGAGATTGGGAGCATATCGAGCACCAAAGAACGTGCGCTCTTCATAAACGATTCGTAACTCTCATCGGGCATAAACACACGCTCTGCCATCAGTCCGCCAAGGCCATAGAAACTGCGATAGTTAAACCCTAGGGGAAATTTCACCCACCCAAGACCAGGCACAAAAAAGCACAGATTACTTCTGCGTGCCGACTCGGGCAAGTCCATGTAGCGATCGTCGTCATCGCCAAATGCGCTAACCAAAAGCCGATTGGCCAGTGTCATCAAAAAGCCAGTGAAAAGACCACGCACCGCAAAGTTGAGAGCGAAGCGCAGAGGATGTTTTTTAGCAATCTGCCACTGATTGTGGAAGCCCTGAATATTGGCATTGGTGAAAATGATATAGTTTCTGAAAAACGAAGCCAACTCTCCCGAAGTGCGCACCAGTAGTCCATCATTCTTGCGTAAAGCCTTGTTGCCTGCCCCCTTCTTGTTGAAGTTGGTGCTTATCTCCTTGGCGTCCCACACAGCACGTGCCACGCTGCGCCCCATCTCACGACTAGTGCGATAGGTGGCAAAGCGCGTAATTAGCTCACTGCAAGAACCGAAAAACTCTATATACTTTTTCATGAGCTTTGTCAACTTCACGACGCTGTACTTTCCGCGCTGCAACTCCTTGGCTATATCCGTGATTTCCCCCTTGTAGTCTTCGGGATTCAACAAGCGCGTCACACCAGTTGCACCACCATTCATCATAAACTCTTGGAACGTTTTGTCCAGCTCGTTGTTTATGTTGAGCGTGCCATTTTCGTAGCGTTTCGACAAGCCTATCACCTGACCAAGACCCGCAACCCAATTACGCTCCAATCGTTGCCAATAGCGCGCGCCATCTTTTAACCAAAGATGCCTTCATTGCATAACTTCTGTCGCGGAACATATTGCGGAATATGAACTCAGGGTTAGACTGCGTAGCCATCTGTGCCAATACTCTATTGAGCGCACGCACACTCTTTCCTGCAAGACTTTGTGCTGCATCGGGATTAAAGCGCCCATTCACGGCTTGCGCCACACGTGGGTCGCCATTCACCGTGAGCAATTTGTCACGACCAAGCACTTTCACCAACACTTGATGCTCGCCAAGGTTACTTCCCAACACGCGATAAGGCACATCGGGATGCTCCTTCAAACGGAGATAGTTGTCTGGCTCTTGCTGTACAAGCTCTTGCATACGCTCTTCAAAGGCGCGTGTTTCCTCGGCAATCTGTTCAGGAGTAGCATTGGGAGAATGCGTAGGCGTCATCATCTCCCACTCATCGGTCACCTCGTTGTGGTGCAAATAGATTTCTCCCATTGAAACCAAATCGTTGGGGTGCGCCATCACCATGCGATAAAAATGTTGCTTCATCAAGTTGCGATTGCCCTGCACAACGCTGCGCTCTGCCATACTGCCTATATGAGCGATAGGACTGTCGGCTTTGCTCTTACGACCATCCGCGCCCCTCAAAATAGCTCCTATGCCGTTTCCGTTGCGCTGATCTACATAGTCGTAAACCTCATCGCTCGTTTCCTCGGCAAAGCCACGCAAAGGTACATACCACTGAAACATTGTCGTCATCTGCGAATAAGCTGCAGGCGTCAAAAGTCCACTCTTATAGAGTTTCTCCACGCTTTCACGTGTAGCTTTATTCACCTTATCCCACAACGCAGATAACTCAGCACCTGCCGCATCCTCGGCTTCTTTTACCAATTGCAAGGCTGCATTTTCTACATCCTTAAGTTCGGTCAGCTCTTCGGAGGTCATAGACGTCAAGCCAGAGTAGTCTTTCTCTCTATTCTTCAAATACTCTTCACCTGCATAGTGCGCACGGATAGCATCGTCCACTTGCAAGAATTCTTCAAAGCTACGCTTGCCTTCCTGCAACAATCTGCGGTTTTCTCTGTTTCCTGCGTCTTCGTTGTAAGCTCTCCACACGCTACTTGCTTCACTCGGGTTCTCAAATTGAGCATCAATCGCGTCACGCATGGCAAGCACGCGGTTTCGCTCCAGTCCATGTTTGAGCATGAGATAGTTGTTCACCGCATTGCGCTGCTCTCCTCGGCATTCATTTTGTCGAACTCGCGCAAATGAGCATCCATCGCATTTAGTTTGTCTGTCAGTTCTTGTGGTAAAGCCTTTGATGCTGCTATTTGTGCTGCTACAATAGGTTTGAAGTAGTCACGAGTATAAGCTTTCATTTCCTCTTCGTTCATACTCGACATGCGGTTCTCTGCCCAATAGGCATTCTCCCATTCTTCGATTTTTGCGCCCTTCTTTTCGAGTTCATCTTGGAGGGTTTTAAGCGCAAGCATACTATCTTGCCATTGCTCCTTAATCTTGTACTTCCAGTCTTTCACCGCCTTCTCATAACCTTCGCGCACTTCTACTCGGAGGTCATCCACCGACCTTTGCATTTCCTCGCGTGTATCTTTGTCGATGCGTTGTTCGCGGATAGAATCTTTTGTATTTGCAATTACGTCATTCGGATTAATCCCATTGAGCAAGTCAGAAAGCACTTTGTCTGCCACTTCTTCAGCACTAGTGAAGTGCAAGCCCAAAAAGTCTGCGACACCCTTCCAAAAGCGTTTCAGAGCTTGGCGAACATTGTCAAACACACTCGCCACCTTAGCTTTGTCAAACACACCGTCTGCTTCAGACATCGCCTTTTCTCTCGCTTCTGCCAAACGTTTCGCACCCTGTTTACCAGAGAATTGTGCCAACACTTCATCTGCCAATGCGTCTTCATCATCTGCCAATTCAGGATATAGGTGTTTCGTTTCCTCCCAAATTGGAGTGCCACGAAGCAAATCTTTTACATTCTCCCACTCAGCGGGATTCATTCTGCGCAAAGCATCGGCCCACAAGTGCGTGTATTCGTGGATTGCCGTTTCGTCACTCGCCATCTTTGGGTCAAGATAAATGCGTCCGCCAACTGCAAAACCGCGAACCTCTCCATGCTGACCACGATAAAAACGTATATCATCATTCTCTTTATCAAAAGTCCCCACATTGTCCGTAGCACTCTTGATTTGAGAAGGAGAAAGAACTAAGTACTCAATTTCTTCACTTTCGTCTTCATCGAAAGAAATAGCTCCATCATTACCTGCCTTTAAGAGGTCTTCTCTTGCAGCAACCCCTGCATAGTTTTTCGATTGGTCGACAATAGGTTTATCCACTGGGTTTCGCAGATTCAAAAAGACAGCCATCTTTTCATCGCCCATCGCAGACCAATCCTCTATTCCGCTCGAGAAGAAGAAGCCCTGCACATCACTTTGAGACCGAGATTTAGCCAAATCAAACTTCGTAAATTGTTCGCTCGTTAGATGATACACCACTCGTGGTTCACCATTCTCGTCCACCACCTTTGAAGCATTCTCAGGGTCATTCTCCCAATCTCCAAACCACTCTTTGAAAGCTTCGGTGCGCACCTGCAACCACTGACGCTCCGTCAAGTTTGTTGGTTCACCATTGGGCGCAAGCATAAACGTACCATCGGACTGAGCTTTAGTTTTGATGGACTGCATCTCTTCCGTAATAGAATTTTCACGCTGTTGGCGCAAATTCTCTCCAGAAAGTTTGGGGTTTTCAAAGCCTTTTATTATATTTGCAGCAAGAGAAAGCTTTTGATTGTCTGAGGCTGCCGCGATTGGTGCGGCTAAGTGCAGATAATTAAGAGCTTTCTCTTCGTCTACATACGTGAATTGTCTCTTGTTTATCCATTCGACCACGCCATTTTTCCCCTTACCAAACACACTACTCACAACATTAAAGTCCACGTCAGCACCTTTGCCAAGGTCAATCGCCACAAGCACATTCCCTTGCTCAGTATGCAATTCTGTAAGGATGGCGCGATTGCCCTCTTGTTTATGATTGTTGAACACAGCAATAGGGTTTGCCACGGCACGTGGCAAATCGCGCAAGGCTACCTTATCAAAGCCGTGCTTCTTGATTTCTTAAGGAGCTTACTGCCATAAAGCTTCATTGGCATATCCGGCACTCCAGCAGCACGTAACACTTCAGAGGGACGCCCAAGGCTAAATATTATGCGATTAGCATTATCTTCCGAGAAAGCATCTAGTTCATCATTAAACACCGCATTAGTACGCTCTATCTCTCTCTCCTCTCTCACTGCGTCCGTTTCAGCCATCGTGCGCCTAGCCATATCCAACACCGCTTGCCCCTCAGCATCGCTCACACTCACGTCCATGCCAGCATCGCGCATAATATCAACAAGACCATCTCGCAGTTCTATCTGCTCTGGAGATACACCGTCCAAAGCGTTTTCATTAGCGGTACGTTGTTCGCGCGCCTTCCCTTCTTCTTGCTCCTCGGCTTCTTGCTCTGCTATTTGAGACATGATCATTTCGTCTACCTCTAAATCATCTACGACAAAATCACCATTCTTATTCATTCGTTCAGCATAGCGAGCTTCTTGTTCTTTCAGCTCCTCCTGCATCTTCTGCTCAAAGTCGGTAGCCAGTCCTCTAGCCCTTTTCAAATCGTCAGCATACTTAAACGATACACCTTGACGTTCATGGAGAGACGCATTTTCTTTCTCCAATCGCTCAAGCTGCCCCTTAGCACGCTCAATTTGTTCCTCTGCTTCTGCGCCACTAATCACACTCTCAGTGATGTAATTCAAGGCATCGCCAAGGCGATGGACAAGCAAGGGTTCATCCTTAACTCCCAAATCCTCACTACTCCATTGAAGGCTTGTTGAAACAGACGTGCTAATAGTCTTTGTTTTTTCATCAAACTTTTGAATGCCCATAAGGGATGCCCTTATCTCTACCTTGACATTGTCGAGGGTGAAAGATAAAGATAAAGTCCTTTCGTTCGAAGTTTGTTCTGCTCTTATCTCTTTGGCTATAGCATTGATTGCTGAATTTGCCAGTTTTATTGCATCTTCGTTGTGCGCAACACTACCATCTTTTAGATGCAAGGCTACATCCTGCACTTTGCCCTGTGGTACAATGCTCCTCAACATTTCCAATCTAGCTTCTGCAGACGACAATGCAATTTGAGCGTTCTTTGCCAAGCCTGCATTTTTGCGCAATTGCTGAGGGATAAAAGTCTGGTCTTGCTTCCACTGCGCTTCGTAGGCTTCATAGTTGCGAACCTCGCGCTTCGCCTTCTGGAGCAACAACGCGTACTGACTACCAGATAGCTGTGCCACGGGGTTGTCGAACTCTCCTTCATCCTCCTCTACGCTACGTTGGGTCATCGCATTATCCATCGTGCGCTGCGATTCCATAATAGGACGAATAAAGCCTTCCTTTGTCTGCAATCTTTGATAAGCCGAAACGTCTAGACTATCTTTTACACCAAAACGAATAACGTGTACTGGCTTTCCCCATTCTTCGTATAAGTTACCTTGACGCAAGATTCGTCCATTACGCTGTGTGTAGTCCATCGGACGCGCTGGAGCATCCATGTGGATAAGAAGGTTGAGGCGTTCTTGTATATTTACCCCCACACCCAAGCGTTGAGTGCTACCCATTATCACACGAATTTCACCTGCGTTTACCTTTGCAAAAATGTCGGCCTTGGCTTTATCTGTCATTCCATCTTGCATCACGACAATCTGTTCTGCTGGCACACCGCGCGCAATGAGTTTTTCGCGAATGTCCTCGAACAAGTTAAAACCTACAACACGCTTTCCATCTTCTGTTGTATCAAATCTACGGAACTTGTCCGCGAAGATAGCGACTGTGCCACGCTCTTTTTTCGTATCTTCAAGAGACTGAAGCGTGCGCTCCACAGCTGCATTGGTTTTACTTCCTGGTTCGTCAATAGCATTTGAACTCACTAAGCGTGTGTCAATTGCAGCAGCAGAAGCAAGACCAAACATCGTAAGGGGGATGTGACTGTTTTTCTTCTTTTCAGCACCAGACATTTTTTCGAACTCCTCTAGCTTCGCTTTTACGGCTTTCATAATTCTCACCAATGAAGGTGTTTGCTCAAGGAATATATCTTGGTCTGCATCTTCTCCTTGCCCATTATCACGTTTGGGACGCTTAATATCTGTGTCTTTCGCCAATACAGTATCTGCAATGCTCGCCCAAGCACGCGCCAATTCAGGAAGCCCTTGGTATCCTGCGAAACGCGTTTGCTCCTTAAATTGGCCATTTGTGCTAAACTCTAAGCGTTGTTCTATCTTACCAAAGTTATGCACAAAGTCGTCAAAGTAATAGAGTTGAAGTTGCTTTAATGTCTCAGGTTGAACAAGGTAGCGCATAAACGTCCACACTTCGGCAGCGGTATTACTTACGGGTGTACCAGTAGCAAACACCACGTTCTTCCAACCGTTGTTTTCTAAAATATGTCTCGTCTTCAAATAGAGAGAAACAGCCTTCTTTGATGCGCTAGGGTCTACACCTTTTACGCGCGTCATCGTCGTTGCAAAGCCAAGATGCTTGTATTCGTGAGCTTCGTCCACAATCAAAGCATCTACACCCATTTCTCCAAAGTGCGCTACTTCGTCTGTGTGACGCAACATACGTCTTTCCGCCTTGTCTTCCGCTTTCTCCTTTGCCACTTCTTGGTCTTTCAAAGAGCGCTGAGAATTGGTCTTCCCATTACCCGAACTTGAAGCGCTTTTGTCTTCTAAGGAGAGATTCAATCTGTTTTTCTATCTCGCGTTTAACATTGCGATCTTCCGTCTGTTCTGCGAGGGCTAGCATATCATCAACAGCTTGGTTGAGATAAGCATCTTTTTGTTGTGGGTCGTCTGGGATTAAGTCTAGCACACTTTGAGGGACGACAATCATATCCCAATCTCCATATTTAATTCGCGCATAAAAAGCCTTACGACCATCAGCTCCCTTGTCGCGATTTGCATCATAAACCAATAGCTTTGCTGCTGGATACAACTTTTTCGCTTCCGATGCAAATTGATTGAGTGTTGCATTCTGCACAACTATCATCGGTTTGTTCGCTGTTCCCAATCGCTTCATTTCAGCGGCTGCCGTAATCATCGTGAAAGTTTTACCTGTGCCAACCTCGTGCGCTAAGAGCGTTGGCGAATTTACAGCGCGCACAGCCGCTGCTGCTTGGTGAGAGCGGAGTGTTATCGCAGGATTTGAACCTTCAAAATGTTCAGGAATAAGACTGTTATCTGCACGATAAGGTACGTGACTATTAAAACGTTCGTTATACGACTTCTCTAATTCTGCGGCTGCCTTGGGGTCTTCTTGCATCTTCTTAGACATCCAGCTTTGAAACTCATCTTTCAAGTCAGCCATGCGAGCTATGATTGCTCGAGATGCCTCTTCATCGGAAATTTTAATTGTCGTTTTTCCGCTTGGCATATTATAGTCTGTCTTGCTGATAGTTGCTTGAGCCTTAGGAGCTACGTTGTTCATAGCCGCAAGTGTCAACTCTTCTACCGTCCAATGGTATTTTGTGCGTGAAGTTCTCTCTTTTCTTAACAAGTCACTTCTAACCCCACCCATTGCATGTGGGTGACTAACAATCCCATCCATGTACCATTGACTACCAGCGCGATAAAAGATGACACGAGAGCCATACTTCTCCGCCAAGAAGTTACGGAAGTAATCGGGAGAGAACCAAGTGCCACCCCAATGGGGTTGAAATAAGATGGATAGGAATAGTGGGAGGAAGCACACTAGTAAGTGCGTTAATATTCTTCGCGTATTGACCATCTGTATTCTGAGATTCTGCAACCGATAGTTTTTCGCGAACATTACCACTCAAATAGGAAGCCTTATCCTCTAACAATCCCGTAGTTGGATTTCGATAAACCAACTCTTTATCTAGCAATTCTTTCTCTACGTCAGAAACTTCACGATTGAGCAACCCTGCAATAAATTCAGAATCGATGCGGTTCTCCTTGCTCATACTCAAACGCAGCCCATCTTCGATAGTGCTAGCCTTAAGTTCTTCTAATCCTCCCAGGGTTCGTTGAGTGAAAAAGTCGCTCTTAGATACCTGCGCTTCTATCTTGCGTGTTTTTTCGTTGCGATGTTCTTTCACGCGTTCCAAAGCAGCAATCCCTTGATAGTCTGCATCATTTTTAAGTATGCGAATTGCTTGATTATTATGGAACACTCCATACTTATTGACAAAATCGTCATAGGCTTTGTTCAACTCCTTCAACACAGGTTTGAGACCATCATCTTCCAATTTGTTCAATTGATAGTCTAAAACAGCCCTTACAGCTTCCTTGACGCGGTTATAGTCCTCTAAAAGCTCAGCTTTCGTATATTTCGACTTAACCTTTTTCCCATCATCTTCTATCGGACGAATTTTAGAGAAGCTATCCACTACTCCCAACCGACCTTGACTATTCACAGTCAATGTGCCTACTGGGAGAGAGGATTCCTCCAAGTCTTCTTCTTCAGAAGGAACGACAGATTCTAAGGGTTTGTCCATTGATTCAAATGTACCAACCCATTTTTCCCATTGTGATTTCTGGTCGATGCTAGGGTCAGGATACAAGCCGATAGAAGAAGGACGAAACGTGTCACCCTTTTCAGCACCAGCAAACATCCGACCTCCCATAAACTCAGGGTGTTCATGGAAATAATTGTTGTAGCTTACTTGGAGCGGTTTCTCCTCTCGTGTTTTCTCGTCTATATAGCTGACAACTCTTTCAACGTGATTGTCTAGGACACGAACAGCGTGAGGGGACACCATTCCTTTGTCTCTCTTACGAATGACAATTACGTCTGTCGTTACTGGCGCGCCAGCAAACGTTTCGTTATTGAAGCGGAATGCACCCAACACATCTGCCTCTCCATTAGTATTAAGCCATTCTTTCAATTTGTTCCCCTTGTCCAATGTTAGAGAGGTCGTCATAAAGACGCCAATACCACCAGGAGCAAGCAAACGAACATTCTTCGCGATGGCAAAATCGTGAAGGTCTAAATTCAGACGCGTAATATCTGTATTCCTTTATCTACTGGGCGAACACCAGACACAAAAGGAACATTAGTAATTGCCACATCAACAGAAGAAGGGGCAGCGTTTACGTCCTCAATTCCACCAGAGAAAACATCTGCGTCTGGATGCAGAGCCTTAAGTATTTTTGCCGTCAAGCTATCCTTTTCGACTGCTCGAATACTTGAGTTTTTCAGCATGTCAGAAGGCATCAGCGTCAGCATACCTCCCACACCTGCACTACCTTCAAAGACGCGACCACCTTTGAAACCTAGATGCCTCAACACTTCCCACATACCCTCAACGATATGGGGAGGGGTAAAGTAACCAGAAGCCAGAGAAGATACCGCATCTTCAAATTCTTCATCTGTCAGCACCTCTCTCAGTTCGTCCACCTTTGACTGCGCACTGTTACCAAAGTACACACCAAGTCCACCCCACGAAGAATAAGAAGCTAAAACCTTCTGTTCTTCGGGGGGTCGCATTTTCAAGGCGACCTTCTTCTTCTAGTTGGTGAATGAGCTTTATAGCTGCGATATTAGCGCGATAACGCTTTGCAGGCGTGTTGTTTTCGTCTGCAAGCGATTCGGCTTCCGCCACTGTCTGATGGAAACTTCTAGAGTTGAGATTCTTGCTTTCTTTCTTGTCTTCTTTCTTGTTGGTCTCCGTTTCTTTGTCAGACGATTCCGGCTTTACATCAGTGGTGCTCCGCTGTCCTTCCTCTCTAGATACGCTAGATACTCGCGTGCTTCCACTTCCGTCAGACACATTATCTCCTGAATCGCTTCTATCCACTCCTCCTCGTTCAGCTGGTCGAGTGTCTTCCCGTGCTTCTGTTCCCACGCTTCCATGCGTGCTCTTGTTTCGTTGTCCATTCTTTTTATTGTTTTTAGTGGATTGTTTTTCTTTTTTCTGTTGCTGAGTTTTCTCTTGCTGAGTTGGCTCATCGACTACAATGTCAGACATCTTTGCATTAGGCACATTTATAGTTGGTATTGCACCAAGTGGCAAATCCACCAATACATGAATAGTGCCATCGTAGTTGAGCGCTTTTACTTCAGCATCTCTTAGTTTTCCTGACGAAGTGCGATATTTTACCTTTTGACCTACTTCCAAAGAAGAAGACTTAGGGCTCTTGCTTCTCCTCGCCTAAGTTGCTCTGACTGAACCAGTCGGATTGCTCCTCATTTTCTTTTGTTTTCTGAAGCAGTTTCAATCGTTGTTTCTTTCTGCTTCGGTTTTGGATTTATTCTTTTCCTTTGGTTGAGAAGCAGATTTTTGATTCCTTCTCCTTTGCTAGCTCTTGAGCAACTCTAATTTCCCATTGCGTAGGTTCAGGGCGGCTTTCTCTTACCCAATTAGGGCGGATGTTTTTGTGTTCAATAATGGTGCCATTGAAGTCATGAAAAATCTCCAGATTTCCGTTGGAACTAATCGATTTCACTTCCCATGGCTGACCTTTGAAATAAACAGTCTGCCCAACCGCAAAACCACCTTGTCCAACTCGCTGTTCGGGGCTTTCCCCTTTCTCCTTTGGAGTGTCGTTCTCTATGGGTGCAGCAGCTTCGTTGCCGTTCTCATTCTCCGTCTCTGACGCCTTGTCAAAGTTGCCTACATCGAATTCTCGCACCTCATCGTAAGGGGTCATTTCCTTATCAATGCCCAACTCAGCAAGTTCGGGCATATCACGCGCACCATTGTAGAAGGCTTTAACATAGGGACGAACATCATCACCAAAAGCTTCCACCATCTTACTGGCGAAATCTACAAATGTACGAATGCCACCTTCAAGATAATAGGCTGCTTCTTGAATGCCCAACGCTAGGATTTCTGGATTTATCCCAACATTGAGCGTCGTACCGCGCAGCAATTCCTTAAGGCGCGCTTGGTTCTTCAGATGCTGTTCCTCGGAAACAAGCACACGAGTAGGCTTTTTGGACGAAGGCGATGTTTGCTTTTTCTTTCCCTTGTTGGCTTTACCCTTCTCAGAACTCTTTTCAGATGGTTTCGCATTCTTATCAGACGGTTTTGCGCCTTCTTCCTCCGTGCTTACTCCTTCGTTTCCGCGTCCGCTTGTCGAAACGCTTCCAGAAGGAAGTTCAGTTTCTGTCTTTCCTTCAGCTCCTTGTTCGCTTGTGGGTTCGCTTGTTCCTGCTTCTGGCTGTTGCTGTTGTTTTGGTTCTTGTTGTTGTTCATTTGTTGCTTGGTTTTGAGGGTTCTACTTGATTCGACGGAACATAGTCTTTGATGTCGACACCGAGAAGTGCAAGTGTTTCCTTGATTAAGGTCTCACGTGAGGGGAGGGCATCGCCAAACAACGACATTTGCCCCCTACCTGCATCCTCTGCGCGCTCGTTGTAACTTTTGAAGATAGACTTAATGAGGGTCGTACGCTTATCATTGAGGGCATCCGCCAACAAAGCACCGTTGCATCCTCTAAAGATACATCCGTTGTCGATTCAAACAACTCCGTCTGCTGGGCAAAGGTACGAACTTTATCGCCAAAAGAATAGCCACCACCCTTGCGAGCGTGGTAAACAAAGTTAATAGCGCGTGACAACTCATCCCCTAGGCGGAATTCTTCATTAAGGCGTTCGTTCTCTACGATGTAAAACAGCGCATTAAGCACAGAAGTACGAAGAGAAGCGCACCTCCGATAGCTGACGAACAACATCGGGGTTGCCTTCAAAAGCCTTACCTAACAATACATTCTCTAGCAAATTGCGTCCCTCATCACTCAACGCATCACCATCAAACAAGTTTGCGCGGTCTTGTTGAGTAATAACTCCACTCGTCTCAAGCAAGTTAATAACCTCGCTCACACCAGACATATTGCCGTAAAAATCTGCCAAGGTCTCATGCCCATCGGTAACGACACGAAGAATCTTGGCGAAATCATCATCAGACACCGCCTTACCCATTTTCACCGCCTTCTCCGTGCGTGATTGCGTTTTTGTTTCTTGCGCGTTGAACGCTGCGAAAGTCTCCGTTGTGAGAGGAAGGGGGGTATCAGAAACAAACACAACACGTGGATGTTCCAACTTTTCTACCTGATCTGAAGTGAAACCCCACATTTCGGCATATTCGCGAACATAACTATTATATGCACCATCCGTATTCTCCATCGCTGCCAAGTCTCCAGACATTGTGCGACCATTACCCGAAAGCACAAAACCTTCGGGAGATACCACCACTGGTTGTTGCGTTGCGCGAGCGTCATAGTTTCTGGCGATTTCACGCTGCACACGTTGAGCGTCCAAATCTCGTTCGTAGTCTCTGTCGTTGAGCGTGTGACCCTTCTCGTCCGTGGGGAACCCTTCTGACTGCTTAAAGCCGTGGCGCGCATCGTGCGAAGGAACGGCAGCACCGCTTTCCACTAGCACGTAGTGTCCTTTTACACGCAGTCCGTTAGGAGTGATAAATTCGCCTGGACGCCCCACAATCTTTTCTGCATTAGCCCAAGACGGAGCAACCGCCAAGCCATTTTCCGCTTGTTCCTTTGCGCGCTCTGCAGCTTCCGCTTCTCGCTGTTGCTTTGCGTTTTCTTCTTCCTGCATAGCTTGTGCGCCTAGATTTCTGCGATGTTCTTGCACCTCTTCCCAGAAACGGACAAGTTCCTCTGCGTGTGCTAAAGCATCAATATGCGCTGCTTTGCGCTTCTTAAACGCGATTACACTCTCGTTCTTTCGCGGTTTGAGGTCGGTCTTTTGCAGCTTTGCCAAGTTTCCCTGCGCAGCTGAACGGCTATTCTCTACAATAGCATCAACTTCTTCTGTCTCCAAATCAGGGTCATTGTAAAGGGCATCGTGCGCCATTTGAGGTGTGACACCCTCAATTTCGCCTTTATCAAGGGCTGATTGAACTTCTTCGACAGGAGGATTAACTGTAGAACTTGTTGTTTCTACGTCGTCCGTCTTTTGTCCCTCTGCTTCTTCTACCTCGTTGTTTTCGGATTCAGAAGGGTTTTCTGCTTCTTCCTGCTGAGTGTTCTCTGTCTCTTCTTCGCTAGTCTCAAAACCCAACAAGCGTTCATTTATCTGCTCAATGGGGTATTCCGATAGTATGCCTAGCACAGTCCGACGGCCTAAATCTCCGGAGAAATTCATACTGTCAAATCCTCTTAAAGCTTTAACTGGAGATGCTTCACCTGTTTTAGTAGCTACATAATAGTCAAGTGTTCCATTGTTAGAGGTTTCGACTTTAATCGAGTGCAAAATACCATCTACATTTACAATGACATCGGGCATAAAGGTGTCATCATCTATCCGCTCCTCCATTGTCGACAATAAGCTTCTAGCTTCATCTTCTGAAAGGAGCCTTCCTTGTTGAGTTTCTGTTTCTTGTACATCGCCACCCTCGGGCGCTCCTTCTTGCGCTTCGCTTTGTGGCGCAGTCTCTTCCTGAGCAACACGGCTATACGTGGTCACGCCGTTTGTGTTCTCCGCACCATCTATAAAAGCAGGCGTGTAAGATTGCACGGCTGCACGCAAGTCCCCCTCAGAGTGTGGACGAAACTGTTGTCCTGTTTCTACATTTTGCACAATGGGGGCTTCACCCTCTGTAAGTTGCACAACCTCAAACTCACCATCTCCCGTTGAGAATTTGTCACCTACATTAAATGCACCGCTGAACACACTTGATTGTTCCCTGTCCTCGTTGACCTTAGGGGTTTCTTTTTCTTCTTCGCTCGTTGATTCTCCTTCAACTGCGGGGACTTCCGCTTCTCCCTCCTCAACCTCATTCGCTTGCGCTTCCTCAGCTGCTTTCAGCATCTCTGCATACTTGCGCTCCTCCATTTCTTGACGTATATGTTCCGCAAGGGTATTCTTGTACTCATCTACGTCAATTGCGTCTTCTGCATCCGCGATTTCCGAAGGAGAAACCATACGTGTGCGCCCTGCTCCATCAGAAACAACGAGAGTAGGATCACTTAGACGCGTACTAACAACGGACTCCCCCTTGTCATTATACTCGAACGCAAGCTGACCAGAAACAAGAAACGCGTCATCCCATTTGTTCTTTTCCGATGTGAACAATTTGACAGGATGCAGGCGACCAAAATCAATATTTGTTTGTCGGTCTACAATTGCATGATGATAGGCAATCTCCGAATCAATATCATCTTGAGTTCGTTCTACCACGCCCTCATAAGCGGCACGCGTATTGGCGTAATCAAAAGCAGCTTTCTTTTGTTCCTCCGTGTATATACCCTCCTTGGCTCCTCGAATTTCATTAAGCGTTTCACCTGCGTTTTGAGGAGAAAACTTCTCATTCAGTTCTTTTTCAGAAAGCCCGAGAGATTCCATTGCGTGTCCTTCTTGCTCTTCGAGTGTCTTTGCCCACATATAAGCATTTGCAGCTGATGTTTCCTCGTATCCTTGTCGGAAAGCACTAGACACTACATCATCACCGTCTAGTTCGTGTTCATCAATACGTTCCGCATCATCAGACGCAGTTCCTTCAACCAGAGCTGCTCTTCTAGCATCTTCAGCATTACTGCGCTTCTGTTCGAGGGCAAGACGCTTTCCTGCGATAGCACCAAGGTTCGCACCACGATAAGCCAATAAGTTTCCAGCATAAAGCATAGCAGCCTTGCGTTCTCTACCGTTGAGAGATTTGTCCTGCATCACATTGTCATAGAGCGAACGTAACACGTTGTTGTTGTCCGTGCCATCCAATTTATCACGCAATGCGTTCCACTTCTCCTCATCAGAGAAAGCACCAGCAGCAGCGCGGTCTGCCATCTTCAGGCTACGTCCTCTCCTTTTAAGCAGCGAGGGAACATGACTACTAGCAGCGAATGCACCCATCGCGCCCACTGAAAGTGCCATAGTTGCCCAAAGCTCCTTGTGTTTTTGGAAATCCGCAAAATCAGACCATTCCGCATCTCCATCACCAGCCATTGAGTGACCAGCCCAACCAAGATATTCTTCGTTGATTTCCCCTGGAATACCTTCAATTTGGAATTTTCTCAGTGTTTTTCTTGCCGCTTTGTTTATAGGACTAGCAGCAATGCGACCAAAGAAATCGGTCACACCGCCTAACCCGACCTTCGCCAGTGGCTTTGTGAGTTTAGATGCAACTTTGCCTAGCCCATATTCAATACCACCACCCATAAATTCTGTAGCATTTTCAATGAGTTGAGAGGTGAATCCGTGCAAAACAGCACCCACTGTATCTTCTCCACCTTCAAAGGCAAATGAACCGTCTTCTTGTTTTGCTCCTTGTCCTAGCTTGCGTCTAGTGATATTTGCAGCCGTTTCACCTGCGCCAGCAGTGACGGTCTGCAAAGCACCAGCAGTCAATCCGTGAGCAATCCACGACAAACCACGCGTCCCAACCTTCAAAGCTGCAGTTCCAGTCGCTTTCAATAACCCTTCTTCCATTCCCTTCAACGCAGCAGACTTCAACATCCTAGTGCCTAAAGAATACACGGCTTTGTGCGCTGCCTTACCAGCAACAGATGTCATATTACCAGCAGAAGCCATTTCAATAACAAACGGCAACATCTGCCCCGTAACATCACCACCTTTTGCACGAAGATTCGCAGGCGTGAGTACATCGTCGCAGCTTCAGCTTCTTTAGCCTTCGATTCAGCAGCAGGAAGCACCAGTGGTTCTTGCTATTTTTGTTTGCAATCAAGGCTGCGTTATCGGCAAAGTCTTGATAACCAAACGTC
>BNJS01003758.1_pt1 | contig 60043 bp, 75 predicted proteins | sample 8540461 | NCBI WGS metagenome assembly BNJS01 (sample SAMD00202454, study PRJDB9452) | human saliva metagenome | isolation source: human saliva | place: Japan
GAAAAGTACTCATAAGTATAAATTTACAGCACACTAACTGAAGTATTTGTGCGTAAATACAGATTTAAGCACATGTGTTTACGGATTTACTTGTATGAAAATACAGAACTCAGTATGAGAGAAAAGCTCAACCAATGAATATTTTTATTGCCTTTTATAAAAGAGAGGGCTTTGTACTATAGTACAAAGTCTCTCTCTCTAAATTTTTGAAATGCTACTAGAACTGCCAAGCGACACCGAACGAAACTTCGCTTATGCTATTGTTTTGATAGAGCTTTCTTTTTCCTTAGATTTGAGAACAGATGACAAACTATGCTCATAACCAAAGCGAACCAATAAATTACGATAGTTGTACCTAGATTTATTCCAATACCATACCCTTGACTTTCAAAACTTGAATCATTTCGAGATGGACTGAAGATATCTTTATCTCCAGATTTCCCTGAAAGTACATAATTAAAATAAGGACCAGCTTCTACGTAAACACGATTATCTGTATTCAGATTAAAGTGGTACGATGCAAATAGAGGAATTTGTAAACTATTTAAGCTTACGCCTCCATCACCTGACTTAAACTGCTCACCCTTATTAGTAAATTCAAGCCCCGAAAGTACGCCAAAGCCAGTATTGCCAAAGTTCTTTAGCACTTGTCCTGATACACGCAATCCAAAAATGAGGATCTCCTGTTAGGTAATTAGATATCTGAGACACATTTACCCCTGCACCCACACGAAAATTCCAACTCTTATCTTGGGCTTTTTAGTGTTGCTGAAGCTAGAGCAACGAGCCCTAGCATAGTCATTGCTATTCTTTTCATCTTATTGTTTATTAAATCTATTATTAACTCTATATGGTGAAATCTACACAAGCACGCTTCTCTGCATACGGCTTTATATACTGAGAGGCTACGCGGATATGTTCTGGATGCTCTGCATACTTAGGAAGGTCTTCAATAGAAGCAACTTCTGTTTCCAGCATGAAGTCAAAGTCCTCTGCTGGGTTTTCATTGATATATACTGCATAAAATTGATAACAGGGATAAGATCCTGCAAAGTCTCTAATTCGGACTTTATCAAGTTCAACTGTTTCTGTTTATCCTCTTTATTAGCAAAAGGCTTTAACTTGAATAGTACTATATGTCTAAGCATAACTCATTAAATATTTAGAAATCTAGTAATGAATCCTTGTATCCTAAGAAATAAAGTAGACCATCAAGACCTACAGTATTGATACTTTGCTTCGCATTGGCTTTTACCTTAGGTTTAGCATGGAAAGCAATTCCTAAGCCAGCAATACCAAGCATTGGAAGGTCATTAGCACCATCACCAACGGCTACAGTCTGTTGTAAATCTACACCTTCCACTTGAGCGATAAGTCTAAGCAATTCCGCTTTACGCTTACCATCTACAACATCACCCAAATAGCGTCCCGTAAGCTTACCATCTTCTACCTCTAAGTCATTAGCATAAACATAATCGATACCAAACTTCTGCTTCAAGTAATTCCCGAAGAATGTAAATCCTCCCGATAAAATAGCAATCTTTGAAACCAACGAGCTTAAGGACTTTCATTAGACGTTCTACACCCTCTGTCATTGGCAGATGCTCAGCAATATCTTGCATGACAGAAACATCTAATCCCTTAAGTAGTGCTACACGCTGACGAAAAACTCTCAGTAAAGTCGATTTCCCTCGCATAGCACTTTCGGTGATTGCTCGAACCTCTGCGCCAACACCAGCACGCTCTGCCAATTCATCGATTACTTCCGTTTGGATAAGAGTAGAATCCATATCAAAAGCATATCAAGCGACGAGTACGACGATACATACTTTCCCTTTGAAAAGGAAATATCAACCGAATGCTGGGCTGAGAGTTCTACAAAAGTACGTTGTAGTTCGGCTACATCTTTTGGTGTACCTCTCATAGAGAACTCAACGCTTGCTAAAGGACCATTTTTCTTCATCATTGAGCGAGATACGACCAGTTAAACGCTTAATGTCATCAATATTGAGTCCTTGTTTGGCACTTGCATCAGAAACACCAGCAATCATTTGTGCTGTAATACGACGTGCCACTAGGGTTATGATATAACGATTGCGCCCTTGTAGACTAACCCACTCCATATACTCTTCCTCAGTAATGGGGGTAAATCGTATTTTAACATTCAATTCATAGCTCTTAAATAGCAATTCTTTAAGTATATCCCCAGACTTTTCTTCTGTTGTTTGAAAAAGAATTCCTAAGTTTAAGTTGTTATGAATATCAGCTTGTCCAATGTCTAGAATATAAGCATCATTCTCAGCTAGAATACCTGTTAACGAAGCTGTTACACCAGGCTTATCGTAGCCTGAAATCGTAGTAAGAATTAGTTTTTCCTGTTGCCATAATAATTACTCTAACGCTTCATTGCTCTATCCATCGCACGCTTATCATCTCGTTCTCTCAGAGAAGCACGCTTGTCAAATTGTTTTTTTCCTCTAGCTACAGCTATCCCTACTTTAGCATAACCACGCTCGTTGATAAACATCTTTGTTGGGACAATCGTTACCCCCGGAGTTTTGACATAGTCTTCGAGCTGACGCAATTCTTTCTTATTTAACAGGAGCTTACGCTCTCTACGTGCATTATGATTATTGTAGGAACCGTAGAAATATTCAGAGATATTGGCATTCTTCATCCAGAGCTCTCCTTTATGGAGGTAACAATAGCTATCCACAAGGCTAGCCTTGCCCAGTCTTAATGACTTAATCTCAGTTCCAACTAAGACAACTCCAGCGGTATATACATCTATAAACTCATAATCAAAAGAAGCTTTTCTTGTTCTTTATGAGTATTTGTTTCGGAGCACTTATCTTTTTACTTGCCATATTTTTCTTAGCGTAACAAAATATAGATTACTGGGGACGCCTTTCTCCAAAGAGCCATTGCAATTATCACAAAAATAAGGTTTGGAAGCCATGCGGCTACCCATGCAGGCAAAAGTCCATTAATTGCAAATGTTGAGGTTATTGTCATAAATAATATATATCCAAAACTCAAGCCTAGGCCAATCGCAATGTTAATCCCCATACCATTCTTGACCTTTTTAGACGATAATACTGCACCGATAAAGGTTAGAATGAATGCGGAAAAAACTGATGCAAAACGCTTGTGATATTCAATCTCAAAGAGTTGAACATTACCCACGCCACGCATTTTCTGTTTGGAAATATACGAGCGTATCTGAGGGCTAGTCAATGTCTCTACATCTTTAGCTGTAATCAAAAAAATCCTCAGGGTCTACACCCAAGACTGTATCTAGAGTTGCACCGGTCTTAAGTATCTCTTTATACTTGGTAAAACGACGTTCTCTATAGTTAATAAATTGCCACTTACCTAAGGTATCATATACAGCAGATTCTGCTGTCAGACGACAAGAGAGGTCTTCCTTATGAAAAGAATCTAGTGCAACCTGATATGCAGTCTTGCTACTTCGGGTATAAGACTGAATTGAAAAAAATCGTATTAGGCTTTACTTCTAGTTGTACGCCTTCTGCAAATTCTGTCCGCTTATTCTTGATATATGCATTCTCAAAATCATGTCTAGTCTTATTTCCTGGAGGGAATAACATAGTTATTCAAGATAAACGAAAGTAAGCTAATGACGGCTGCCGAGAGCAAATAGGGACGCAGTAATCTCTTAAAAGCTCATTCCACTAGCTAACATGGCAATAACTTCACTATTATCAGCAAGTTTACTCGTGAAGAATATCACAGAAATGAAGACAAAGAGCGGGACTGAACATGTTCGCATAATAAGGAACAAAGTTCAGATAATAATGAAATACAATTTCATAGAGAGAAACTTCAGGCTTCAAGAAATCATCAATCTTTTTCATTTATATCAAATACAATCGAAACTGATATAATCAGTAGTATTGAAAAGAAATAAGTTCCTAAGAAGGTACGTATGATATACCTGTCTACAATTCCGATTATAGGTCTGTAGACTTTCTTTTTAGGGATACTCTATAGCTGGAGTAGACTCTTCTACAAGCTGTATCTCCTCCTCTTGCCCAATGTTTACCTCTTCCATGATTACGTCTTAGAAAGGAATATCTTAGAGACGATTATCCATTTGTCTAACCATACGCGTCTTCCATTCGGCGAAATCACCCGCCAAGATATGTTCTCTAGCCTCTGTTACTAGACGCAAATAGAAGGCTAGATTATGTATTGATGCTATTTGAAGACCTAATATCTCATCTGCCTTAATCAAAATGATGCAGGTATGCCCAAAAGTATATTGACTGTCAACAAAAGAATAACCTTCTACATCAATAGGCTCAAAGCATCTAGCCCATTTAGCATTACGAATATTGATTGTACCACGGCTTGTAAAAAGCTGACCATTACGCCCATTACGTGTAGGCATAATGCAGTCAAACATATCGACTCCTCTAGCTATATTTTCAAGTAGATTTATTGGTGTTCCTACTCCCCATTAGGTAACGGGGCTTATCCTTAGGTAATATACTATTAGTTAGCTCAACCATTTCATACATTTTTCTCTGTGGGCTCACCCTACAGCAAGCCCTCCAATAGCATTACCTTCTGCACCTATCTCAGCAACACGCTCTGCAGCTCTACTTCTTAATTCAGGATAAACGCAACCTTGAACGATAGGAAACAAGCTCTGATGATAGCCATACTTAGGATCTGTTTCTGCACACGCTTTTACACAACGGTCAAGCCAACGCTCTGTAAGAGCCAAAGACCTCTCTGCATATTTGAAGTCTGCATCACCGGGACAACATTCATCAAAAAGCCATGATAATATCAGCCCCAATAGTACGCTCAATATCCATTACCTCTCAGGAGTAAACAAATGCTTAGAACCATCTATATGAGAACGAAACGTTACCCCTTCTTCTGTTATCTTACGACTATCCGAAAGACTAAAGACCTGATACCCTCCACTATCTGTTAGAATAGGTCCATCCCAGCTATTAAACTTATGCAGACCGCCTGCCATCTCTAAGGTTTCCAATCCTGGACGTAAATAGAGATGATATGTATTCCCGAGGATAATTTGGGCTTTTAATATCATTCTTAAGTTCAGGCATATGGACAGCTTTAACGCTACCCCACAGTACCCACTGGCATAAAAAAATAGGGTCTTGATTACCCCATGGTCAGTTGTAATCTCTCCTGCTCTAGCCGCAGTCTTATCGCAAACTTTATCTAATTTGAATGTAAGCATCTATTACTCCTCGTTCCAATCTATTTCTATATCAGTATCATCGCCATCTGCTTCGATGTCGAAGTCATCATCCCATTCAACCTCTTCATAGTCGTATTCTTCCTCTGCATCATAGCTAGGCACCTCAAAATCATCATCCCACTCTAAGCTCTGTATATCCATTGCTTTATAGACGATACTCTCAACTTGATGCTTGGTTTCTCTATTAAGTTCCTTCCAAAGCAAATCCTTTAGCTCCGTAATATTGTAGTTGATAGCTGAGGAAATGAAAATCACAGGAATATCCTGAGGTAATTCCTCCTTGAGCATTTCCTGTAACTCTTCATCAATAAGGTCATACTTTGTGATAGCTAGGACTTTACGCTTATCTGCAAGCTCTGCATTATACTTGACAAGCTCGCCTAAAAGCAGCTTATACTCTTCGGCAATATGCTCAGTATCGGCAGGAATCATGAATAGAAGAAGCGCATTTCGTTCAATATGTCTTAGGAATCTCAAGCCTAAGCCCTTTCCTTCTGATGCTCCCTCAATGATACCAGGTATATCTGCCATAACAAAAGAGCGGTTATCTCGATACAACACCATGCCGAGATTAGGTTCAAGTGTTGTAAACGGATAATTCGCAATCTTAGGTTTTGCTGCTGTCAGAACCGATAGCAAAGTTGATTTACCTGCATTAGGTAATCCTACTAATCCTACGTCCGCCAGCATCTTAAGCTGCAGAATGATTGTACGCTCTTCGGCAGGTTCTCCTGGCTGAGCATAACGAGGAGCCTGATTGGTAGAAGTTTTAAAGTGTGTATTTCCTTTTCCTCCTCTACCTCCACGAAGCAAGATGGCTTCTTGTCCATCCTCCTTCATATCCATGATAAATTCTCCTGTTTCAGCATCGTAAACGACTGTACCTACAGGAACCTCTATCACTCTATCCTCTCCATCGGCACCAGTAGAGCGTTTTCCGCTTCCACCCATACCTGGAGTAGCTATGATATGTCTATCATAGCGCAAATGCAACAAGGTCCAATAGTTGCGATTGGCTCGAATATAGATATGCCCACCTCTACCGCCATCACCACCATCAGGACCTCCCTTTGGTATATACTTCTCTCTTCGGAAGTGTGTAGATCCCCTGCCGCCCTTACCTGAGCGGCAGTAAATCTTCACATAATCGACAAAGTTTGATTCTGCCATTAAATATTAAGAGTCTATTTCTTTAGAGCGTCAATGACAGAAGATATGCGAGCTGTAATATCACTGATAGCACCCGAACCCTGCAATGGGAAATGCACCCCACGTTCTGCATAATACTGAGCAAGTGGAGCTGTCTGAGCATGATAAACGGCTAAACGCTTTTGGATAGTTTCTAGATTGTCATCGCTACGACCGCTATCTTGACCACGCTTCAAGAGACGTTCTACTAGTTCTTCGTCTGCAACTTGAAGGTCAAGAACAGCATGAACAGATGTGTCATACTTAGCAAATAGCTCAGCAAGGGCATCTGCTTGTGGGATAGTGCGAGGGAAACCATCTAGAATAAGTCCAACCTTAGGCTTACGCTCTTCTAGAACTTTCTCAATTAGGCCAATAATAAGTTCATCTGGCACAAGTTGACCAGCATCCATATACTGCTTAGCAGCCTTACCTAGCTCAGTTTCATTCTTAATAGCAGCACGAAGCAAATCGCCTGTAGACACATGGTCAAAACCGTACTTTTCAATAAGTACTTCGCTTTGAGTTCCCTTTCCTGAACCAGGAGCTCCAAAAAAATAATTACGTTTAGCATAATATCTTACTTTATTTAATCTTTCAACTGATATAAATCCTTGAACATACGTCCGTACCCATCATAGTCAAGTCCATGACCAAGGATAAAACGATTTTCAATAGGCATAGCTACATACTCGGCTTCCAAATCCGGAGTATGCGCTTCTGGTTTTGAGAACATTGTAGCTACGTACACATCTTTCGCTCCCAGTTCCATAAAACGCTTGCGTACACACTGCATAGTATAACCTGTATCAATCAAATCTTCTACGATTACGACTGTACGCCCAGTTAAATCGCAGTCTACAGGCATGATTTCTTTCAGCTCGTATGTACTTTGAGTACCTAGATAACTCGAGTAGCGTGCAAAAGCAACTTCAAAGTCCTCATCTATAGCATACATAAGTTCTGCTGCAAACATGAATGAACCATTCATGATACATACGAATAGCGGATTTTTACCTTTAAAATCTGCTTTTAGGCGAGCTCCTAATGCACTCACCTTCTCTGTAATGGTTTCTGCCGTTAGATATAGCTCGAACGTTCGTCCGTGGACTACAACTTCTTTCATGATTTAATTTATCGCATTCAAATTATCTTGCAAAGATACAAGAAAGTTCTCAGTTAGGTTACCTGAAGACTTTTCTCAAATCATTTGCACATTCACCCTTAAGTACAATATAGAGGGTAAAAAGCAATATCCACTAAAAGCTATTATTCATAGGTCTAGTAGATATTGATACCCTGAAAGCTTCTCCTAGTATTTATGAAGAAACCTTCTGTGAAACAATCTCATTAAAAAGATGAGGGACTACAGTCCTCTATAAGATCAAGAACTCGCTCAAAACCATCTGCTCCTCCATAGTAAGGGTCCGGCACATAATCATAGAGAGCTTTATCATGCCAATCCGTTAACAACGTAATCTTAGCCTGACTTTCATCTGTTGGGGCGCGCTTGAGCAATTCACAACGATTGCTCTCGTCCATTCCTATGATGTAGTCAAACTCAAAGAAATCATCGTACGTAATAGGACGACTAATACTTGTTAGGTTGTAACCACGACGGATAGCATGTGCCCGCATGCGACTATCCGCTTGTTCTCCTTCGTGATGAGCAGTCAATCCAGCCGAATCAACTTCAATTAATTGAGCATAGCCCTGTTTGGATACGTAATCTCTGAATATAGCTTCAGCTGATGGACTGCGACATATATTGCCAAGACAAACAAAAAGAACCTTTATTTTATTTTTCGCCATACTTGATTAAATTGATTTTTGATGAAAGCCTCTCCTTCCGGAGCTAAGCCTAATAAGTATATTGCCCCCAAAGCAACGAGACCTATACAACCTGAACGAACAACGATACTAAAGTATTCCCGTCAGACTCCCTACAGATGGAAATATATAAGCTAGTGCAAACAGCCCTAGACCTAAAAATACAGAGAGCATGAGTTTCTTAGAAAAAGGATGTACTCCCAATTTTCTTCCAATGACCATTTGCAGAAGAGCATAACCCAGAGCCGTCGTAAGGCATGTTGCTGCAGCAGCTCCCCCTACTCCCCATCTAGGAATAAAGAGAAGGTTAGCACAGAATGAAACAAGAATACAAACCAATGTGTAGTAGAAACTCCACTGATAGTATTTAGATGTATTCACTATCGGATGGCAAACCGTGAAGCAAACTTCAATCAGCTTACTTAATCCCAAAATCATGAATACCGTTCTAGCCTCAGCATATTCACTTGCCCTAGGCATCAATCCTATGATTTCATTTATACTTACATAGATTGCTACATAAATTACGATGCTACATAACAACTGAAAACGGCTGACTTTCTCGTACAGTATCTTTACGGCACTATAATTCTCTTTAGCCATCAAATCTGCTATTTGAGCCGTAGCTAAACCTATGATTGCTCGTGTAGGAATTTCAACAATGGACACAATAAAGAAGCCAATCGTAAAGACTGCACCTAAACCTAAGCCTGCTGATGGCAAGAAACTCAGAGCAAATATATCCATACGCCCAGCAAGCGTAGTCCCTACCGTGCTCAGAATAGCAAAACTTGTATAGTGTACGAAACTATTCTTGAGTGCTGCATCGGGAAAATTCGCTTCTCTACGTAAACTAAGCTTTTGCTATGCGACCCAGATAAAAGTGTAGAGAGGAGTAAACAGAATAGATAAGAAGCTACAAAGAGATATATCAATCCCGAAAAACTAATCCAACCCAAGGCATAAAAAGCATAAGTTGCTATAAGGAATAAGCGTAATCCAAGTTCCCGAATAACTCGAGGAATAGCCAAATGCATTAGTTGGATGCTATATAGTTCTATTACTGTCCAATATGCAATAATCGCTGTTAGAGGTAAGACACACCAATAATACTCTCCTAAGAGTCTAGAACCATTCCCAAGATACTTATTGAGCCATTCAGCCCCAATAACATATATCGGCAGGATAAGTAATAATCCAAATGTTGTAATAGAGAGAATCCAAAACAGGAAACCTCGATGTGCTTTCTCCTGAGGCTTACTTACAGAATTATCTTCTCGGAAATATGGGAAATACCTACTAATAGAAGTACTTAAGCCTAAAACGCCAAAGCCCGATAAGAATGTAGCTATTTCTACTACAATACGTGTTAGTCCAACTTCTTCTTTTGTTAAATAGGTCGTTAGTATGAAGAATGTCGTTATGAAGCCTATCAGTACCCCTATATAGGTAACGATAGACCCCCAAAAGCTTTCTCGAGCCAGTTGGTTAGTCTTCATCACTAGTCTGCATAGACATCATATCAAGGTATTCGTCCCAATCCTCATCTTCACTACACTCTATCTCTAAAGGTAAAGTCCGATAAGGTGCAAGAATGCTATTTAGGCGTTCACCAAAGGTTGGAAGATGACGCGTGTACCACACCCAATACTTAGCACCTCCTCCGGTATAATTTCCCGTAAGAATAGCTAATTTGTCCTTCTCCATACCCTTGCGCAATAGAGGTTCTATCTCTGCAATCAGGTTAGCATCTTCATCTAAAGGCATACCTTCAGCATCAGACTGGTAAGGCCACTAATCTCTACACAAATCTTTAGTTTACGACTAAGACGAAACTCTTCAAGGTCAAGTCTTCCCGTGACAAAGATTAAATTTCCTTCTTCGTTCTGACTTAAGCTCGTGAACCAATTATCCGTTAATTTCATTCTGATTGATATTTCTTCTATAATTTCTGTTATATGCAGGTAGTATCAAGATGCCGATTAAACCGACAAGGGTAATCCATAGAGTTTGAACAGAGTGCACAATCAAAGCAAACCCACCGGCATTATTGGCATCCACGCCACTACTTACTAATACAGCTATAACGCAGCATGCCATGCTCCCATACCAGCTTGAACGGGAACAAGTGCACTCATACTACTCAAAAAGCAAAAAGCGACCAATGCCGTACCCAACACCAAGCTCACGAGTAAATGGAAATGCCCAAAAGGCTACATAAAAGTAAAGGAAGTAACCAATCCAAATAAGAAAACTATAGAGGATAAATCGTCCTCTTTCTTTCATTGATTTAATACTCGCTATCCCTAGAATGATACTGCGTACTATTTGAGAGATTTTTATTGTTTGGGTGAGTCTTTAAGAACCTGTATCCTAGGATACTACCTACAATGAATACAAGTACAATCAGATATAGCCAAGGAGAGAAAAGCAAACTTTGAAGTTTTACAACTTGCTCAGGATTACCAGCAAAGAAATTCCAAAAGAAATCTTGATTACCAAGCACAACTGCAACTAAGATAAGTCCTAAACTAATAACATCAGCCAATCTATCATTGATTAGAGTCCCTAATAGCGTAGAGAAACTCATTTGTTCATACCTTTTGTACTCTGCACATCTCCACAGCTCTCCAGATCTAGGGATAAGCATATTCACGGTATAAGAGCCTAAAACAGTAAATATCGCATTTCCTTTTTCTTGGCAATGGTTCACCTTGCCCCGACCACAGGCTCAACAAGTAAATCCCAGCGTAAGCCTCTTATTACATTGGCGAAAAGACCAAACAATAAGCTCAACAATAAAAACTTATAGTCTAAATCATCTTCCCATATTCTTTTAATTGTAAGCCAATCCATCTTACGATACAGAAAGGCTAATAAAATTCCGCCTAGAGCTAGAGGTAATAACAAAGCGCATAACCTCCTTTAATGTATTCTTTTGTTTAGTCATATACGTGAATATCCTTTTAAGCCATGTATTACAATATCGCTTTGATAGAGCAAAAGGTACTAAGTTTTATGCACTAGTCTGATAAAGCAGTAAATCCGAGACTAGGTAAAGCGAATCAAAATAACTAAGTAAAAGTAAAGACTTCATTTCCTATTCTCAAAACCACGGCGAAGTCTGTACAAACTACGGCTGAAGTTTGTGCAGACTACACGTGTAGTTTGTACAGACTACAGCTGAAGTCTCCAGAGTACTACGTACTTACAAGATTTATGTACGCGTACTCACAAAAGTAAGTGCGCGTACTCACCGAAAGCTAAGTACGTGTACTTACTAGCTGGAGATTAACTAAAACACAAAAGTAGCTTTCACTAACTATAATGCGAGACGGCTACACTAGGTTTTCAAAAATTTCACTGAAAGTTTTTATCTAAATTTGTCCCACTTGCATTGTCCCTATTTAGAGGAAATTGCATTTCATTGATATGGATATTCAGAAGATTATAAACTTAACAGAAATATAAAGACCCTATCTGCTGACAGAATTGCTCTGTCTCAGCATATAGGTGATACTTCAGACGAACGTAGGGCTGTAGCAATACAAGCATCATTGAGGAGTAAACTAAAACGCAAGCTCCCCTCTTGGTTTGAGGCTCAAGTTTATATTCCAAGTCAACTAAATCTAGAGCAGGCTTCAAGCAGAATCTACTGCCCTACATAAAAAGAAGATTTGTTCAAAAGAAGATATTCTATTAGACCTTACAGGGGGTATGGGTGTAGATTTTTGGGCATTAAGCTCTGTTGCTCAAAGGAGTATATACACCGAACAGAATGAAGAACTAGCTAATGCTACTGAGTATAATCTAGGGCAAGTTATGTAAGGAGAGAAACATTGAGCTAATTCATGCGGACTCAATGCTTCTATTGGAGGACTTACTCACAAAGTATGAGCCTACACTCATATACGTAGACCCAGCACGAAGGGAAGACCAAACAGCTGATAAGCGTGTCTATGCTCTTGAAGACTGTACCCCCTCTCTGCAAGAACTAATTCTGCGCATCAGAGCCTTGCAAGACAAAGCCATGCACACACGAATTCTTGCCAAAGTATCTCCTATGCTGGACATTATCCCATACTTTGCGAACCATTGATGCTATCAAAGGAATTCACTGCATTGCTCTTTCGAGGAGAAGTTAAAGAAATTCTTCTAGAGATATATCCTAACTCAATATATGCGAAGAAGAGGCTACAGAAAATACCATGCTCACAGCCTACAATATAGATAGTCTGGGAAACGAATTAAGCTTTTCGGGGACGCTTCAGGAAGAACAAACTGTTCAACCCAACTTCGCCTCTTCTCTAGGAACATTTCTTTATGAGCCTTTCGGTTCACTACTAAAGCTAGGGCTGTATAATCTTATTTCAGAACGATTATCTGTAAGCAAGTTACACCCCAATAGTCAACTTTATACGAATACAGAACTTATAGAGACTTCCCTGGTCGCAAATTTCGCATCTTAGAGATAATTCCTTACGAGTCTAAAATCATTAAAAGGATAAAATCGCAAGTTCCAAGAGCTCAAATAACTTGTCGCAATTTTCCGCTCTCGACTGAAGCTCTGCGCAAGAAGCTCAAAATAGAAGATAGCAACGAAGCCACCATAGTTGCGACAACGCTCTATGATGGCTCCTTAGTTATGATTTTGTGTGAAATTCTGCCTTATCACTTAATCTTCATCGTACTTCCAAGTTGTTTCTTTAGCATTTAGCCTATAACTTTCTTTTCTAGCTAAGGCAAAGAAATAATCACTAAGCCTATTTACGTAGCAAAGAACTTCTGCCCCTACGGGTTCTTCTTCATGTAGTCTATAAATAGCTCGCTCGGCTCTACGACAAACGGAGCGACAAACATGCGCTGCAACAGAAGTAGGACCACCTGATGGCAATATAAACGCATTAAGAGGAGGTACAGCATCATTCAATCTATCTATCTCTCCCTCAATACGAGCTAGTGCTTGCTCTGTAATGCGGCTCTCCATGCGAAACTCGGTTTGCTGTGGGTCTGTAGCAAGATATGAGCCTACACTAAAGAGTTTCTGCTGTATCCATTCAGAGTTTTTACGTCCTCGTCTAGAAGGTCGTGACTCAGCAAGACTCAATAAATGAATTCAACTCATCGATAGAGCCGTAGCTTTCAATACGTGTACAATGCTTAGCAACACGCTTTCCCCGACAAGGCTTGTTTTTCCCCTTGTCGCCTCCCTTGGTATAGAGTTTATATTTCTCTGTATTTAGTGCCATAATACTTTTGATATTAAATTATTGTTTCTTGAATAACAAGGAACTATCACCATAGCTTAAGAAACGAAATTTTTGAGCTAAGGCATAGTTGTATATTTCTCTCCAACCATCTCCAACGAAGGCTGCAATAAGTAGAAGTAAGGTGCTATCTGGTTGATGGAAAATTTCGTCACCAATGCTTCGACAATACGAAAGACATATCCTGGAGCAATCAATATGGCTGTAGGAAAAACTAATTGCGTTAAGTCATGCCTATCCATATACCTACGAATAGCATCAATGGCCATACTTGCGTTAATCTCCGAATGCTTATTCTGATGCTCATAAGCCTCCCATTGAGTGACAGCAAGAGGCGTGTCCTCACTTCTATCTGGATTTAGATACAACTCTACACCCAAATGATAAAGACTCTCTAAAGTTCGAACACTTGTAGTTCCCACTGCAACGATGTGACCTAAGCCACTATATAGCTCCTCTATAAGCGTTCGACTTACAGAGATAAGCTCCTTATGCATTTCATGCTCACCAATAGTATCAGACTTTACAGGTAAGAATGTACCTGCTCCGACATGTAATGTTACGTCCAAAACCTTTATACCTCGTTGATTGAGTCCTGAAAAGATTTGAGGCGTAAAATGCAAGCCTGCTGTTGGGGCCGCAACTGACCCTTCTCTCTCTGCATAGACAGTTTGGTAGGTTATGTCGTCAGATTCTTCTGTTTCTCTATTAAGGTAAGGCGGAATAGGTAGTATGCCCATTGATTCTAGAATAGAACCAAAAGAGAATTGTGGATTATCCCAAGAGAAATATACCTTATCATGAGCTACTCGTTTAGCCGAAAGTACAACCTCACCATAGTGAGGATGTGATAACTTACGCACTAGTACTTCCCCATCGACCTCCATCGTTTGGCATTCCCCCATCATGCAATGCCAAGTACAACTCTCATGAGACTGCAAAGACAGCTCATAACTTGTAGGAGAGATAGGTTCTAAGCAGAAAATCTCTACTTGAGCTCCTGTTTCTTTTCGGAAAAGCAAACGAGCATGAATAACCTTGGAGTTATTACGAACAAGTACAGCCTCACTTGGGAGAATATCTACAATATCTCTAAAAATATGCTCTGAAATAGCACAATGCTCGTCCTTAGGCTTAGCCACTAAGAGACGAGACGCTCCCCTATCTGACAATGGATATTTGGCGATATATTCTTCTGGGAGAGTATATGTATAGTCTTTCGTTGTTATGTCTTGTACCATTATTTTGCTATAATCTTTAATCCTACTTCAAAAATCCCTCGCTTGTTAAGTCTTCTTGGTACTTACGCGCATTAGACTGATGCGTTGCGTAGTCTGCTGCGAAATTATGGTATCCACTAAAGTCCTCTTTAGCACACATATAAATATACTCATGATGAGGAGCATTGAGAATAGAGTCAATAGTAGCTTGTTTGGGCAAACATATCGGTCCTGGAGGTAAGCCCTTATTTCGATAAGTGTTGTAGGGAGAGTCTACCTTCAAGTGCTCAAGAAGGATACGTCTGATAGAAAAATCTCCGAGCGCAAATTTGACTGTAGGGTCACTCTGCAAGAGCATTCCTTTATTATACCTATTGATATACAACTGCGCAATTTGACCATACTCTTTAGTCTTAGCACTTTCACTCTCCACAATAGAAGCCAACGTAGAAATCTCAGCGGTCGTGAGTCCTAGCTTATCTGCTTTAGTTCTTCTTTCAGGTGTCCAATATCGATTGTGCTCAGCTCGAATACTATCCATGAGAGCTTTAGCTGTAGTATTCCATAGGAGCCTGTATTTCTTCGCAAAGAAAAGACTACGCATACTCTCCTCATTAAGTCCCTCAAGACGATAAATGACAGAATCAGACAAAGCAGATTCTATTTGGTCTCTATCTATCATCAGATACTCATCAAGGCGATTAAGTAAGTCTGCCTTTGTTCTCACTCCTGATAGAGGTAACTCTACAGGTGTTTGGGGACCGCTATCCAAAATATCTACTAGTTCTAATGCAGATACACCTGGAGCTATTTCATAACGACCAGGGCGAATATGGTCTTCTAAATGTTTGTATCTGATAACGCAGTCAAGTATCCTAGGATAACGAGGCCAGACTTTAGTTTGTACTTGTTCTCGTACATCCTTAAGTGTCATGCCCTCTTTAATTAGGGATATATACCTTATTATCATTACGCCCAATCGCACTATTAAGGCTATAGCAAAGAGCACCTACTCCTAATAATGCTGTTCCTGCTAGAGCAATCCCAGCTTTGAACCACCAGCTATTCTTCTTTATTTTTGACTTTCTTCTTCCCGCCATTTAGATTGCTATTGAGTCCATACCTTTTTGAAGTATTTCTCAAAAATAACACGAGCAGCCTCTACTTGTTCATGCGTAGGGTTCTTCAACATCCTCCAACATATACTTTTGTCCGATGTTTTCATACTTATGTTTTCCATACGTATGATAAGGCAATATCTCTACACGCTCAATATTTTCATACTTACCGAAATGCTTGCCAAGAGCATGTAAATCTTCCTCAGCATCACTGTATCCAGGCACTAACACATAGCGCAACCTAACAGGTTTGCCTATGCTATGTAAATATTCGGCGGTTCTTAATGTCTGAAGATTAGCTGAAGCTGTCAAAACTTCATGCCGCTGTGGATTGATTTGCTTACAGTCCAGTAGAACCATATCCACTAAATCCCATAATTCTTCTACATACTTATTGCGGATACTACCATTGCTATCCAAACAAATATGAATACCATTGGCTTTAAGTTCTTTGCAAATAGGTATAAGTTCTTGAGCTTGTACAGTGGGTTCTCCTCCACTAAATGTAACACCACCACGACGCCCAAAGAAAGGCTTCTCATTGATGGCTCGACGTAAAACTTCAGATGCTTCTATAAGCTTTCCGCCCTCACCAATAGGGAATAGTATCTGGATTAGCACAATACAGACAACGGAAGTTACATCCCTTGAGTGAAAACGACGAGCCGGAGTCCCGGCCCGTCGAAAGTTCCCATAGATTCAAAATGAATGAATTCTTAGCATTTTTATCATTTAGGTAACACCCAAGAGCGTTCTTTCCCTTGAGTGCTTAACCTTTTTGATTTAGATTAACGCATTTTTTTGTGGAATGAACGAGAGATTACCTCCAACTGATGAGCACGGCTTAGGCGAATAAAGTTAACCGCATAGCCAGACACACGAATTGTTAGCTGAGGATAATTCTCAGGATGCTCCATAGCATCCTCAAGCATTTCTCTATTTAGGACATTCACATTAAGGTGATGAGCTCCCTTTATGAAATAACCATCCATCATATCTAGAAGATTATCTACTTGCTCCTGCTTATCTGAACCAAGTGAATGAGGTACAATGCTGAAGGTATTACTAATACCATCTTGAGCGTCCTCATAATTCAATTTAGATACAGAGCTTAGAGATGCTACTGCACCATGGTTATCACGTCCGTGCATAGGGTTAGCTCCTGGAGCAAATGGAGTACCAGCTTCACGACCATCAGGTGTCGCTCCTGTCTTACTACCATACATAACGTTTGATGTGATAGTTAGGACAGACAGAGTAGGTTCTGCATTCTTATATACAGGATGCTCCTTAAGCATTTCAGAGAAGATATGAGTGATATCGTGTGCGATAGAGTCTACACGGTCATCATCATTACCATAGCATGGGAATTCACCTACAATATCAAAGCCTTCTGTTAGACCTTGAGCATTACGCTTTGGTGTTACCTTAGCATGCTTAATCGCACTAAGTGAGTCTGCAGCGATAGACAAGCCTGCGACACCATAGGCAAGATTTATCTTAGGGTCTGTATCAATGAATGCCATCTGAGCACGTTCGTAGTAATACTTATCGTGCATATAGTGGATGATATTCATTGAGTCATTGTACACACGTGCTACTTCCTTAAGGACTTTGAGGTAGTTAGACCAAACCTTATTGAAGTCTAGAACATCACCTTCAAGCTCTTCAATACCTTCAACCATTAGGGTACCTGTATTTTCACAGCGTCCACCATTGATAGCTAGAAGAAGAGCCTTAGCTAGATTTGTTCGAGCTCCAAAAGAACTGAATATGCTTTCCGATTTCTTGGAATGAAACACAACAAGCGATACCATAGTCATCACTATGACGTGTTTTCTGCATAAGGTCATCATTTTCATACTGAATAGATGATGTATCAATAGATACCTGAGCAGCAAAACGCTTGAATCCTTCAGGAAGGCTTGGACTCCATAGTAGAGTTAAGTTAGGTTCAGGACTAGGACCTAGGTTGTAAAGAGTCTGCAAGAAACGGAAACTAGTCTTAGTTACCTTATGACGACCATCAGCTAGACGACCACCTATTGATTCTGTTACCCAAGTTGGGTCACCACCAAAGATGTCATTATAAGCGTTCATACGAAGATGGCGTACCATACGTAGCTTAATAACGAGTTGGTCTACAAGTTCCTGAGCTAACTCTTCAGTAAGCAATCCATGGTCAAGGTCATACTGGATATAAATATCAAGGAAACTTGACACGTTACCAAATGACATTGCAGCTCCATCTTGGTCCTTAATAGCCGCAAGGTAAGCAAAATACACCCATTGAACTGCTTCTTGAGCGTTGTAAGCTGGACGACGAACATCAAATCCATGTTGCTCTGCCATCTCAACGATTTGACCTAGAGCACGAATTTGCTCTGCCACTTCTTCACGAAGGCGGATACGATAATCCGTCATAGGACCTGTAAGAGCATGCAAATCTTGCTTTTTCCACTCGACAAGACGGTCAGCACCATAAAGAGCTAAACGACGATAGTCTCCAATAATACGACCACGAGCATAGTTATCTGGCAAACCAGTCAAGAAACCTAGAGAGCGGAACTTACGTATTTCCTCTGTATAGGCATCAAAAACGGCATCATTGTGCGTCTTACGATAATGCGTAAAAGATGTCAATTACTCGAGGATCAACCTCACCTCCATTTTCTTTGACAGCCTTAGCAACTACCTGCCATCCACCAAAAAGGTTTCATTGCACGGCGCAACACTTCGTCTGTTTGTAAACCAAAAACGACTTCGTTCTCCTTGTCAATATAACCGGGAGCGAAAAGCCGTTACACCACTAATTGTCTTAGTGTCCATTGAGCGCAAACCATTGTTTTGACGCTCCTCCTTAAAGCTTGCATACACACAGCCCATACCTTCTTTGTCTTTTCAGTAGGTCCTACGAGGAAGCTAGCATCCCCATCATAAGGGCTTACATTCTTAAGGACAAAGTCTCTTACATTGAGTTCTTCCTGCCAAATGCCAGGATTGAAGTTTGGATATTGCATATCAATATTTGTTTGATGTTTGATAAATACTCTACAAATTTAGAGATAATATAATAATTACACAACACCCCAATGCACACAAAATTAAAATGTGAGCAAAATCATAAAGACATAGTACCCTCTCAAGCCTTATAAAAAGGAATCATATCAAAACTTAGTTTGATATGATTCCCTCAATTTATTTTTAAGTAGCGAAGAAAGGCTATGCTTTAGTCAATGAACGTTGCAAATTCTTCCATTGAATTACGTACTTTCTTCATCTTCCCCAACCAGTCACGCTCATCATCAGCATAACCAAGATACAGTAATGAAACACTACGAAGTCCCTCAGCTGGTAAACCTAATAACTCATCAACAAGCTTAGGGTCGAAACCTCCAATAGGAGTACTATCAACCTTCAGTTCAGCAGCTTGAGCTAAAGGCTAATCCAAGAGCAATAAAACTCTGATTGGCTGCATGCTGGAATTGTTCTTCCTTAGACATCTTACCAAAATTCTCCTTCAGCATATCAGTATAACGCTTGAAACGACCTCTGACAAGACCACGTTCATCAGTGGTTTTATCGTAAATAGCATCAATACGTTCTGGGGTATATTCGTCCCAAGCAGCAAAAACAATCACGTGTGAGCACTCACGCATACAATCAGGATTAAGAGCACCTGCTACCATCTTCTCTTTAAGCTCTTGGTTTGCCTACAACGATAAGACGGAACTGCTGTAAAGTCAGAAGATGTAGGAGCTAAACGAGCCAGCTTCTACAATCTGTTCAACTACTGCTTTATCAAGTTTTTTTATTAGGGTCATAAGCCTTCACAGCATGACGCCACTTCAAATCATCTAATAGTGCCATATCAATTTTATCGATTACTATATCTATAACTCTTCACCTCTACATATAGTTTTGAACTTGCAAATATCCTCTTGCCAACTTCAACACTATAGCTTCATTTGCTCCTTTTGTAGATAGCATTCCACAAGCAGCACTGATATCTTCACCTCGGCTGGTACGAATAGTCGTTGTATAACCATGATTTTCAAGCCTTCTCTTAAAAGGCCTCCATATGCTCCTTAGTCGTTGGACGCAATGGCACATTCGGTATTTGATGAAATGGGATAAGATTCATTCTACAAGGAATACCCTTCAAAATACGAGCTAATTCATCTGCATGCTTTAAGCTATCATTAACACCATCAAAGACAATATATTCAAATGAGACACGACGCTGAGCAGAAAAATCATATTGACGGATAAGGTCTAGGGTGTCTAAGATAGATAACCCCTTCTCACCGGGCATAATCTCTAAACGACCATCAGGGAATGGATTATGTAGGCTCACAGCTAAATGACAAGTTGACTCCTTCAAGAAACGCTCTAGTCCCTTTCGTACTCCTATCGTCGAAACCGTTACTCGCTTAGGGCTCCAAGCTAAGCCCCAACTAGAAGTAAGAACCTCTATGGTACGCATCACATTATCTACGTTATCAAGAGGCTCGCCCATGCCCATGAAGACGATGTTCGTTAATTTTCTAGCTTCATCGACTGATAGAACTTGATTCACAATTTCCCCTACAGACAAATGTCCTTTAAAGCCTTGCTTTCCCGTCATGCAGAAAAAGACAATCCATCTTACAACCCACTTGAGAGGAAATACAAAGCGTATGCCTATCTCCATCAGGAATATATACAGCCTCCACCAAGCCTCCAGAAGCTACCTTGAAGAGATACTTGCGTGTACCATCTATGGAAGTTTGACTAGTAGTAGGTTTTACTCGCCCCTACTGAATATACTTCAGAGAGTCGCTCTCTGTTTGTTTTTAGAGATATTGGTCATTTCATCAATAGAAACAACCTGTTTGACATATAACCAATCTGCTAGTTGTTTTTCCCGTAAACTTTGGCATACCCAAAGACAGAGCAACATCTGTTAATTCGCTCAGTGATAATCCTAGCAGAACCTTCTTTCCTTCTATATTCATATACGAGTTAAACCGACATATCACTTATAAGGTTTTGGATACTTCAAGCTTAAAAGCATTCTAACCGGGAAATGGTCGCTATATCCACCCATATAGAAGTTTCCGCCATAAGTCCTAAAAAGGAAATGAGTCCTGCAAGGAGGAATGCTCTGATACAAGGAATGGAGCCATAAAATTATATGCACTCCCTGTTTTATACTGAGTTAGACTATTAGATTTAAGTAAGCTATGAGAAATAATAAAGTGGTCTAGTTGTTGCCACTGATGATGAAAGAAATAACTACCTAAAGGATGATTACGCTTAGCCCAAGGCTCTATCTTAGGACTCATAAGACTATACAAATGAGGGTAATCATTCAAACAACTGACGCTATCTCTAGGCAATACATCCAAGGCAGACAATACTTCCTTTATAGCCTTTTTCATGGTTCTCTTCATTGAAAATCCCCCATAACTATAAAATGAGTATTTAATCTGCTCTTCGAGCTCAGTGACGCATAAAGATGGTTAATCCTATCTCTAATAAGATGAGCCACATCACAGCGAAAGGGTTCACTCTTCCCTACTCCTTCCCTCCGGCTTGGGAAGTGGACTCCATACGCATATAAGGTATCGTTGTTTGGTAAACGAAATTTGCACTCAAGCACATTGCGACTTTTCTTATAAGGAGCGTTCGTGAAATCAACTGCATACTCAGATTTGCTCAGCAATTCTAAATCTGTTATTCTATAAAAGCATCGCGACATCAATACCTCTAGGGTCTGGACTATTAGTAATTACATAACGATACCCCTTTCCCCCATAAGCCATACAGATGAAGCAAATCCTCTATAACTCCAGCGTTCTCAACCTCTACTAGAGTAACCAGACTAGGCCATATTCGTCCGCCAACTCTACTTATAGTTTGGGATATATGCTGGAGCTTACGGTGATAACGATGACTTGTCCAATGTTTAGCCCCTTCAGGAGTAAACTCGACATCGTTAATTCGTTCATCATGAATTGTGTCAAATAAATTCTCCACATTATAACTGACAATCATCAGGCTATCAATATGCCTAATATGGAGTTGCTCTACTGAGGGTCGCTTCATAGCCAAGAGTGTGATACCAACTAAAAGAATTACACCGAACCTTTTCATGAAATAAAACGAAGAAGCACCCAACCAAATATTGGCAGGGTGCTTCACTATTCTGTTGTGATTAAGGCTAGAAGATTAGAGATTTGGATTAACAGTCTTCCAATCTTCTAGAACTGGGATAACACCCATTGAAATTACTTCATCACGCATCTTAACGAGGTGCTCATAACTTTGCTTAAGCGCAGCAATTTCTTCTTCTGTTCCGCTTAACTTCTCTGCATAGCGTACACCATTCTTGTCTATAACGGTTTCCATACCCATTACGACATTATCCATACCTGGAAGTGCTACGAAGCAACCTGCAGGCCAGTGGAATTCCTTACCACCCATAGCAGCAGCAATCATTTCAATAGATACATAAGCAGGGCTTTGGAATGATGAACGACCACGTAGCTTGATGATATTAGCACCACCTTGAGTTACGCGCACCTTAAGTTCAGCCCAAGCTTCTTGGCTAAGCTTATCAGTACCGATAAGTTCTGTAAGAGGCTTACCTGCAACAGTAGCAGTACTAGCAAATACAGCCATAGCTTCGCCATGACCACCATAAGTACGTGCTCCTTGTACTTCGCTCTGCTTAACACCGAAGTGCTTTAGCTAGCTCACTCTGCAAGCGTGTAGAGTCAAGTGCTGCAAGTGTTGTTACTTGGCTTGGCTTTAGACCTGAGTGGATAAGAGCTACAAGACCTGTAATATCAGCAGGGATTGAAGATAATCACGAGATGCTTCAAATCAGGGGCATAAGCCTTAATGTCCTTACCTAGCTGAGCTGCGATTTCGCAGTTACCCTTAAGAAGGTCTTCACGAGTCATGCCTTCCTTACGAGGAGCTCCACCAGAAGATACTACATACTTTGCTCCAGAAAGAGCTTCCTTGATGTCATTAGTAAATGTTAGGTTAAGGCCTTCAAATCCACAGTGACGGATTTCTTCAGCAACACCTTCCAAGCCTTGTAGGAATGGGTCATAAAGGCAGATATTTGGGGTTAGACGCATCATAGCAGCTGTCTGTGCCATGTTAGAACCAATCATACCACCTGCGCCAACGATGGTTAGTTTGTCTTGTGATAGGAAACTCATAACCTATTATTATTTATAATATTGATATAATCTTATCCATCTTGCCATGCCTTTTAGCTACTCTTTCACCTTTAAAAAGCAGGCATATTCTACGAACAAAAGTACACTTTTTCTCTAAATTAAGTAAGTTCTTCTCTATTTTTATCTAAACCTCCAAAATCCCAAACACTCGAAAGAAACTTTGCTATTACAGCAATCTAATTTGAGCATCAAGCGAACAGAATTCCAGCACTCGGCGAAGTCTGTGCAGACTACACGTGTAGTCTGTACAAACTTCAGCTGTAGTTTGAAGAGACTACAGCTGAAGTCTCCACTTAGCCAACGCAACAATTATCTTTGGTTAATGTAGGTCGCTATTTTTCTACTGGAATACAAAAAGAAAGGCTAGACTAAATAAGATTAGCCTATAAAGACTAAAAACAGCAGTAAGTCTTCCTCCCTTATTCAATAAGCTCTAATCGGTAGAAATATCTTCACTAAACGTAATGAGGGCAAAGATTATGCGTATCTTTGCAAGCACAAACTAAATTTGGTCGTTAGTACACTATCGACTCAGCTTGATGATATGTCCGATGAAGGATATGTTTTCAATAAGGTAGAATAACAAAATTTATATCATACTATATGAGTAAGCAATTCAAACGAACACTAATAACCACAGCACTCCCCTATGCTAATGGACCTGTACATATCGGTCACTTAGCAGGAGTATATGTCCCAGCAGATATTTACGCACGCTATCTCCGCCTAAAAGGAGAAGAGGTATTGATGATTGGCGGTAGCGATGAACATGGTGTTCCCATTACAATTAGAGCTCAAAAGGAGGGTATCACTCCTCAAGATGTTGTTGACCGTTATCACGCAATTATTAAAGATGGTTTTGAGCGCCTAGGCATCACACACGATATTTATAGTCGTACCTCTAGCGCAACTCATCACGAGCATGCATCTGAATTTTTCCGTAAGCTCTATGATAAAGGAGAATTCATTGAGAAGACGTCTCAACAGTACTATGACGAGCAAGCCAATCAATTCCTTGCCGACCGCTATATCACAGGGACTTGTCCTCACTGTAACAACGAACGAGCCTATGGTGACCAATGCGAAAGTTGTGGTACCAGCCTAGCTCCTACTGACCTTAAAGACCCTAAAAAGTGCTATCACTGGGAAATACTCCCTGTACTGAGAGAAACTAAAACATTGGTATCTTCCATTTGGATAAGCATGAAAGCTTTCCTAAGAGAATGGATTCTAGAAGGGACATAAAGAATGGAAGAGCAATGTTTACGGACAGTGTAAGAGTTGGCTAGATATGGGCTTACAACCAAGAGCTGTGAGTCGAGACCTTGATTGGGGAATCCCTGTTCCAGTAGAAGGGGCTGAAGGCAAAGTGCTCTATGTTTGGTTTGATGCTCCTATTGGTTATATCAGTAACACGAAAAGAACTCCTACCCGACACTTGGGAAAACATGGTGGAAGAGTGAGGATACTAAACTCGTTCACTTTCATCGGTAAGGATAATATCGTATTCCATTGTATTGTCTTCCCAGCGATGCTTAAGGCTGAGGGTTCGTACATCTTACCAGAGAATGTCCCTGCAAACGAATTCCTTAATCTTGAAGGAGACAAGATTTCAACAAGCCGTAACTGGGCTGTTTGGTTGCATGAATATCTTGATGAATTCCTGGCAAACAAGATGTATTGCGCTATGTGCTTACAGCCAATGCACCAGAAACTAAGGATAATGACTTTTACATGGAAGGATTTCCAAGCCCGCAACAACAATGAGCTTGTAGCTATATATGGTAATTTCGTTAATAGAGCACTCGTTTTAACCAATAAGTATTTTGACGGAAAGGTACCAGCTTTAGGAGAATTAACGGATTACGATAAAGAAACAATAGCCGAAGTCCAAGCGATTAAAGCAACTATTGAGAAGGAGTAGATACTTATCACTTCCGTGAAGCTCTCAAGACAGCGATGAATCTAGCGCGAATAGGGAATAAATATCTTGCTGATACCGAGCCTTGGAAGCTTGCTAAGACAGATATGTCTCGTGTAGCAACAATCCTCAATATCGCGTTACAGATTACAGCTAATCTAACAATAGTATTTAGTCCATTCCTACCTTTCAGCAGTGAAAAGCTTCTTCGTATGCTTGATGTAAATGAGGCTTTCTCTTGGGATAGCTTAGGAAGTATGGAACTACTCTCTGTAGGACATCAAATCGCTACCGCCGAACTACTATTTGAAAAGATTGAAGATAGCACTATCGAGGCACAGATTGAAAAAGCTACAAGCAACTAAGGCTGCTAATGAACTAGCAGAACGTAAAGCTGAGCCTATTGCTCAAGACATTCAATTTGATGACTTCCTCAAGCTAGACATACGAGTAGGCACTGTACTCGAATGCAGTAAAGTACCTAAAGCAGACAAACTCCTACAGTTTAAAATTGACGATGGTCTAGGTGGACGTACTATTGTATCTGGAATAGCTAAGCACTATCAACCAGAGGAACTTGTTGGTAAGCAAGTATGCTTTATAGCTAACCTACCTCCACGTAAGCTAAAAGGAATAGAAAGCCAAGGCATGATTCTTTTCTGCTGAAGATTTAGATGGCTCTCTTAGACTTATCTCTCCTAGTGTAGAAGTTTCGCCAGGTAGCAAAAGTAGGATAACGTTTTTTTAATCTAACTAACAATAACAGAGTATCCCCACAAGTTCACTATGAACTTGTGGGGGATACTTTAGAAATCATCTAGCGGTCTCTTTTAAATTAAGTTTCCTTTAGCGTCTAGCGACCCTAGGCGATATGTCAGACCAAAGTGTGTCTGAAAAGCCCTGGTTGATGCAAAGCAGCAAAATCAAAGTACTTTGCATCTGTTATATTATTGAGCATAAGGCTCAATTCAATCTGCTTAGTTAGCTTATAATCCACACGTGCATCAAGTGTCAGATAAGCAGGATAAGAGCTATAAAGAATAGCCCTTTAGTCGTAGCATCTTGTCCCAGATTCATACTCTCCCATACGCTTTTTGGTAACGGAGACTGCATGAAGTATGAAGTTTTTCCCAAGGATTAAAATCAAGCTTAGCCGTCAACTTATCACGCAAATAACGTAGAGCATACATAGATATTAGTCCATCGCTATCATGCATCTGATTTCATGTGGGTATAATCAAACCTGCAAAAGAGTGTACTCTCCTAGAGCAGGGAGTAATTGACCTAGCTAACTTTTTAATCCTGCTTCTACTCCATAGGTATTGAGCGTACCTATATTCATAGATTTATATTTAGCATCCGTTGCACTTTGTTTTTGCCCAGTCAATAATATTACTTCCCCACAAAGCAAAGCCTGTAGCATAGAGAGCTAGCGTACGACTTCTATACTTAACGGGAAGTTTCTAGAGAACGACTATGCTCTGCTGCTAAATCTTTATTACATCTTGGTTGCGACTCTTATAATACAAATCTATATAAGTAGGTATGCGCACACCTTGACTATACGAAGCTGAAAGAGACCAATGTGTATCTGGGCGATAAGTCAAACTCAACGATGGAAGAAACTCATACTTTCCACTACGTTGAGTATTATGATTAGCCATTAGCCTGCAGAAGCTGACAGTTTGCCTAATATCACAGAGTGCTCTAAGCTAACACTTGTATTAAGACGAGAAGCAGACTTGTTATACAGACTTGATGAGAGGTAGACTCTTCGCCTAGTCTATTACTTCGAATGTTTTTCTTGTCTTAGCTCTACTCCCTAAAGATGTTATCCCTAACGAACTCTGTATAAGCTAGTGCAAGATTAGCTCCATAATTATCTGTTTTGTGGAAAGTTGTGAAGGAGTTCTGGTTTTGTCCTATCCCACATATATTCATCATGGGTTCTATTCCAATAGATAATCGGAGTCAAATGGAAGTTGCCTGATGTAAATTCTCCTCGTACACTTGCCATAGCATTATCCGTCTTATCATGCTGTTGAGGTCCTCGAGGTGAGGCATAGAATGTATTAGCTCCATAATCTTTTGTGTTCAGACCTAGCTGTACTTGGATTTTACTTTAGGCTATCAAGATTAATATTACTCTGAGCTAGTATATTCAGTATTTTATAGTCTGTATTATTTACATAGCCATCACTCCCTTTATGGCTAATAGAAATACTATTAGATGTTTTCCCCGAAGCAAAGCTGGTACGCCCTTCAACCATATAGGTTTTATGAGGACCATAAACTATTTGAGCATAGAGCTTTTCGTGTGCTTCTTTCTTTGTGATGATGTTGATACCTCCTGAGAATGCAGAAGAGCCATAAATGATACCACTAGCTCCATGGATAATTTCTATACGTTCAATATCAGATAGGTTAACAGGTATGTCGTAACTCAAATGACCTGTTTCTGCATTTGAGAGGTTTACTCCATTGAGAAGTATCGCATTTTGGTCAAATGAACCTCCTCGGATACTGATGTCTGCTTGAACACCATGGCCCCCTCTCTGTTGCACGTCCACACCAGCAGAATATACTAGCAGGTCTTGCAGACTTCGTATGGAGCAGATAGAATCTCACGCTGAGAAATAACGGTTACTTGGCGAGCAACTTGATTAAGAGGTGTAGCAACCTTTGAAGCTGTTACCGTAACTTCTTGAGTTCGGTTTCATCATTATCTTGCTTAGAGGCATGGTGAGGTTTGCGCTGTTGAGCTTCGGCTTCATGCGTAGCAAGCGTTGTCAAGGTAATACCCGCTAGCACCCCAATGTTAATTACTCGATGCATCGAACGAAAAGGCACTAAAGCTCTTGCCCGAGAATCGTCTAAAGCGTACCACTACGCTCTGTTTTCCTGAACTTTTTTTGTTCCATTTCTTAATTATTTATTTGAGTTAGACATATATGTTTTCTTATGTTTGTATTATCAACAAACCGATTATAGTTAGTAAGGCATTGATGAGTAGCAATTCATATCCAGTACTATACCCTAAAGCTTTAAGTCCTAACTTGAGCAAATGACTTAGTATAGGAGCTAAGATGCAGACATAAGGAGCATAGCAATCTGATATGCTTTTTCTTTGTCAGTAGTCCGAAGGCATACAGCCCCAACAACGGACCATAAGTATAGGATACAGCCGTATAGATTGTATCTAACACTGAACTCTGCTGCATTTGAGAAATAAAGAGAATAAGTGCAGCAAATATAATACAGATTACTAGATGAACTTTATTTCTTGTCTTTGCACTATTATCTTCGTTAGGTTTCAGTCCTAGGATATCTATACAAGCCGAAGTTGTAAGAGATGTCAAAGCAGAATCAGCGTTAGAGAACGATGATGCTGTTATTCCAATAGTGAAGCATATCAGCGTAGCCTTGACCCAAATAGTTACTCGCTAAGAAAGGGAGAATCTCATCACCTTTCTCCGGGAGACTAATCCCTTTACTTGAAGCATAAGCTAATAGCAAGATACCCAATACCAAGAATAGATAATTTAGAGGAATAAAGCTAGACCCATAGACAAGCATATTCTTCTGAGACTCCTTGAGCGTACGGCATGTTAGATTTTTCTGCATCATATTCTGGTCAAGCCCCGTCATCACAACCACAATGAAGGCTCCGCTTAAGAGTTGTTTCCAAAAGAAAGTACTACTCGTCCCAATCTGACCATTCAAAAACCTTGTTGTACGAACTTTCTTGGACTAATGTACAAATGCCTCTCACATCTAGAGACAAGGCTGACGAAACTTCCCATATAATGAGACACAATGCTCCCCAAAAGACTTACTGTCTGTAATATATCCGTCCAAATAATAGTTCCCATCCCCCTTTTGCGTGTATAGAGCCAAATAATTGCGACTAGTGTAAACACGGTCACAGGATAAGGAATACCTATATGAGCAAAAATGCAAGTGTCTGAAGAATAAGACTTATTAGATAAAGTTTAGCCGCTGAGCCGACTATCTTGGATATTAAAAAGAAAGAAGCTCCTGTTTTGTATGTAATCGGGCCAAAACGCAGAGCTAAGTATTCATAAATAGAAACTACCTTGAGGCGATAATAAAGAGGGAGTAGGATGTAAGTTACAGCAATATAGCCAAGCAAGAAACCGAAGCAAAAGCTGCAGATAAGTCATTGAAGAGCTTTGCAACATACCCGGTACAGAGACAAAGCTTACGCCAGAAATCGTGTCTCCTATCATTCCAATCGAAACAACCCACCAAGGAGTTGAACGCCCCGCAATAAAAAACTGGTCGTTATCAGATTTACCTTTATCTGTAAACCACGTGATTATAAAAATCAGCCCTAAATATAAGGCAAAAGGACAAAAAGAATTGTGATGGTCATAATTACCTACCTTTTACTTCTCAGTTGGCAAAGATAGTCATAAATAGAAATAACCAACAAAAAAACTTTTATTAGGAGATAAAAACACCCTTAGCAAAGTCTAGGTTTAAGTATCTGAAAATAAATAGTATGTAGAAGTAAACATCTACACATGTGAAGCATTCTGCAGACTTCAGCTGTAGTCTCTTCAAACTACAGCTGAAGTTTGTACAGACTACACGTGTAGTTTGCACAAACTTCGCCGAGGTTTTTGACTTTAGGAAGCGTAGATATTATTTTTCTCTCTGTTTATCTATCGTATTCGCCTAGCCTAAATCACATCAATCTTGTCTGGTCAAGCATTTTAGTTTATATTTGCCTATCTAAAGATGATGAATTAAACGGTAATGGGAGAAGTACGCATAGATAAGTGGCTTTGGGCTGTACGAGTATTCAAGACAAGAAGTCTGGCTACAGATGCTTGTAAGATGAATAGAGTAAGTATCAATGGACAACTAACAAAGCCCTCTAGATTAGTTAAAGAGGAGATGTTATAAGCGTTCGCAAACCACCTATTGAGTACTCTTTCAAAGTTCTCCGTGTCCTTAATAACCGTGTGGGAGCAAAGCTAGTCCCAGAGTATATGGAGAATGTAACTCCGAAAGAACAATATGACATCTTGGAACTACAGCGACTATCTAGATTCGTTGATAGAGCTAAGGGGCTAGGACGTCCCTACAAAGAAAGACCGCCGAGACATGGAAAGCTTTATCGAAGACATGCCTGCAGGAATGGAATTATTTGATTGGGACGAAGACTGGGATGATTAAACACAAATAACCCATTATGGCAATAAATCCTGAAGTTGTATATCTTCTCAAACAACCTGAGTTTATCTATATTGAGAAGGAATTGTACAGACATCTATGGAGGGGACTCAGGCTATATCATGCTTTTCGTTGGAGCAGGAGGGCATCTACTTTTGGATAAAAGCTGGAAAGGAGAAACCATTCTAGAGCCTAGAATGTACTTCATTCCACACGGCACTTTTGTTTCAATTAAAAGCAATGGATAATGATGTAGATATTCTCGTTATTCATTTCAGAGCACATACTAGCCTTTGTAGCGGTTTATGCCCCAATATATTTAAGATCACAAAAAGCAACTAAACAAGCCTCCGATAGTAAGATTCGATTAAAAAATCAAGGCTCACCCTACCTTTCTAGCTATTTCATTAGGGTATTGATATTTGGTTAAAGAGCATTATTCACCTCTCTACATATACCACTCTTCCACTCTCATCTTATGATAATAAGGTAGATGAACTATTCCGCCTAATCAAACTTGATTATTCTCCCGAAGAAGCCAATTTATTTTTTTGCGCTATTACCATTGCCAAATTATAGGCTTTTAGAGAACGCATTATGAAAAATCTTAATGCAAAAATGGAAGTAAGTGACCTATATCAAATAGGAGAAGAGATGGGTCTTAATGAGGCAACATTCAAGCGAGCATTCATCGGCGAATTCGAGCAATCACCTAGAGAATGGCTAACCGAACAAAGAGGTCGTATGATATACAAAGAGCTTGCCCCTAACGGACAAGCCCTTCAAAGTTCTATCAGAGGATTATGGATTTTTGCTCATTAAGTCACTTCGGTGTTTTCTGCAAGATTAATCTAGGAGATAGCCCTCGTAACATCAGAGAGCGCATTCAAAGCTCATCAAAATAGTCATGAGACTAAAGGAAAGGGGTTAGCAAGTTTGCAAACCACCCTACAGCCTTACGCCAAGAACTACGTTTTTTCCAATATAAGCTATCAAGACGAACACACTTTTTTTAAGTCAGATTCGTAAAGGCTATCTAATTGAGCTGTAATCTTTCTATCAAAAAAACACAGCATTTGCTTCGTAGTCATAGCGCAGACTTCTACTATTTAAAATTGATAGAGCCTAGAGTTGATAGAGTACTATCTACGGTCATCATCTTAGCATGTAAGAAACCTCCCTATATAAATATACGTGAGCACCTTTCTTGTAAAGTTTATATAGTTTGTGTAGCATTGCATCAGGAGTAAAAGGAATATCACTCTTCTCTGGGACCATTATCTCTACTAATACCCCCTGTTTAAGGGCTTTCTGTATTGCTTTATATATAGATGTAGTTGGTACAAAAATAAGGATTTTCTATACGTATGCGTTGAGAAGCGCCCTCAATAGATAGAGTATAGAAATCTCTAGCTACCGTTGGTCTAGATATTGGAGCACGGTCTAAGATAGCAACTTTAGTATTTGCATGATTTCCTCCTTTATTTATTTCATAGATAATTGAATCTCTTTGAAGCAAAATTAACTTCCTTATTCCACATATCTACGAATATAGACTCTACATCTTGCACTGCATCACCTTCAATACGACAATGCAAATCACGCCACTCTCCGATGCGCTTTAGACCATTGATATAGTAATCTGCAACATTCATTCCTCCTATATAAGCAACCTTGTGGTCAATAATAACAAGTTTACGATGGTCTCTCGTAAGTACATGATTAACCCATGGAAAGCGTATAGGGTCATACTTTATTATCTGAAGTCCATTAGAACGAATCTTATCAAGATAATCATTCTTCAGAGGGCTATCGTTCGAGGTATTACCAAAAGCATCAAAGAGAATCTTAACCTCTACCCCATTGTTCACTTTATCTCCAAGACGAGAGAACAGAAGATGAGATATAGAGTCGTTACGAAAATTAAAAATACTCCATATTTATGGATATTTTTAGCCTTCTCAATATGCTCTAATAGGTCTGCAAACTTATCTTTTCCACTTGTTAGTAGGCTGACTTGATTATGCTCTCTAATGGGAATTTGCTTAACCCGGAAATACTCGGCAACTAGACTATCTACACCAAAAAGATTGAGCCTGATTTAATAGCGTTCCCCGTATAGATTGTTGAGCGAACAATGTTGTATTAGCTAAGAAAGACGCAATAATAAATCGCCTAACAATAGCAGAACTATTTATTTTTCATGTTTTTGAATACAGATAAACTATAATTATAACAGCAACTAAGCCTTTCAAGATTGATGATAAACTAATAGCCCACCATATTGAACTTAAACCTAGCCCTCAAAGCGATAAAATGCTATAGCCGTAGGGATACGAAGTATATTCCCGAAAATACTTACTCCTGCTGGTAAATGACTCTTCCCCATACCATAGAGTAAACCTTGTATCGTTATCTCAATCATCATAAATACCTGCGAGTATCCACTAATACGCAAATATGTAGCACCCTCTTTAAAGGTTTCCCTGTCTGGTACTATAAGACGAAAAAGACTTTCTCCCCAAAAATAAAATAAAGCATTCCTAAGAAACCAAGTCCCATTGTAAAAACTCAATGCTACTCTAAATGTAGCCCAAACACGTTCATACTTTCTTGCAGCATAATTCTGAGCAACAATCGTACTCAAAGCTGTAGTAACTCCTTGTGCAGTATTCCAAGTTAGAGCTTCTAATTGCCCTCCCTGTAGTGAGAACTGCTATACCAACATGTCCCCCTACAGTAGACACTAGTCTCCCCATATAAATAGTAACAAGAGCAAAAAAATACATTAAGGAGAGCTGGAGGAATGCCTATTCTAAAAATTTGTTTTACCTCACTCCATGCAATTTTATTTGGGAATAAAGAGAAATTGACTAGCAACTTGTCTTTTTATTCTCAGCCTTAGGATAAAGGCAATCATAACAATCCATTGACTCAACACTGTAGCCCATGCTGCACCCTTAACCCCTAGATTAACCCCGAATATCAGCAAGGGGTCTAAAAATCATGTTGCACACCAAGCCCAATCCAAGTATCAAGAAAGGTACGACTATTTCCCGTAGCATTATAGACCCCAAACAATGTACTTGTCAGAAAAACAACTGGAAGACCTAGAGTAGCTATTCTCATATATTCCAAAGCTAAGTCTGACACAGCCCTCTCAGGTGCGTACAAATTAATTAATGGAGATGCTAACAAGGTATACCCAATTGCCCATATACTACCGACCAATATGCTGATAACAGTATTATGACTGGCAAAAGAGCGCGCTAACTCTACCTCTCCTCGCCCTATTGACTGCCCTATTGTTACTTCACTTCCTGTCTTAGTTAGATAAGTCATGGCATTTGCTATCCATAAGAATACAGATATAATACCGACAGCAGCAACCTCGCGACTACCTAATCGACCCAACCATGCCATATCTGTAAAGCTATAAGCCATCTGAATAAAGCTTGTTCCCATAATAGGAAGAGCAAGCTGTACCAGATGGCGAACAATAGAAACCTGTAGTTAAATCTTTTACCTTTAACAAAATAAATATCAATTAAATCATAATAGCTGAGCATGTTTCTGCTCCATAGCCTGCAATTCATTTTCGGAGACGAGCCGCTTCCAAGAAATCTGTTTCTTTTTTCTCTTCTATCATTTCCTTACGAGTTTGCTCCATAAGTTTTTTCAATGCAGCAGCATCTAAATGCTCTATAATAGGGTCTACACTCACAACCTTTGTTTCATTATACTCGTCACTAGGGCTGAAGATCCTTAGACTTAGCTAGCACTGATGAGCTATTCTTCACGATTTGTCTAGGAACGATATTATGCTTAGTATTATAGGCAATTTGTTTCTCTCGTCTTCTTGCGGTTTCATCCATAGTCAGCCGCATACTCTCTGTAATCTTGTCTGCGTAGAAGATAACACGACCATTTACATTACGAGCGGCTCTACCTGCAGTCTGCGTTAGAGAGCGATGCGAGCGTAAAAATCCTTCCTTATCAGCATCCAATACAGCTACAAAGGGCAACTTCAGGCAAAATCTAGACCTTCTCTAAGCAGATTCACACCGATTAGAACATCATAAACACCTCTACGCAAATCTTCCATAATCTGCACACGCTCAAGCGTATCCACATCACTATGAATGTAACTACATTTAACCCTATGACGAGTAAGATATTCACTAAGTTCTTCCGCCATACGCTTTGTAAGTGTAGTTACCAATGTTCTTTGTCCCTAGAGAAATAGCTTTCTGTATTTCTTCTTCCAAATCATCGACTTGATGCTCTGTTGGACGAACTTCAATAATTGGGTCTAATAGCCCCCGTAGGTCTTATTAACTGTTCAACAATAATACCTTCACTTTTTTTGAAGTTCATACTCTGCTGGAGTTGCACTAACATATAGAGTACGTGGAGTCAATGATGAAAACTCTTCAAAAGTTAGAGGTCTATTATCTAATGCGCAGGCAATCAGAAAGCCCATACTCCACAAGATTTACTTTTGCGAGACCCTATCTCCTCCATACATCGCTCTAATCTGAGGTATTGTTACGTGGCTTTCATCAATAATAAGAAGGAAATCATCAGGGAAATAATCAAAAAAAGACAATAAGGTCTAGCCCCAGGCACTCGTCCGTCAAAATAACGAGAATAGTTTTTCAATTCCCAGAACAGTATCCCAATTCCTTTATCATCTCCATATCATAGCTGACACGTTCATAAAGCCGTTTGGCTTCATAAACTTTACCCTCCTCTTCTAGCTCTCTTGTTCTATTACCTAAATCAATAGCCATCATATCAATAGCTCTATTAACTTGCTCCTGAGTAGTTACAAAGAGGTTGGCTGGATGAACGACAAGCGAAGACATCGGACCGTACTCTCGACCTGACTTAGGGTCAAAAAGATGCAATGCGTTCAATCTCATCATCCCAAAACGTAATACGATAGGCTACTCCATCATATCCTTCTATCGCAGGATAAACATCAACAGTATCTCCCTTTTTGTTCTAAAAGTAGCCACTTAAGAAGGTTATCTTATCATTCATAATGATTTCCTACAAGCTCTCGAGTAAATGAAGATAGCGGATAACGTTGCCCGACACGCAGTTGTATAATTTTTCTCAGCAAAAACACTTGGGTCTGCCATACCGTAGAGGCACGACACCGAACTTACCACAATAACGTCATCACGACCACTAAGAAGAGAGGCTGTCGTACGCAATCGAAGTTTTTCGATTTCAGCATTGATAGCCATATCCTTCTCGATGTATGTATCAGAATGGGCTATATATGCCTCTGGTTGATAGTAATCGTAATAACTAACAAAATACTCAACGGCATTATTAGGGAAGAAGGCCTTAAACTCGGCATAAAGTTGCGCTGCTAGCGTTTTGTTATGGCACAGAATAAGTGTGGGACGTCCTAATTTCTCAATAACATTAGCGGCTGTAAAGGTTTTTCCCGAACCAGTTACACCTAATAAAAGTCTGATGGTCTTGCCCTTCTTAAAACCTTGAACCAATGCTTCTATAGCATCTGGTTGGTCGCCTGTAGAGTTTAAACTTTTGAATTTATTTCAAAACCCCATCTTATTTTACTCGTATTAAAGATAAACCATCACGCATTGGTAAAATCAAATTCTCCACACGCTCATCATCTTGAACTAACTTATTGAATGCTAATATCGACTTAGTTTGAGTGTCATTATCTTTGACTAGTTCAATTACTTTTTCCGTCCCATAGAGTATTATCAGCAATTATCAAAGCTCCACTCCTTTAAGTGAGGTACGATTAGAGTTGTAATACTCTACATATTGCTCTTATTAGCATCTATATACACGATATCAAACTGATGTTGTGATAAGAGTTGAGGTAAAAGTTCTATCGCATCGCCAATATGCAAATGAATACGATTTCCATAAGGGCTTGTTCAATATACTTTCGTATAAAATCCTCCATCTCATCGTCACACTCAACTGTATGAACTTCGCCATCATCAGTCATTGCCTCAGCCATACAATGTGCCGCATAACCAGAATAGGTTCCCAAGCTCTAAGACCTTTCAGGGCATTCATCAATTGAACGAGTAGGCGAAGAAAATTTCCTTGCAAATGCCTGATAGCATTCGAGGACGTACTAGTCTTAGATGAGCAGCACGCCCGAGAGTAGCTCTAAGCTCACTTTCCGGGCGTGCTATGACTAAGGATATAATCTTCTAATTTAGAACTATCCAACATAAGCAATTAACGAAGCATATCTCTGTATTTACGATCCAACTCCTTCCTTACGTCTTCTGTTGGATTTTAAATTCTCACTACTCTGAAAGCTTCTCTAGCAGTTCTTTTTCTTCCTTACTTAGAGTACTTGGAGTATATACGTTTCACATTGATAATCAAATCTCCCTTGTGATTATTGTAATTGACCTCTAGGGAGTCCTTTTCCCTCTTAAACGCAATATCTTCCCCACTCTGAGTTCCCGGTTCTATTTTTTTACTTTGACACGCCCTGTAATAGTAGGAACTTCTACCCTGAGCACCGAATACAGCTTGAGGATATGATATAAGTAGATTATAGATTACATCATTGCCATTACGGATGAGATTTGGATCTTCTTCCTCTTGAATAACGACAAACAATCGCCATTAACTCCTCCATTAGGAGCTGCATGCCCCTTTCCTTGAACAGTTAGTTGCATTCCTTCAGCGACATTTCGGCAGGGATACGAAAACTGATAACTTCCTCTCCTTGTTCAACGCCCTTTTCCATGGCAGTGACTGCAAGGTTTAACAACCTGCTCTCCCGAACCATTACATATGGACAAACACTCTGTGTCTGCATTGCGCCCAAAAATAGTTCGTTGCATTTGCATTACAACGCCCTTTGACCGTGACAAGTTTTACATGTAATCTTACCATCACGCTCTGTCGTTTGTTCACCATCACTAATGAGAACATTTTATTTGCTTCTTAACCTTAGTTTCTTTCTCTGTTCCTTGTTCGATTTCAGCCAATATCAGACGAACTCGAGCTCTTAGATCGCCTCCTCTTTGACGTTGTCTGCCTCCACTAAAACCGCCAGACCAGAGCCTCAAAACCACCATCAAAGTGACCGTAAAAGATATCTCCGAAAACGGCTGAATATATCATCCATACTCATACCTCCACCCGAAGCCTCCAAAACCACCAGAGCCAGATGCACCTCCTACTCCAGCATGACCAAACTGATCATAACGCTGACGCTTTTTGCGGATCGCTAAGGACATCATATGCTTCTGCAATTTCTTTAAACTTTTCTTCAGCCTCTGCATCTCCAGGATTTTTATCTGGGTGATACTTAATTGCGAGTTTGCGATATGCTTTCTTCAGAGCATCTTCATTGGCACTCTTATCAACGCCAAGAACTTCGTAATAATCTCTTTTAGCCATAATCTTTTATTGTCCCTACGACTACACTTGCATGACGGATTACCTTATCACCAAGTTTATAACCCTTCTTCACACAATCAATAATACGACCTTTCAATTCTTCACTAGGAGCAGGAAAAGCTGCTATAGCTTCGTGCAACTCTTCATCGAACACAGCCTCAGTAGTTTCAACAGCTTCAACTCCCTGTTTCTTTAGATAATCTATGAACTTACTATAGATAAGCTTTCATACCCTCTCTCAAAGCATCAATATCTTCAGCTTTTATCCATATTAACAAGGGCTATATCTAAATCATCTATACAGGCAAAAGCCCTTTAGAACTTTCTCTCCCCCATTTTTAATACAGTCACTCTTTCTCCTTCAGAGTACGTTTGCGATAATTATCATACTCAGCCATTAGACGCAAATGGCATCTTTCAGCTGAGCTAACTCATTTTGTCAGCTGTCATCTCAGATCCTGACTGATTGTCAGTTGCCTCATTTAATTCTTCCTCATTAGACCCTACAGAGTCCACTACTTCCTTATCGAGATTAGATTGTTCTAGTCTCTTGCCCTGTAAATCTTTGATTTCTTCGCTCATAATCTTTACTATTAAATTTTGCTATCTATAAGTACAAATATAGTGCCAATAGCACTTCTTGTCATAAGATCTATTCTTTAAATACTAAGAATGGTCAATAACCACTAATGATTACTGACCATCTTGTACCGAAGCCGGGATCGAACCAGCACGAACTTGCGTTCATTGGTGTTTTGAGACCAACGCGTCTACCAATTCCGCCATTCGGGCTTTCCGCCTGCAAAGATACAAATACTTTTCACAACTACAAAGCACTACAAGTAGCACATCTTACAAAAACAGACTAAATCACTCTAAACAAACAACTTTTAAAAATTCCATCATTTCAACTAAGAGCATAAAAATAAATCAACCATACGGATAACTAGAATAGTCTGTGTAAGCAGAATGTAATTTTACGTTCTCACAACCCTAAAGTTCAAACTTCAGTTGAAACTTCCAGAAAAAAATACGACATATCTCAAAGTAAGTACGTAGTACTCATTTCAGTAAGTGTGTACTCACTGAAGTGTTTACCCGTAAGTACTCATATGATTACGCGTACTTACACTCATCATTAAACTGAAGTCCCCAATAGCTCCTCTAAATAACAATAAGCACTTGATGGTGGAATGTGCAGTACCTGACTCAAATCGCTGTTTGCTCTTCTTTTGATTTATACCTATCTTTGCGTAGATAAATAGACAAGTATGATAAACCGTTTTAGTAATTCACTCGTGTTCTCAGACAGCTTATGCCTATATGCACAAGGAAGAACAAAAGCTGATCTGCAGCAGAGGCAGATCTTAAAACAGCTTTGGGGCGTACCTCATGACCTATACACTTTTTCTGTTGCAGCTCCCAATTGACTTAACTGATTTTTGGGGACAACTCATAGAATTACGCAAGAACAAACATCTTGCTAGTTCGGTGGAACGTAATCCTAATTACCGCCCTTTGAAACAACGCCTATATTGCTAAAGCTTGAAGAGTGTCAGGAGCTTGACAATTGGTACAACCAATTCCTTTGGCATGGTCGGATGAATCTTCTCTTTTGAGAAATCTCATCAACGAAATTGAAAGTAGCGATATCTATAGAAACTATCTAACTAGTTCTATAGACTTTGAGAACGATAGGAACTTTTGGGGTTAATATCTTTCCACCAAATTATTGCACCCCAATCCCTCAACTAGCCCATTATCTAGAAGAGCAAAGTTTATATTGGGATGACAATCACGACTACATCGAAAAGATTGCTTGTGAAGAATATCCAAAATCAGACCCAGAGCTTATAAGTGAAGCAGTTGCTCTTGCAAAAAGCAAACAACAGCTATCAAAAGTCTGAAAGTACGAAAATGGCAGCGTAGAAGTCGTTAAGAATTTTGTACTCAAAACAATGAAGAAATCTAAAGCAGAACTTGATTTTGCTGAGACTCTTCTTCCCTCAGTATAAGGATCCGGACGATATTACTTACGCTCAGCACCTACTCAGACAAACGATACTAGGTTACCAACAAGTAGACGAGATTCTCCAGTAAGATATTTCTGTAAAGATGGGAAAAAGACCGTCTAGCTAGCATGGATGAACTTATCATGCATCTAGCTATAACAGAGTTCTTACATTTCCTAATATTCCTACGAATATCACCATCAATGAGTACGTTGAGCTACAAGCATTATTCGACTCTAAGAGCAGTTCAGTTTTGTTAATGGTGTTCTTGATGCTGTGGCTAAAGAACTGAAAGCTGAGGAAAAATTATCAAATAAGTAGAATTTTAAAAAGTACACAATCTCTATGTATCAAACGCTTATGCAAGTTGGAGGAGCTGCTCCTCAAGCTCCATGGTGGCAGACACCAGCATTAATGGTAGGAGTCTTTTGCAATCATATATTTCTTTATGATCTCGCCCTCAGCAAAAGAAACAAAAAGAATTACAAGCACAGCGTGATGCTCTCAAGATTGGGAGTAAAATCGTAACAACTGGCGGTATCCTTGGCACAATTAAGGATGTGAAAGAAAACGAATTTGTCGTTGAAATCGCCGAAGGTGTACGCGTACGTGTAGATAAAAACAGCGTGTATCCTGTGATTGAAAAAGTAATCCTCTAGTCTGTAAGGTTTATGAAACTCGAGTCTAAAAAGTTTCAAAAGACAAACAAGGACAGAAGAATAAGTTAGACGAGAATAGCAGTTGGCATAAGCGACTACGCCGTTCTCGTCTGCTTGCATTATGTACCGTTCTTAATACTGGCTACACTTATTTGGATTGTACGAAACCCTACAATCTGATGTGATACGTCCTGTATATATCCCTTTAGGTTTGAGGGAGGTAAGTAAGAGTAATGGTACTAAAATCAAAATACCTGAGTTCATCGAAGTTCAAGTTAAAGATAAAGGAATTGAACATATCCGATACGAACTAGATACTCCTGATACCATACAGCTCCATCTTATCAAGAGCATGATGGCACTGAATATATTGGGATTTTTAAGAAGAGAATTGAGTGAGCTCTTACTACACGCGTCTCTAGCACGGCTAGAGTCGTTCAAACGAGCTTTAGTGAGCTTAAGATTGCGACACACAAGCGTATACAGAAAAACTCCCAATCCTTTTTAGGTAATAAGCCAGAAGTTCCAATGGGCTATACTATCGAAAAAATCCCTTATCACCCGATAGTGTCCTTGTCTATGGAGAAGCCTCCGATTAGCCCAACTTCAGGATATTAGAACGGAAGTCATTAAAGATAGCCTTTCCTCTACTGGAATAAGCAGAAAATTAAAGCTAAAACTTCCGTACGATACTTATAGCGACTTTGACAATGTTTCAAGTCAAGATAACACTGGAAGAGCTTACAGAACGTTCGTACAATCTGCCAATGCAAATAGAGCACGTTCCTGGAAGGTTTACGATAATTCCTCTACCCAGCACTGCAGATGTAACAATCACTCCTACCTCGTTCTCGATACAATGACGTATCTGAAGCAAATCTAACATTAAGTGCTGATTTTTAGGTCTTTAACGAGTAATAAGGATGTATTGAGGCTAAGATTAAGCTAAAAACCTCAATGGATTATTCAGACTCGCATTACGCCTGAAACCATCCAATATATTAAAGAAGGGAAAAGAGAAGAGTAGAATGATTACAATTGGTATCACAGGAGGAATAGGCAGCGGGAAAAGTTATATTTTACAGATCTTCAGTCAAAATGGGAATCCCATCTATGACTGTGACAGTCGCGCCAAAAGTTTATATGATAAAGATTTGGTCCCTAAAAAGGGAGATGATTAATCTTTTTAGGCGAAAGAATTTTACGATACCCCTACTGGAACAATAGACAAGAGATATCTATCTGAGATAATTTTTCTCAGATAGAGATATGCTTAAGCGAGTTAATGCCTTGTTCATCCAGCTGTACTAGCAAGATATTGATTATTGGAAAGAGAACAAGAAGCTAAAGGATATCGCTATTGTAGCTCTAGAAAAGTGCTATACTACTAAATTCGTCTAATTTGATGCAACGGATAGATAAATGTCTTGTTGTCGAGTGCTCCTTTGAGCACGCCTGAAGAGGGCAACGGAGAGAGACCTTTGTGAACCTGAAATCATACAAAAACGAATAAATACACAGCTAGATGATTCTGAAATGTGCAAGAAGGCTGACTACATCATATATAATGATGGTACAACGCACATTTTACCTCAGATTAGTAAGTTTATCCAAACATTAGAATCTATCTAAGTTTAGTATCTTTGTACATATTGTACACTGTACTAAACCCAGACTCACCCATTAACAAAGATATTAGTTTATATGGCTCAGGGAGATTAAACAGCTATTACCTACTCGGTATGGAGCTACTTCTATGACGTAACTCAAATCCCACGTCCAACAGGTCAGACTATCAGACACAAGAATATATCCTCAAAATTTGCATAGAGAACGTGGATTATCTTCAGACAGAGACGCTGTTGGCATATGTGTATCCGTAAAACCAGCATCGGCAGGTATGGAACATAAAAGCCAACAATAATATTACAAGCTACATCTTGATATGGTGCCTCAAACAAATAGTGAAACTAAACATGATTTTGCAGACCCATAGATGCCTATATTGATGGAGAATGAGGTTAGCAAGAGGAACAACTCTGAGAGCTGATAATGGGTATCGGAGTTGCTTATGCTCTAGCTGTTCTCTCTGACAAGACTCTTAAGCATGGTCCCATTGAAGCTCTCTTTACTATTGATGAAGAAGTTGGTATGGTTGGAGCAAATGGTCTACAAGCGGGATTTTTGCCAAGAGATATTCTAATCAATCTAGATAGTGAAGAAAAAATGAGCTCTTCATTGGTTGTGCTGGAGGTATCGATGTTGAGGCATCTTTAGAGTACCAAGATAATACCCCCACTCCCGAAGGTAGATGTAGCCGTACTTGTAACCCTTACAGGGCTAAAAGGGTGGACACTCTGGAGTTGACATAATATTAGGTCGAGCAAATGCCAACAAATTAATGGCTCGTTTCTTAAAAGAAGCCGTAGTTGCTCATGCGTACTCATGTGCTCATTTTGAAGGAGGGCTCTCTTCAATGCTATTCCAAGAGGCATTTGCTACAATTACTATCCCAGAGGATGGTGCAGACAATTTGTGGGAGTTAGCAAGTGATTGCGCTGAAGTATTCTCAAAAAGAGAGTATCAGGGGATTGAAGATAATATCTTGCTTAATCCTGAGCTCATACGAAATTACTAAGACTGTTGTTCCAGAGAAATCCAAGATGGAGTATTAAATGCACTAGAGCTTGCATCAATGGTCCACAAAGCATGCTTCAGGACTTTCCTAATGTCGTCGAGAGTTCAACAAATATGGCTCGTGTTAGCCTTGGCGAAGGTCAATTTACAGCTTACTTTTCTAGTTCGTAGCTCTCTAGAGAGTCGAAAAGATGCCGTAGCTTCTTCATTGAGAGCGCAATGACTCTAGCTGGTGCTTCGGTTAGATTTGATGGCTCATATAACGGTTGGGCTCCTAATAGCAATAGCCCTATCTTAAAGACTATGACAAAAGGCATACGAAGAAGTTTTAACATACGCCTAAAATAACAGTTATTCATGCTGGGACTTGAATGTGGTATCCTTCAGGGAGTAATGCCCCAGTGTGGACATGATTTCAGTGGACTAACTATCTCGCTCTCCTCATTCTCCAGATGAAACGAGTAAATATTGCTACAGTAGAACGTACATGGAGGGTTCTTTGTCGTTCTTAGAACTTATTTAATAAAGAAAATTACACTACAAATATCGATTTGAATATGAGCAAACACGCATATGTATTCCTGGGCAAGGAGCTCAGTTTGTTGGCATGGGAAAAGACCTATACGAGAATTTCCTAAAGCCAAAGAACTCTTTGACCAAGCTAATGAAATCTTAGGATTTAACATTACAGACATTATCTTCAATCGGAACAGATGAGGATCTCAAGCAAAACCAGCAACTCAGCCTGCAGTTTTTCTAGACTCTGTTATTCTGTGCAATCTGTCTGGTGATGACTCTAAGTCTGAGATGCAGTGGGACATTCATTAGAGAATTCTCTGCGCTCATGGCTGCTGGAGTACTAAGCTTTGAGAGATGGTCTTCGTTTAGTAAGTAAAGAGCTCTAGCAATGCAGGCTGCATATGAATTGACCATCAACTATGGCAGCTGTTCTTGGTCTTGAGGATGAAAAAGTTGTCAGAAGTTCTCAAAAGCTATTTCTGATGAAGTCGTTGTTGCATCGAATTTTTAATTGCCCAGGACAACTAGTTATCTCAGGTTCTATAGCGAGTTGAGCAAGCCTGAGAAGCTCTCAAAAACTGCAGGAGCCAAGCAGAGCACTCACCTCTTAAGGTTGGAGGTCATTCCACTCTCCTCTGATGGAACCAGCTAGAGAAGAATTAGCGAAAGCTATTGAGAAACAAATTTCTCTCACCGAAGTGTCCCTATCTATCAAAAATGTCGTGGCTCGTGCAGTTACAGAACCCTCAAGAGATTAAAAGAATCTGATTGCGCAGTTAACTCGCACCAGTTAGATGGACAGAATGCGTGCGAGCTATGATTTCTGGATGGAGCAACTCTGTTTACAGAAGTTAGTCCGGGTACAGTGCTTCAAGGGCTCATTAAGAAGATTGACTCTAGCATTTCGGCAGAGAGTATCGCCTAATCTAGGAGTGAAAGACTAAAAGTAAACTATCAGCGAAAATGATATAAGGAACCCTTGAGTGGGACGAGCATATACGTCGTCGCCCTGGTATGTATATCGGGAAACCTGGTGACGGGAAACATGCTGATGATGGTATATACGTCTTACTGCAGGAGGTCTTAGATAATTCTATTGACGAGTTCGTCATGGGTGCTGAGAAGAAGATTGAACCTCAGCATCTCATGATGGACCTCGTATCTATTAGGGACTATGGTCGAGTATACCTCTAGGCAAACTTGTTGATGCAACAAGCAAGATGAACACTGTGGGAAGATTGATTCTAAGGGGCTCTTTAAAAATCAGTGGGACTTAATGGTGTCGGAATAAAAGCTGTTAATGCTCTATCCGTATATTTGAGGTCACAGTATGGAGAAGGACAAACTAAAAAGGTAAAGCTAGTCATGCCAAACTATTTGGGAGAAACTGAGGCTCACCTTATGATGGACCCAGTGGAACACAAGTAACTTTTTCGCCCAGACTCTAATCTATTCCTTAACTATAGAATCTAGATGAATTAGGAGAGATAATGGTAAAGAACCATGTATTTCTAATACGGGACTCACCATTATCTACAATAGAAACGCTACACAGCAAGAGATGGGTTGGTAGACCGTCTTGCAGAAAATATAGTCTAGTGACTTATATGCTCCAATACATTTAAAAGAGTGAAGACATTGAGGTAGCATACTCACGTGCGCAAACTCTATATGGCAAAGAGTTCCCTAGTTTTGGCACGTGGGCAGAACACAACTCAAGGAGGTACTCCATCTTACAGCTTTCCATGAAGTTATCGCTCGAGTAATAAAAGATTTCTTCAACAAAAACTTTGAATATGGAGATATTCGAAATGGGATTATAGCAGCTATCAGCATAAAAAGTAGAAGAACTCATGTTTTGAATCTCAGACTAAAAACCAAGCTTGGTAGTCGTGATATAGATTCTGATGGATCAATCTATATAAAGTTTGTTGGTGATTATTTAGGAGAGAACTTGACTATATATTTGCACCAACATTCAGAAAGCAGGCTCGCCCTCTACAAAAGATACAAGATAGCAACGCGAACGTGCAGGCCATGAGTAGCGTCATCAGCTGCTCGAGAAAGAGCCAGCTAATTTTGCATACAAAAGCTCCGATTGCACCATTCATTATAATGACGCAAAAGCTGTTGAGCCCTGAATCGGATAACTTTTATCACAGAAGGAAATCTGCAGTGGGCTCTATCACAACCCTGAGAGATCCCAAATACTAAGCAGTCTTAGCCTTAGGGAAAACCTCTAAATTGCTACGAATGAGTGAAAGTAGTGATGAAAATGAGGAGTTCAATGACTACTGTTGCTCTTAATATTGAAGATGGTTTAGATACTTACGCTATAATCGTATTATCATCGCAAACCGATGCTGACTGATGATGGATGTATATTCGTTTACCATCATTACTCTACAATTCTTTCCTGAATTAGTCGTGAGTGACATTTTATCCTAGAAACACTTTCTTTCCGTGCTTTTCCTCCCCAAAGAAGTGAAACAAGAGACGGTTTTATGATGACAGCCTCTAAAGGCAAAACAAGAGGAAGAAGAAAATAGATGGTGAAAATAAGACTTCCTATTATAAATATTTATCACAAGTAGGCTCCAAAAGCAAGAAGACTCAGAAGCCTAGGGAAAAAGCTCTTGTTACCTGATTTAAAGGTCTTGGGAAATTTCCAGGAGCAATTCAAAGATTGGATTGAAGAGGAGAATATCAAACTCGACCCTATCAAAATAAAGAAGATAATCTACAAGGGCTACTTACCTTTATATAGGGCAAGAATACCACTCTGAACGCCAAATTTCATTATTGACAACCTTGTCTAGATGGGGAGTAAGTTACACCAGATATCATTCTCGGATCTATTATGCTACGGTACTTCAATAAAGCTCTTGCCTCTTCTCTCAACTTCGCGCTGTCATAAATGGTGCGGTGATAAGTAAAGCTCCTAAAGAATAAAGGGCTATTTTGGTTGACATTATGCATCTTGTAGATATTAAATAATGCAGTATCCATACGTTAAATGTTGAGCAAGAGCATTAAAAGATTTGCTAATACAGGAGGAGTACTATGAGGAAAGTATTACCAGTCCTAGGTAGGACTAGGAAGCTGTCTGTAAAGCGTCCAGCCATGTACATTGGAGACATCGGCGAAAAGGGACTGCACCATCTTGTATAAGGAAGTGAAGTTGACAACCTCTATAGATGAAGCTAGCTGGATATTGCACAGATATAGAAAGCCACTATCAATGAAGATAATTCTATTGAGCACGTGAGCAACTGGCTCTGAGTGTATACCTGCAGATATCTACGCGAGAAAGTAGAGGGAAAAAGTGCCTCGGAAGTCGTGCTTACAGTGCTACACATGCTGGGGTAAGTTTGATAGTCATTCTTATAAAGCACCTGGAGGACTCCATGGTAGTAGCGCTGCTGTAAACGCCTTTATCGGACATATATTTGAAGGCTGTTGTACATGGCGCAGATGGAAAAACTCCACGAAACGGAGTCTAGTCGTGATCAACCAGCGAGCTCTCAGATTACGAGCCAGACTGCACTGGTACTCGCCATCATCGTGCACCAGATACATCTATCTTTTATTGGTTAGCGAGTACTAGCTCAAAATACTTAGCGGATAGGGTCTGCGAGAATTAGCATGCGAAATGCAAGGGAATGACGCTTAACGCTTACTGATAGATCGAGAAGTGACTTTGAGTCTGAGAATCTAAAGTGAAACCTGCTATAGCGAAGAAGAAGGGCTCAAAGAGCGTGTTTTCTCATCAACAACTGCAGCGCTCTTATTGAGATGTTATCTTATATCGTAACAGGAAAACAGGTATTCCTTGCCACAGATGATATACAACTGTTATACTCTTGAGAATGTATGCTAGTTGCGTGGCCATCATTGATTGGGCTGAGGAACACTTAAGGTGATCAGTTGAGGTCCCACAACAGTCACCCAAGAAATATGCCATGTGATATCAAGGCTCTAGAAAAGCTAAAGTTGAGATTAGTGATGACTCCGAGAAGGTTCGCTACTGCAGCGTTAGGCTAAAGCTGGGAACTCAAAGCCTTGGAAGGTCAGACTAAGACTGTTTTCAGGAAACAACGTAGTTGGTCGGTGCCAGATATGGCACAAGTGAGGCCTAGAACAATATCTCCAAAGAGCATCCCAGCAGTTTCAAACTATTGTAGATAAAGGTCCAGCAGTGCTGGCTCATGCTGCACGCACGAGCAAACAATGTAAATCACCTCTTTGGCTGGAGGTAGCCCTACTGAAAACTCCAGATTGCCGCAGATCCTTGCCTCCAGAATTAATTCCTGTCGAAGGAGATCGCTGAGGCAGCAGCCAAACAAGGACGTGCACGCGAATACCGGCTTATCCTACCTTATGTAGAAACTTTCAATGTTAGAAAAGGCAAGGTGTTAGAAAGGAAGAAATCGAAATATCTATACAGCACTTGGGTGTTGCCATCGAAATAGGTTAAGATGGTAATGGCACTTAATCTTACAAACTATTACATTATAAGCTTATTATGACTGATGCCGATATGCTGATGGTAAGCCAGCATCGCCATCACTCTAATTTAACATTCTTCCGCAACAGCGCGCCTCCTCTCATCGAACAGTTATGGTCTATATCACAATCCTCCACTTACCTATGTAAACGAGGAAAGGAACACAGTACTGGGGCTGATGGAACAGCAATGCTAAGTCATCTGCAAAGCAGCAGGATGACAGAGCAAGGTTACTACCTAGAGATATGAAGCATCCCAGAGAGAATAACAGCTTTAGAAATAACTGCAATCCGGAGATCGTACACTCTATAGAATCTCATAGAAAATGCGCTGAATTTCGACAGAATCTCCTAATGCTCATGGGCGATGATGTATGGTTCCTCGCAGAGAATCTAATACATCAAATATATGTCGCACTGATGCAATTAAACTTCCAGCATCTTCTTTTTGGGACTTTGTCTTTGAGATAGCCACAGGTGTTGAGAGCAGGAACAGCGCTAGTTCAAATAGAATTTGAAAATATTCCTTTAATCATTAAATGATCTAAAGTTTTCTAAACAAAAGAAGAAAAGGCAGTATCCTGCTTGAGAGAAAATTAACTCCTAACCTCAACTATATTTTTATTTTAATCAAAAATAAATTCAAGGATTTTACAGACACCCTTACCAAGAGGATTATTTTAAATAAAATGCACATAAAACAGTAATATAAATAATATTGATAAGTAAATCAAAATTATTAGACAATTTAATAATGAGTTTCATCTCTATATTGATACAACTAGAATATTTATCTCAATTTTATATTATCTTTGCGCAAATTTGATAAGATAAAGCCTACTGTATAATTATAATGATAAATGACAGAGCCGCAGCATCAAAGTAGTGCTATTAGATATGAAGAAAGTAACGATGATGGTGATGTGAGCCTTGGTCTTCGCTCTTCTATCGGATGCCTTGCAGAGAAGTTCTCAACTCGCCAACAAAGCAGTTCTCGAGATGAATTTTGAGTTGAATGTGTTTGGTGAATCTAAGGCGATAGCCTCAAGATGGCTGATGAACGGTTATCACTAAGACAAAGTAAGATGGAATCTGAAATGAAAGACAGCAAACTTTCAGTCTGATAAGAATTCCTTAGTTGGCTAAGATGATATCTTCCTTTGATGAAACATGTGACTCATGTTTGGGGCGAAGCAGAAAATTCGTACAATTATAATGGGAGTTCAAGCTCAACTTAGAAAGAAAGATACAGATAAGCTCCTAAATCTATTCGTCCTATGATGGTCTAGGCCCAGCTTTTCATGAATCAATGTCAAGGGCAAAACTTCCTAGTTGTTGCCGAGAGCTACAGATTGGTTTCCACCTGAGACATGAAGGCTTGTGACACCGGCGATTATGACACTGAAGAGCATGATTCACAACCAGTCGTTTGAGCGAAGTCTGTGGTCCCTGATGCGCCTGAGCGGCAACCGCTCCCCGCGTTTCAGCAAGACTGGTCTCAAACTCCACTCCAGCTGAAAAGGATAACGGACGAGGCATCAACATCCATGGTGCCTGCACTGGATTGATTTCCTGCAATAAAATGTAAACTTGAATGATAAGATTTCTGTGCTTACATGAACTTACCTCCAGATGCTATGGGGATAGAGGTCATATCGCAGCACCATCCAAATACACCTTGAAGTACAATCATCGCTAGCATGCCTGTGATATCCTTAAGAGTGTTTTTGAATATATAACCTTAGTTCGAGTTTTGAAAAGGAAAATATAAGCCGATTTGCTCTATTAAGTATATATGGGTGTATGGTGGGAAATGATCGCGCAAGGCCTGGCCAATGATGTAGTTCCATTTACTTGGGTTAGAGTTGTGCAGTGACTACCTAAGGCAAACCTAATGGTAGCACTAAAATACTGAGCGAGTTAAGTACTATCATTATGCTGCTAAGCATGGTCGATGCAAATTCTTGCTGAAGGATGAATGGCTGGTTGAAGACTTGGTTTGACTCTAAGGATGAGATGATTGACTTCGGTAACACCCTTATCCAGACTTTAATGGTGCAGAATCCATGTGACTATGGTAAGGCTAAAGGAGTTGGTGATTATCATGCACCACGAAACCTCCAATGCCCACTCAGAATTATGAGCGTCAGAGTACGCCTATCAGTTCGCGAAGAATAACAACAACTGCCCTGCTGCAAGAGTGGTTATGTTGGAAATATGATTCCACGAGGAGAATACCACTATGGTCAATATATGGTTAATCACACTTATGCTGTAAAGGAAGTCATATGTATAATCTCCGCTAACGCACAGGAGGTACACATGACAGGCTTGAGCTTTCGGGCATTTATTCAAAACCTCTGTAGCACAAGAAAGTGCTAAGGGCAAGAATATCAAGCTGAGAAGCAATGGCAACTGCTAATGTGACTATCCTTCCTTTGGTCGTCTTATTGGAGGTCCTATGGACTAAGCACCCAGGTATCTTCGAAACAGATATGACAAAAGCTTAACCTGATAATGTGTGCAACTGTATTTAAAGCACCATTGCAAAACCAACTAAAATATATATCCACAGCAGCAGCCCTCTGCAAATGGTGCAGCTGACCTACCTGAGAACACACATGACTGGCCTCCCAAGATGCCCAGTTCATCAAGGATGTTGCCATGATTGGGACGATAGTAAGTATCTTGTGCTAGAACTGAGGAGTACGTAAACTATGGCTCTCAAAGGCCATGGAATTGAGCAAGGGTTGCTGGTAATGGTGACCCAACGGTCATGGAGTAACATTTACACCAGACTCCTAGATGCTGGCAAGACTGATATCATATCATGAAGATGGCAAGAAATGCTTCCTTGATAAGAACTCAAAGCCAACATCCGTGATTATAAGCAGAAGGGCAGTGCTTCCTCTACTGCTCTACTGCGTGGTATAAATCCATCATACCTAATTTAAGTTTTGTATTGTTATCGAATGGCGGAGGTTATTCTCCAGCCCCCCATCCCTGAAAGGCCATTCATATATATACGCTAATTTTTGTCTGGAGCTGGCAAGGGTTGCTCCAGCGTCTACGCTTGTAGTATCCAGGCCCACATATGCTGTTTCTACATGAGGCAAGCAGAGTCAGATGCCAAGGAGAGCCAGTTATTGGTGCCAAGCAGTGCGCCTTAAAAACAACCTGTGTGTCGGTACGGTGACGGACTTTGATATTGGAAGTTCACTAATGCTCCTTACTTGCACTTGCTGTAAGCCACTGGCTTATACTACACAAGAAGTTAAGGCTGTGCCCAACACCCCACCGTTATTCTCTGGGCAAGACAACAAGAATCCTAAGGAAGTTGTCACATCGGTTATGGTCTGGCCCCAGGAAGAAAGACCTAATGGTTCCGTGTAACGATACTATGATGCAACTTCCAGAAAGGGAGCCATCTCATACCCGAAGTGAACTACTTATAAGAAGTAGTGTACAAATCACATCTACTGCACCTCCTGTGCTGGTGGTACCATACGTATCCGTGGAGGAGCATCTCTTAACGCCAGCAATGACCCACTAATCGCTGATGGAGTAATTCAGATAAGAAAAGCCAAAAGCGGTTCTAGCGCGCCAAGTACAACCAATCCAGCAGGATATCGCCTCTGGCGAACGTCCTCATGACGCATCAGCTACAGCTATCTATGGTAGCTGTGCATCTAATGGTGTCATCATCATTGAAACCAAGAGCGTAAGATGGGGCAGAAGAAGTAACCAACTTCTACAGCCACCTTCTGGTAGTTCTTCCAGTAGCGTCGAGTGCGCATGCCACGCTGATGAATCTGTTCTTAGTTAAGGCTCGTGGAGATAAGCGCCATACAGATTTCATTTAGTACAGCTATCATACTGGCAAGATGAAACTTATCGTCTAGCTTTTGGGTACTGATAGTTAACCTAAGTATTAGCGGTTCTACTAAGAACATGCCCACGTGCTCCCAGCGCTGACTCCTATCACTGAAGAAGGGGTACTCAGATCACTACTATGCAGCGCCCAGCCAAAGTTTCTACCTGAATCCCAAATTCTTTGACAACCATCTGAGCGTAGATCTCAACTTAAGCTTCACTTATTTGCAATCGTTTCAAATAAGGATGCTATTAAAGGCAACCTTTGACCCCATAATACGAAATAATCTATGCGAAATGGTACAGTCTTTAAGGAGGGCATTTACTTCCTAGATGCCACAATGAGCCTAAGATATTATTCTCTATAACTTCTGTAGCTTTACTTTAACCAAAAACAAGATAAGACAAATTAGCCTGTCTCTGGGAATGTAAAGCTCTAATTATAAATATAATTCTTCCTGACCTTAAGCTTTAATCTGAACCTTGGTTACGACTACAGTGTAGCGTGGTCAAGTTCGTACCAGCTAATGCCGCTTTGAGTGGAGACGCTCAACTCATCAATGGTCAAGGAGGTATAAATGAGAGTTATATCAGCAGCGGCAATCTACTCTTTACTCTATGCAACCATAACAAGGAGATTACAGCGCCTGAAGAGCCGTGTAGATTTGATGGCAGGTTATTCAAAAGCCTTACATCAGAAGATATACCCAAGGCCACAAGCCCAGTTACACGGCTGCAGGTAAATGATTCCTAACACAACACCTATATATGAGAATGAGTATCTCAGTCATACCCCATCAAGGCTGGCAATTTCGTCTAAACTGAGCCATTCGAATGGCTATGTATTTACAGCTGGCATGCATGATTTGGTTCTGTGTAGATTCCAGTAAAGAAATGTTGGGGTGTTTCATCATCACATTAGCTTATGCATCAACCAAGAAGGCTTCCCAAGTAATGTAAGCACCTTAATGACCTGGGTTTACGTTTAGGATATGGGTGTTAAGAAGGCAAGATGGTATTAAGGGATTATTCTTATATTCCTGGTTACACTGTAGCCTAATACTCAGAAATACCAGTTAGAAATACATTCTATAATATGTATCGTCCCAGGCTTATGACTAGAAGGCTATAAGTAGATCGATACATATAATGGTCTTGATTTCGGCTCAACAATCGTCTATCTGGTAGTGTCGATGTTTACTCAAGAAACCAAGGACCTACTAAATACAACCCCAGTACCAGCAGGTTCAAACTTCTCAGTAACTCGATTACCAAGGCAAACGTAGGTAACATTGAGAACAGGCATTGAATTGACTCTAATGCTACTCCTATTCAAGGAAATAAATTTCTTGGGATTTAAGCTATAACCTTTACTATCAATCGTAACGGGAAAGATTACTAAACTAAATGCAGAAGAATTTCTAAACGTGTGTGTAAATTTACTGCGGTAGTATCGCTGGTGGTAATGATAATACTATTCAGATTCACTGTTGGTTACGAAACTACAGTATATTCTTCGTTTACAAGCAGTCTTCTACAATGCCGATGGCTCCAGCCATTGAAGGCGCTTTATGCTGACCTTCCTACAACGTGATGGCATTACCAATGAGCGTGACCACACACATAAGAGGCTTCCTCTCAAAGGCAATGATGGTCATCATTATATTTACTTACGGTAAATGAGTTTATCAGGAGCTTCGTGCTATTCTAGTAACTATATTTATGACAAAATACGAGTGATAAGGCTATCTATGGTCGCCCATCTTGAGTCCTAATACACCCATAGCAAACGCCCTCGCACCATTTGTAGGTAATTCTGCCCATGAAATCAAGGATGATAAGTACCTACATTTGATTTCTACTTGCATAACGCCCATCTCCTCAAGATGGATACAAAATGTCTCTGAGCTATGACTCTACAAGATTTCTGGTCTTAGCTTAAGAGCCCAGCAACTGTGCAGAAATGTATTTACTCCAAGTAATTATAAGGAACTGATCCAGAGCGTGGTATTGACAACAATTCTATCCGCGCTCTCAAAATTTATTCGCCCAATCTAGCATTCACTCTTTAATTGATGCCGAATTATGGAAATATTATGAATAAGAAAACACTTATGTACGTTTATTCCTTGCTATGATGCTTGGTTTAAGTTCTGCCATTGACCTTTGGACCGCATGCCAATGAATATATAACGGCAGCTGAAAAGTGTAGTTCAACACCTGAGGGCATTAAATAGTCTCCTCGTAAAGGTATATGGTAATTTACGCCATACCAGGTGGAGATGATGTTCAGGTCAGAATGAAGGTTTTACGGACTTTGCATGTAGCCTCCTAGAATGGTGAACCTTCCATTCTACAGATGAGGCTATTTTGTGCTTGGAATGATAAGGTATCCGTGATTTACATAACATCTCCTTGGTCTAGTCTCCAATCCATGTAAAGGGACTATTCTATCGCTCTAAGGCACAAATTAAATTCCAGGAATGGTTCTTACAATACTGCCGGTAAAGCCAATGACTACTATTGCTATGCACGTGCCAGTTCTCGTTTCATTAGAGAGCTTCAGAACTGGGGTACTGACATCTATAACCTCCATTTATCGCTGAAGACCACCGTAGGTAGTGTAGTACCCATGCAGATAATAACGCAGATTTATTCGTCAGCAGGAGAGCTAAATCTAGTGTTGATCGTTTTGACCTTGTAGAACCCAGCTAAATTAGAAGGAATGCAGATAAGGTAGCAGCTTGGGCATTGCTTGCTCTGCCTATGTACCTCTTTAAGCACGCTGAAGTGTACAAAATAGCATGTTATGCAGATGGTGCGCTGTATGCAGAGCGTGTACAACTTGTGTAATATTCTTTGGGTTCAGATTAGCAATCATTCAAAGCTGATAAATGAAACAAGCTTCCCCAAAACAATTTTATCAGCAAATTAGTGATGGTCTTGAAGTTCAAGTATTTGGTGGATTAACATTCATCATCAATGCTTCCTAGTAATGGAGATGCTGCCAAGGGCCTTGAACGTTAAACTGGGCATTGGCGGATGGGAGTACCCAACGAAGCAGCTAAAACTTCTTCCCCACGGAGATAAGCGCATACTCTTTTGGCGCCACAACCCTGAAATAATGATGATTCAACGTTGAAGGTTATTGGGGTTTGAACAACGGCGAGAGGAAAATGGTCAGCATCGCCCAGATAAGTAGATATGTTCTCACCGCTGGCTGAAATGTACCATCGCGGCAGTTTGCCGACAAACAGGACCACGACATTAACGGTACGCCCACGCTGTATCTCTCCTCTATCTGCAGATGGACTTACCTTTTGAAGTTTTAAATGAACGTGACGGAACTTTTATTGGGAAGGACATCGCCGTACTGACTCTTGTCGGCCTAAATCTATTAACGTCTAATAGTTATCTATGTTTCAAGGGTAATGTCATTGGTGGACGTGGTCGAGCAGCAAGCATAACATTTGACCTCTACCTGCTGATGCTGATGATGTTTTCAAATACAAACCCCAAAATATACAGGTTACTAACTTTATCAAATAGTCTGAGGATAGGAGTAAATGACTCATCCTAGTGTGGAATAAAGAGGCAGGAATAAGAAAATTTTAATTGCGCCTGATGCTAGCCTCCTATGCCCAATGACTGGAGCCCTGCCTGTGCGACAAGATGAAGATATGACGGTTGTTACAGCTCCTTTCCTCTGCTACACCTAAGGCTAGTGCGACAACTGCAGCACCTGACCCTGGAGCAATTCATCATCTACACTTTACCTCACTTGGGATATAAGCATCACTCCTAGTAGTATCTGCTAGAATGATATTAAAATTGGTGTTGTTGCAAGACAATTATAGTTCCAGCTGGAGTATACGTTACAGGATTTCATACAAGCTCTTAATGAAATCCAATTGAGCAGTTTGTTTCACCCAGGAAAGTCTAATGACTCAATATTTACAAAGTAATGGGCACTTATCCAAACAATGGAACACGCCCGCTCAACCAAGGGTTCTTCTGCAGTTTCACAGCCTGTAACCGTTACGACGATTCCAGCAGCGGGTTAAACCGAAATGCCTAATTTCTATTTCGTTGGTAGTTGTCTCAGTCCCACTGAATGGAATATTGGCCACGCTATCTGTCTCTTACAAAATAGTTGATGCCAAGGAATATACCCACAGGTTTATCTCAAGCCATACTGAATTCAAATCCTGTAAGCGAAACAGGACTTGAGATTAGTCTAAGGCTTATGGCCCTGATGGCAATTAAGATTGCTTGGAATAAGGGGTAGACAAGACTAAGAGCATCACCGCAGCAGGTTACGCACAGTAGCCATCCTCACAGGAAGTATCCCCAAAACCTTATGGGAAGAGGAGCCACTGCAGGCACTTACAATAAGATTAGTGTAACGTTCTGGTAGTGCACTGGGTTATGCCGATGTAGCTAATGAGCCTCCCTGAGAAATCAAGTTATAGACCCTCATATTTGGTCGAAGGCAATGTAGGTTCAAGACAGGAGGTCTCAAGTTCCGTGCAATCTGTTGGAGCAGAACTGGGAGGACAAAAGAATTCATTCCCCAAGGTGAATAAACTCAGGAGATACATCCGGAAGTTCCAGTCAAGTACGCACTTATGATGTATTCTTCAATGACCTAACTGGTCACCATCTCTTCCAGGTTAAGTAATAGCTGGACTTTTGACCGATAAAAAGCCTCGACTCAAGGATATAAGAGTCGAGGCTTTCTTTCGTCCTCCGGAAACAACCTGCATAGTTACGAAAAGCAAACTAGCAGCACGCAACACTTCGGTAAGGTTACACGTACTAAATTTGTACTTACGCGTACTTCGGAGACTTCAGCTGAAGTCTGACAGACTACGGCTGAAGTTTCAGGCAGACTACACGTGAACTGGAAACTCTGCTGAGTGCTGAAACTTCAGTGCAATACATAGATATTTACTTGCATCACCAAACTTTAGGCTCTTAAAAAGTATAGATTTCTCTGAAAAAATATATAATTGTTTATATTCTTAGATAATTGATATTTATCCATATTATTCTAATAAATTGCTATCTTTGTGATATTATATAGCTTAACATATGAAGTTTATAGTACCCAGTGCTGAATCTATAAGCAGCCATCTAATAAACAGCGTTAAGATTATCAGTAACAAGAGTTGCTCAAGTAATTCCTGTACTCTGTGATAATATCCTCTTTGAAATCTAAATGGAGAATGCATAAGCAATTAGCGGCCCGGCTGATTTAGAAATAGTTAGATTTGGCAACTGCTATGAGAGCCAGCCATGGTCTATCCAGCATGTACACCGCCAACAATACTTGAGTCTTATGAGCCCCTTGACCAACCTCTAACAATAGAAGGAAACTGAGGCTGGTTATAGTGCTCAGGCGAATACAGCAAATGTCATTTTGAGTCTACTGCACTCAACGTAAGATCTTTCCTGGAAGATATTGACATGACAGAAGAAGTTTCAATAGATAAAGCTTGAAAGCCCTTGAATGTTAGAAGAGGAATAAACGCCACAAAAATTTGCAGCTAGTACTGGATGAGGCACTAATTGCTACGCGCCCTGATGGACTCTAAGGAGGACGACTTCATGTAGCATCCAGATGGTCGCTATCTTGTTCGTTATACAGGATAATACAGCACAAAACCCACAGCAAGTTTGTATTCAGTACATTTGTTTCCTCTGCCCAGTCTCACTCCCTAAAGAGGATGGAGAGGTGATATCATTTGATGCCAAGCGCATACAAATTACACTCTACAGGATACACGCCAGCTCGCCTTGGCAATAGAGTGGAAACCCAAACTATACCTGGTAATTCCTCCTTAGCAGTCCTTATGATGTGAGGCAACAGAGGTGCTCTTCTCTATGTAGTAGCTGATTGTGTCGCAGCCAAAGGAGTGTGCCAAGTAAATCCTATTCTTCTGATGATCTGGCAGATGTCAAGGCTTAAGCCCAGTCCAAGACCTAGACTTCTCATTGCTGGAGAAGAAACTATCCCTGTCCTGTCAGTGCCAGAGCAGGCAATAACCTGGGTATAGGCTTTGACTTGAGTTACTCGTTACTTTGCAGTATGAATGCCCCTGAGGTAAATAATTTCATTCCCTGCGGACCAAACCAGAGCTGGGATAATCACCCATCAGAAGAACTTGGCTATATACTGATTGCTCATTCCTATTAAACTCTTAGCGACAAATTAACTATGCAACTCTCTCTAGCTTAGACCCACAATATCTGAATTAGAAATAACAGGCACCCTCTTTTTCAATTTTATTTTGATCGCATCATTGAGTTATTCAAATCAAGATATATCCAGACGGGGCTGGGAAGAACTAAGACTCGATGCATCAATCCTGGTATGTATATACTAGAGGCTAGCAGCTGCATATGGCATTACTGATGAGGGACAAAAGATTTGTCTTGTTTCTACTAAATCATAAAGACTCTATTCCGGCTGATAGAAGGATGCGATTTGATAGGATTGAATTCAAAGACTGATGTACTGCGCTTGCAGAGGAGTTTCATGAAAATAATTCCTGTTTAATGGAATGCCATCTTGTCGTAAGATGTTCAGGTTCTTTCCATAAGATGGGTTTCAAACTCTATCTGCAGGGTATAAATTCTACATGGTAAAACTTTGAAGAGTTTTATCCAGCTGAAGTTGGGATATGAGCTGGGACCTATGAGATTTTGCAAGCCTAGCTAGACTGCCATCCTGAGGATTATGTACAAATGATACCATGAGTTTATCTGAGGCATCTCTCTACAGAAAATAAAGCTGACTATGCTACAGTACTAGCTTGTAAATGACGAAGATGTTATTATCTCGACATCGGTAAATACAAAGGCAAGCTCTCTGTCCGTACTTGAGCATGACCTAGGTAATACTACAATTGGGTCAGTGGAGAGGAGGATTTCACATTAGATGTTGTGAAGTGGTTTATACGTATCTATAATGAAATGTGCTTAGCAATCTAAGGGAATGAGTAGCTTAAATCGGCAAACATATAGTACTAGGAATTACGGGAAGATCGCTGCATATAGCAGCGTGCCAGCCCGCTTATTTATCAAAAGGGTGCAGAGGTACAACTGTCATCACCCCCGCAGGTAAGGAATCTACCATACTCACACCTCTATCAGCCCTAACAAGCAAGTTCTCGTTTTATCAGCGAATTTTTCTCTGGAAAGACGGCACATGGAACAGCCATGTGATAATGGTCTTGGCAGACTTGATGCTCATCGTACCCTGCCACGGGCATCTGATGCGCTATCGGCAAGATGGCTCATGATAGCTATAATATGTTATTGATAACTTATCTCTGATGAAGGCTCCCATCTGTAGCTCCAGTAATGGATCTTTATATGTATACATCCTTCTACGATAGATAACTGATTTTACTAGATAATGCCGAGGGAATCATATTATCGAAGTTTCAACTAGGCCTTATGTTATCTGAAGGTGTAAGGGCATGAAGAGCCTAAAGAAAATTGTACGACAAGTAGAAGAATTCCTTTGACAAGCAGCAAAGCCAAAGGTAAGTACGTTCATCAACACAGGCCATATCCTCTACTCCACAGCTAAATAGACCCATTGTTTTATTGGGAATCACCTACAGGTCGTATGTAAATGTTGAGGCTTATAATGCGTATGAGCTTAGCGTAACACTCTAGTTAGGTCCGTCAAGCTTAAAAGCAGATGCAGATATTATCAAGATGGTAAATGTAACCTCTGCCTAGGAAATGCCAGAGGCCACAAGAAGTCATATTGCCACTACTGATATTGCTATTTTCACCGCTGCTGCTGCTGATTATCCTAAGCCCAAATACAAGGAAAAGGATAAACGAGAGGCAACAGTGATAGCTTGAAACTAGTTTAGAGAAGAACCCAGACATCGTAGAGACAATGGAAACAGAAGAAAGACACTGTTACTTTGGTTTGCTTTGGTTCTGAAACAAAGGTGGTGGCATAGTTCTAAAAGTGTGATGAAAGCCGCGGCATGAACGTTTGTATCTTAAACTCTAACCAATCAAGGAGCTGGATTTGACACTAACAACAAGATTAGTATTTATGTACTTAATCAAGCACTCTTACTATAGTGAACTAAAGAGCAGTACTTATCGCTGAAGATATTATTAAGTATATAGCT